>ENA-UOOK01001226-UOOK01001226.1-fermentation-metagenome-genome-assembly--contig:-NODE-1226-length-34049-cov-5.740895_pt1 | contig 34049 bp, 28 predicted proteins | sample MGYA00245777_ERZ724023 | MGnify/ENA primary metagenome ERZ724023 (study PRJEB28704, sample SAMN03018312) | fermentation metagenome | biome: anthropogenic terrestrial biome; feature: soil; material...
TTTTTGTTAAAAATACCTGCATTTGCATGAAAATTAATAAATTATGTATTGCTATAAATTTTGTTAAAAGTAGACACGATTTTTTTCCTCACTACTACACAAAATTAAAACACTTAATAAAATTAAAAATATTTTTTTTCTTTAAATTATTTCAAAAACAATCTAGTAGCAATAGCAGAAACTTGTTAGTTAATTGCAGGAAACATGAAACTCGCATTACCGAACTTAAAGCACAAAACATATTATTCAATACCCCGAACAAATTAATTAAAAAATAATTACTTACATATTGTTACTTGACAAATAAAAATATCCTTGCCCCACAAACACCAAACATTTTAAAAAAACTTAAACAAGTTATGTATAATTATTTATATTTAAGAATAAATATACTGTTATTAATTTTCAAATGAGAGATATTAATTGTGTTAAAATATGAATAAATATGCTTAAAGTATAGTTTATTTATTATATATGTTCAGTTGAATAATCTTCTTGAATAACTCGCTCTATATCTGCGTTTAATATTCTTAAATCATTTTCTATGTGATTATATCCCCTGTCAATGTGATAAACATCTTCCACTGTTGTGTGCCCTTCAGCAACTAATCCAGCTAACACTAGCCCCGCCCCACCTCTTAAGTCTGTTGTTATAACATTTGCCCCATATAGTTTATTTACGCCTTTAACAACTGCTGTTTGATTGTTTATAGAAATATCCGCACCCATTTTGGTTAGTTCTGTACAAATTTTAAATCTCGTTTCGAAAAGTGTTTCATTTATAACACTTGTGCCCTTACTTACGGTTTGAAGTACTAAAATTTGATTTTGTAAATCTGTTGGAAAACCCGGAAAAGGTTGTGTTTCAATTCTAGGCAAACATTTTAATTTCCCTTTGCTGCTTATCTTTATTAGCCTACCCTTGGTTGATATTTTACATCCTGCTTGTTTTAATTTTGATATCAATGCGAAATTATGTTCGGGAATACTTTTATCAAGTGTTATTTCTCCACCTGCTATCGCGCACGCAAGCATATAAGTTCCAGCTATAATTCTATCTCGAATCGCTTCATAAGTAACGGAATGTAAACACTTAACACCTTCTATTATGATAGTGCTCGTTCCTGCCCCACTTACTTTACCACCCGCTGCATTTATAAAATTTTGTAAATCTTCTATTTCTGGTTCACGCGCAGCATTATATATTGTAGTAATTCCTTTTAGTAATAAACTAGCCATCATTATATTTTCTGTTGCACCAACGCTTGCAAAATCCAAATGAACTTCGCCCGCTTTCATGTTCTTGCCATCGCAAATTATATAGCCATGTTTTTCCTCAATTTTAACATTTAATGTTCGTAACCCTTTTAAGTGTAAGTCGATTGGTCGATTTCCAATATTGCACCCACCGGGATATGCCACAGTAGCTTTTTTAAACCGTGAAAGAAGAGGTCCTAACATAAAGATGCTGGAACGAATTCTCTTTGTGTATTCTTCGGGAACTAAAAATTCATCCGCACACGACGCATCAATATAAATTTCATCATCGGTACAGATTGTTTTACATCCCAAATCTCCCAGAATTTCAACCATGCACATAACATCAGAATACATTGTGCAGTGCTTTAATGTAACTTCACCATCCACCACCACCGAACACGCGAGTATTGGTAGCAGTGCGTTTTTGGATGCCGCAACATCCAATTCACCAAAAAGAGTACGGCCACCTTTTACAATTAATGATTCCATAAAACTCCTTTTTATCTATTGTAAAAACTTCACAATTCATTTTATGGTAAAATCCAATCTTGTGTGAATATTATTTGTTTTATTACAAGCAAAAAAGCAAAAATAAAACCTCCTTAACTTTTATTATGCTAAAAAAGTAAAAATAGTGAGTTACGAACTCTATTAATTAGAAAATAATATTTTTTTAAATTTCTTTACAATCAGGAAAATAGTATCGCTCTTAATTTACAGCTTTTTTCTTTCTTTTAAAATATTTAGTTATATCAAATTTGCCTTGCTTTGTTGTAACATTATTTCTTGACATATTCGAAACATTCAATAAAATTCCAATTGCTCCCAAAAACACAACTAAGCTAGAGCCACCGGCACTCACAAAAGGAAGTGGAATCCCTGTTGGCGGAATTAAACCCGTTACAACACACAAATTAATAAGCAACTGACATGAAATAACAGCAACTATACCGAAACTTAAATAGCATCCAAACCTATCTTTTGCTCGCATAGCAATCTTAAAACCTAGTGTTATTATTACTGCGAAAATAAGTAAAATCAAAAAACATCCAAACAATCCAACTTCTTCGCCAATTATTGAGAATATGAAATCGCTTTCACTAAAAGGAAGAAATAAATATTTTTGTCTACTGTTAAATAACCCAATTCCAAACAAACCACCCGTTCCAAGAGAATAAAGCGATTGAATTAATTGATATCCCTCTTCTAGTGGATTTGCCCAAGGATCAATAAAAGCAATAAGGCGTTGAAATCTATAAGGCTCAATTACTATCAAAAACGGCACTAATAATAAAGCTGGAATTAATATAAGAACAAACCATTTTAAATTACTACCGCCAATTAAAAGCATAAGTAGCATAACCATACCAATGCAAAGAGTAACACTTAAATTTGGTTCAAGCAACACTAACAAACAAATACAACCACCCGATACTATCACAGGTAGCATTCCTTTAAGTGTGTTCATTTTTGTAAAATTTTTAGACATATAGGAAGCAACAAAAATAACAAAGCCAAATTTAGCAAGTTCGCTTGCTTGGAAACTTAGTCCTCCAATACCTATCCAACGATTTGCGCCTCTAGCACTAACACTAAGAAATGGTACAAAAACTAAAATTAATAAAAGAAATGATATGCCTAAAATATGCCATTTATATTTATGATATATTTCATAATTGATTTTGCTTAAAATAATTAAAGCCACAATTCCAACAATAAACCCAGTGAGTTGTTTTTTAACAAAATAAAAACTGTCATTATAATTTACTGCTGCATTATAACTGCTTGCGCTATATATAAACACCAAGCCAATTAATGTTAATAGCAATATAAAAAAAATAAGTAAATAGTTTTCAATACGACTTTTTTGCATCACTCATTTCCTAGTAATTGATAAATTGTTTTTTTGAAAAACTCTCCCCTTTCGGCATAGTTTGCAAACTCATTATAACTAGAACATGCTGGCGAAAATAAAATTGCCTGCCCACTTTTTACAATAGCAACAGCCATATCACAAGCAGCATATAAATTTTTTACTGCATATATATTATTAAATTTATTCTTTTTAGCAGCTTTTAAAACTCGTGACTTAACTTGCCCAAAAACTATAATACTTTTAACATTTGCAGTAACTTTATTAAAAAATATATCAAAGTTTAATTTTTTATCTTTTCCGCCTAGTAGTAATATAATTTCACAATTTATAATGCTGGCACTTTCTAATACTGCATGAATATTTGTCGCTTTACTATCATTCACTACCAGTATATTGCCAGTATTTGTCAAAATCTCATGTTTGTTTGACAAATTAAAATATTTTTCGACAACTTCATATATATACTTATTTTCAACACCTAATGTTTTCACCACTGCACACACTATTAAAATATCGTCTAAAAAAACTTTTGGCAGTTTTATATCATTAACATGTATAACCTTAGTTTCTTTGTTAGTTTTAAATGTGATTATATTATTTTTTATAAAACAGCCCTTATTTATAGTAGATTTAGAAGTATATATTTTTCTATTTTTTGCTACATTCATTATCAACTTAAAATATTCATCATCAATGTTAATAATTGCGAAATCGTTTCTTGTTTGGTTGTTAAATATTTTTAACTTACAACTTATATAGTTTTTCATATTTTTATGTCTATCTAAATGATCTTCAGCTATATTTATAATACATGCAATATTCGCTTTAAATTGTTTTACCGCCTCCAGTTGATAAGAACTAACTTCACAAACTATATAGTCATAATCATTTTCAGAAACCGAAGTTAAGGGTGTACCTATATTTCCGGCAACAACACAATTTATTCCAGAAGCTATTAAACAGTCATTAATCATAGATGAAGTTGTTGTTTTTCCATTAGTGCCGGTTATAGCAATTATTTTACTTTTTTTATTTTTTATTCTATAACCAAATTCCAACTCGCTTATTACTTCAATTTTATTTTTAATTGCAAGTTTAACATATTTATCATAAATCGATACTCCCGGAGAAATAACAACAAGATCAAATTGTGTTATTATTTTCTTACTTAATTTAGGAATATAATTTTCTTCCTCTAATACCAAATTATCATATATTGAAAATTTGATTTGATTTTTCTCTAAAACTTTTTTAACAGCTTGACCACTTTTTCCATATCCATAAATTAATATATTTTTATATTTTTTCATAAATTCACCATATAAATATTTATTCAATAAATTATGCTTTAAGAACTTAATCAACATAATTTACCTATTTAAGATAAGTATTACGAAAAAAAATTACTAAATAAAAAATATTAATATACGGAAATAACTAATATTACTACCTAACACGAAAGTGCCTGCACAAATCAATTAATTTATCAACAATGAAACTAATTAAATCAGTGGTGCAAAGTTGACATGAACGTTATATAAATAAAAAAAACCAAAATCAAATGCATAAATATATAAAAATTGTATTTTTTATAACATGTTTTAAACAAGTTAATTCTTATGAATTTTTGAAAAACAGGTGCATATTTATGCATTAAAAAACTTATTTAGTTACATACTCATCATCAACGAAAATACACAAAGAACGATAGTTATAATCACATATATTGAAACAATCTTTGTTTCCCTATATCCCAACTGTTCAAAATGATGGTGAAGTGGTGCCATTTTAAATATTCTTTTTCTCGTTAGTTTAAAATAACCCACCTGTAAAACAATGCTTAATGTTGTGATAACATACATTGCACCCATAATAATAAGCAGTAAATATTGACCAGTTAGTGCAAAAATTGCTGCTAAAAATCCACCAAGCGCTAAGGAACCCGTATCGCCCATAAAAATCTTTGCAGGATGAGAATTTAAACATAAAAATGCTAAGATTGAACCACTAACACCACCTGCTAATATTAAAACATTTGTTACTTCACTTGCCCTAACTATTTCCACGACTGTTTCATTAGAAACGCTAGCCGTCAATCCAATTATTAGTGTAAAAAACGATAAAACAACAAAAGTTACTCCGCCCGCAAGGCCATCAAGCCCGTCAATAAAATTAACACTATTTGAAACTGCCACAAAATATAACATAACAAATATTATCAACCACCAACCAATACTAACTGAATAGTCTGTAAAAGGAAGAAAAATCTCTTTGGTTGTTATTGGCGAAGAATAAATGAAATAACCAAGAATTAGTCCAATACCAACTTGTCCAATAAATTTTTGATAAGCCATTAGCCCTAAATTTTGCTTAAATCTAATTTTGATAAAATCATCTAAAAATCCAAGCAAACCAAACCCGAGCATAGCAAGAAGCGCAACACTAGCCAGCCTGTTATCACTTTCAAAAAAAGTTAAATAACAAAAAAATGAGCCAAAAATAAAAATTAGCCCACCAATAGTCAGCGTGCCTTGTTTTGATTTGTGCTTGTCAACATAATCTAAAATAGATTGCTGTCCCTTTATTATTCGTATTAATTTCATTACTAATGGAGACATAATTAAACTAATTACAAACCCCACTAGAAAACTTAATAAAACTTTTTGCATTAATTTTCTTAGAAATCCTAACCCTTAGTTTATTTTAAGCAACTTTTTTACAATCATAATATCGCTATGTTCTTCATTTTTACCTTTTACTTTTTGATGAGTTTCAGCACCTTTACCAAGAAGTACAAGTGTGTCATTTGTTTTAAGATTTTTAAAAGCAAACTCTATTGCTTCTCTTCTGTTGCTAATAACTGTTACTTTGCATTTTTTAATACCCTTTTTTATATCAACAGCAATTTCTTCCACAGTTATAAAATTTGGATTATCGGCAGTTATAATGATTTCATCAGAATATGTGTCAACAACTTCACCCATAATTTTGCGTTTTTCTATATCAGAATAACCAACACAACCAAAAAGTGATATTATTTTACCTTGCCTTAATTTTTTAATTATGCCAAGAGTTTTTTCTAAGCCATCTGGAGTATGAGCAAAGTCAACAATTATTTTAATATTATTTTTATATTCAAAAATATTAAATCTGCCCTCAACTGGTGTCATTTTTTTTATTGCATCTCTTATAACATCATTTCTGCAACCTAAAACTTTTGCTGCTGTTATTGCTGCAAGTATGTTATAAATATTAAAATCACCCACTAAAATACTTTCTATATTAATTATATTGTCAAAAGTATTTACAATAAATTTTGAACCTTTCATACTTGTTTGAATGTCAATAGCAAATGAGTGGGCAGGATTTGATATTCCATAAGAAAAACACTCATTACCTGCTTCAACACAAATCTTTTTACCATACTCATCATCAATATTAACAACGCGTGTTTTCATATTATCTGCTGTGAAATAATTTATTTTAACGCTTGCATAATGTTCCATTGTTTTAAAATAATCCAAATGCTCGTTTGTAATGTTTGTAAAAATTCCAAGTTCACTTTTGATTCCGTGCAATTTTTTTAACTCAATAGCATGTGCACTTGCTTCAATTACCACATACTCAATACCAAACATGTAAAGTTGGTTAAAAATATAATGCAGTTCAATCGGGTCAGGTGTTGTCAGCGCGCAAGGAATTTTAAGTTCATTATCAAAATACACGCCATTAGTACCAATAACGCCAACCTTTTTGCCACATGCTCTTAGTATATGTGATAACAGTGCACAAATTGTTGTTTTGCCATTTGTACCAACGAGTGAAATGATTTTTAATTTATCAACAATATTGTTATTAAACCTTTTTGCAATCTCAGCCATTGCAATTCTAGAATCTTTAACTATTATTTGTGGCAAATTACTATCAGTTTTCCGCTCACATACAATAGCTACTGCGCCATTGTGTTCAGCCTCTAAAACATAGTCATGCCCGTCGAAGCTACCACCTGTAAGGCAAAAAAACAATCCGCCTTTTTCGCATTGTTTTGAATTATGACTAAGCGATTTAATAATTAAATTCTTATTATAGTTTTCCTTTATTGAAGGAATATCTTCAATTAATCTACACAGTTTCATATATTTCTCCTTCCTTTATTAAATATTAATGCAACTTTCTCTTTATTTGTGATTACTGTTTATTTTTATTATTTTATATTTTTCAAAAACATATTATTTAAAATTTGCAAATGAATATGAGTTTATTAATGGTATTACTTTGTTGCTTCATGATTCACGATACTAACTAATTACTTTAATATTTGATTATTAATTGATTATTTATAAACTTTTTATTTCCGATTAAATCCAAGTTATTAAAATGATTTTCATAGTGAAAATATAACTAAAACATTAATTATGATTACTATTTGTTGTTTTTTTAACTCGACTTTAAAGAACTGAACACTTTTTTCTACTATTTAACATAAGTTCAAATTAGTCGTATAAAAAGTTAATTATGATTACTATTTGTCGTTTTTTACTAACTCAACTTTATAGATTGAAAACATTTTTCTACTAACTCAACTTATTTTTAAAATTGAAAACATTTTTCTACTATTTAACATAATTATAATTCCAAATTAGTCATTTAAACATTTATTTTGGCTTTAATATTTAGGTATAAACATAATGAATATTATATTGCAATTAGTTATTTTTTTAATAATTATTAATGTGATAAGCCAAAACTATGCTAACTATATATTAAAACAGACTCGATTTGGTTTTGTATTACTTAAAACTAATTTATAAATCTTGCAAAAAAATAAAAATTTAATATACAATTATATATATTTACTTACTACATTATATTATATATGTTCAATTATTTATTTGCGTTTACAAAAAAAGACAATTTATGTTTAGTGTTATTCAACATAATTTGTCTTTTTTCAATTATTCTGTTGTCAATATTACCACTGCATTTTTATAAACATAAGTGTTAGGCGATGGCGTTTGACTTTGAACGAAAAATCCTTCACCCACTAATTTAATTTGCAAACTTAAATTTCTTAAAATTGTTAAAGCCTCCGCTAATCTCATGCCAACCAAATTTGGCATAAGAATGTTTTTTTCCATATTAGCCTTATCTTCTTCTAATCCCACTGGTTGATAATTCTTTAAAGAAATAATATCTTCAAAAATTGGCTTTGCATAAGGAGTTGCAACTATACTTCCAAAGAAATGACCACTTGCCGGCTCGTCAGCTAAAATTAAAATGGTGTAATCAGGATCATTTGCCGGAAATGAACCGATAAACGATGAAATATATTTATCGCTTATTCTTCCGTCAGTATATTTTTGCGTTGTACCAGTTTTACCACTTACTCTATAACCGGGAATAAACGCTTCGATAGCAGCAAATTTTTTTACAACTTCTTCAAACATTACTTTCATTTTTTCACTGGTATCGGCGGATACTGTTTTTTGAATTAACTCAGGCTCAGTTTGTGAAATAATTTTTCCGTTTACATCTCTAACCTCTTTCACTAAATATGGCTTCATTAAATTTCCACCGTTAAGTACTGAATTGACTGCGGTAATTAATTGGAGTGGAGAAATTGCGATTGCTTGCCCAAAACCCATTCTTGCTAAATCTACAATTTTAGCGTTATTTCTATTCATAATTATGCCACTTGCTTCAGCTAAGAAATCAACACCTAATTTGTCTCCTAGTCCAAACTTATTAAAATATTCATACATTCTATCATAACCTAACCTAAGTGCTAAATCCACAAACACTGAGTTGCAACTGTTGCATAATCCATCAGTTAGTGTTTGATGACCATGACCTATTGATTTCCAACACTTTATTCTTTCATTATCAACAATTCGATAACCCGGATCATAAAAAGTATCGGTAAGTTTAGCAACCCCACTATCAAGTGCTGCAGCCATAGTTAACACTTTAAAAGTTGAACCCGGTTCATAATTATCTGTAATTGCTATATTTCTTACACTACTTAATAACTCTTCAACATTGTCGCGTGGTGGACTATTTAAATTAAAACTTGGTTTTGAACTAACTGCAACAATCTCGCCAGTTTTTGTATTCATTATAATACCTGTTGCCGATTTAGGCTCGTGGTCTTGCATTAATTTTACAAGTGACCGCTCTAATGATTGTTGAATATTAACATCAATAGTAAGTGTTAAGCTGCATCCATCAATGCTTGGCAAATAGTGGCTAAGCGTGTTGTCAATCTGCACACCTCTAACATCGCTCTGGTCTATTATCATGCCGTTGACACCTTTCAAGTACTTATCATAGGCTACTTCAATTCCAGCCTGTCCCACATTATCAATAGTTGTGAAACCCAAAACTTGTGTTGCTAAATCACCAAAAGGATAATATCTGGCATTGTTTTCACTAAGTTTTATACCACTTATATTACTATCTTTTAATAACTTTGCTTGCGTTTCTTCCACTTGCAATTTAATTAAAACTTCGCTATAATTGGTGTTTTGCACTTTTCTTAATGTGTCATCAAAATCCAAGTTTAGCGTGGTGCTTAAAAAAAGGCTAACACTGGGCGCATCTTTTATCATGCTTGGTCTAACATAAACATCGTAAGTTGTGTAACTTTGCGCTAACACAACCCCGTTTGCATCAAAAATATCACCGCGTTTAGCGTTGATAGGTAAATCTCTAGACCATTGTTCGCTCGCCTTTATCTGTAACCATTTGCCTTGAATGATTTGAATATAAGCAAGTTTAAAAAAAACAATTAAAAAAATAGAGATTATAAGCATAAACACTACTAATAATCTCTTTTGTAGGGAAAATATTGAATTATTTGACAAGTTTTCATCCCCCGTTAATCAACGAACTTATGAAATTACATAACTTATTGAAAAAATTTGTTTCACCTTCTAGTTCAACATACTTAGTGGTTTCTGGCAAACTCAAATAAACAGCATTACCTGCATTTTCCAAGTAGCCTTCTGCCCTTAATTTTTCTTTAAAAGCCTCTTCGCTTGGCAAACTGTCATATTCGCTAATAATTTCATTGAGAGTGTTTTGTTCCATTTTAACACCTTCTCGTAATATTGTTATGCCGTACGACATTGAATTTATAACAAAAAAGTTGTAAATAACTAAAAAAGCTAGTAAAGCCACAACGCTAATTGCACTCACAATAAAAAGTTTGGTTTTAAATTGCACTGCGATTTCTTGCACTGCATTTGTTTTAACAAGAGTAAGTTTTTTAAAATCTGTATCAGCAACCGTAGCATTATCATATTCTTGAAAAAGATTTCTTACTTTTTCAGGATTGTATGAATCGTCAAACTTCCTAACTTGTGAAGAAACACCACCATAAGATGAAGGGTACAAATTTTTGCCCACAATCGTGTTGTTTTCTTCATCTAGAATTAACTTTTTATATTCTTTCACTTCCCTTTTAGCTCCTTTTAGATTTTCTCAATAACTCTTAGTTTTGCGCTTGAACTTCTTGGGTTTTTATTTAATTCTTCTTGAGTGGGGATAATTGGTTTTTTATTTATAATAATTATTTCCGCTTTATTATTACAAATACATATAGGGATTTTTTTATCACAAATACAGTTTAACGATAATGCTTTAAAAGTGTTTTTAACAATTCTATCTTCAAGTGAATGAAAAGTTATAACTGCTAGCCTTCCGCCTTTTTTAAGCTTATTTACCATTTGCTTCAAACACTGCTCTAAATAATCTAGTTCCTCATTAACTTCAATTCTAATTGCTTGAAATATTCTTGCAATAGTGGTTAAATTATTGAAAGGAACAACAGAAGTTATAATATCAACTAATTGCCTTGTTGTTTCGATTGGCTTAATTTTTCGATTTTTAGCTATAGCTCTAACAATATTTTTAGTTTTTGGCTCTTCACCATATTCAAAAAATATTTTAATCAGCCTATTTTCATCAAATTTATTTACAACTTCATAAGCATCAAGATTTTTTGTTTGGTCCATGCGCATATCAAGTTTTGCATCATGCCTAAATGAAAATCCGCGCTCGGCAGTATCTAATTGATAACTGCTTACTCCTAAATCTAATAGTATACCGTCAACTGCATCAATGTTTAATTCTTCTAATATACTTTCAATTTGTTTAAAATCACTTTTAACAAATGTAACATTATTTGATGCACTAAACTTTTCGTATCCAAACGCAAGTGCATCATCGTCCTTATCAATAGCAATTAATCTGCCAGATTTTAAACTTTCCAGTATTTTAGAAGAGTGACCACCACCTCCAAAAGTACCATCAACATAAATTCCGTCTCCTTTAATGTTTAGTGCTTCGATAACTTCTTTTAATAATACTGGTGTGTGTTTGAATTGTTTTTCCATTTTTAAATGTTTAGTTCGCTTAACTTACTAACGCTTTCGTCAAAAGTAAATTCACTTCCCTTATATTCCTGCCAATTTTCTTCGCTCCAAATTTCAATTCTATTGCCCACACCAATAAAAACAATATTTTTTAAAATCTTCGCGTATTCTTTTAGCGTTGAAGGCATAAGAAACCTTCCTTGAGAATCTTCTTGTGCTTCAAAAGACGAGCTAAGCAACATTCTTATAGGTTTTTGAGTGTTTATATCGAAAGTTGGCACTGCAGAAAGTTTAACTAAAAATTCATCAACAAAATATTTTTTATCAAAAACAAACAAACATCCATTTGTTCCTTTTGTGATAATGCATTCTTTTGTTGAAAAAGCACTTTTTAACTTAGCGGGAATTCTTATTCTTCCCTTTTCATCTAATTGATGAAAAAATTCTCCGAAAAACACTTTTACTCCTTTTACAATTCCATTATATAACTTTTTTTAACCACTTCCAACCATTTTTAACCACATTTCACTAAAAACTTAATAAAAAATAAAAAATAAGGTTGTTAAAACTCCTTATTTTTGTAAAAAAAAATTATATAAATGGCTAATATCAAGATTTTACTATGTTATTAGTGTAATAATTTATTAAATAATTCTAATTAACTTATTATTTACCAAATCACACGATGATAAAAAATATTTTATATTGTTTTTTTGAAACTTAAATTTTGTCTTAGGTGAAGGTCCATGCAAATGTCCAAAGACAACAATATCAACTTTATAACTTTCAAAAAGTTTTGTCATTTCATTTTTTTGAAACTTATTATTCATAGGTGGAAAATGAGTGAGAACAATTAATGTATCACTTTCTTGTTGCAATTTTTTTGCTGCTTTTAACGACAACTCCATTCTTATAAGTTCGCGTTTATAAATTTTCTCATTTTCAGGAGTCTCTTTACCATCGTCTGCTGGCGACCACCCCCTACTACCTGCAACAATAACATTGCCAATTTTAACAGCGTCATTTTGAAGAGCAATTATTTTTTCTGGCAAGTTTTCTCTAACTTGTGAAATACTATTCCACCAATAATCATGATTGCCTTTAATTATTATTTTATTGCCTTTAAATTTTGATATATATTGCAAATCCGGAATAGCATTTTCGAACTTCATTGCCCATGAAATATCTCCGCCGATTAATACTATGTCGTCATCACAAACTGTGTTTTTCCAATTTTTTTCAATTTTTTCCAAATAATTATCCCAAACAGGCCCAAAAATATCCATAGGCTTGTTGGAATTTATGCTTAAATGCAAATCCGATATTGCAAAAACTTTCATAATTTCCTTTTCTTTATATAAAATTAGCTAAAACTTAAAAAAAAACTTATACTTGCTCTAATAATTTTATAACATGATTTTCGTTTGTTATAACAAAATAATTTTGCATAAAAATTAAATAAAAATCCATTCTTGCTAGATTAATAGTATGAGCATGCTTTTTTTATTTGTTTATAAATTATAACATAGTGAAATTATTTCACCAAATTTTTTTTTAAGTCAAAGCAGTTTTAAATAGTATAAATATTTTTTTTAAAAAAGGCGTGATAACTATTAGTTTTTAGTCTTTGTTTATTACCTTAACCAGTTACATTATATTAACACTCGCAATTTTAAGGCTTTTTGCTTTTTATTTGAGTGTCAATTTTTGTTTGATAATAAATATCCCCACCTAAAAGTTATATTTTTATGTGAGATGCTAAGCCCTTTTCACCTTGTTTAAAGGTGCATTTTAATTTTATCATTTGGTGTTTTTAGTTTTAAATAGGTTAGATATTTATTTCACACTTATTTGGTTTGAAATCATATATTCTTTCTTGATTTCTTATTCTGCTATTGCTTTATTTCTCCCTACCGTAATTTTTAGGATGTTTTTGTCTATAAAAAAGTTTTTCTTTCACACATAGCATGTGGTTGCTTTAAACAAAAAAGCGAATTATTTCGATTTCGAAACACTTCGCTAATTTTTTTGTTGTTAAAATTTATAACGCTAACAACGAACTGGTTGTTGAGCTGGAAAAAGTGGTAGTTCAAAAACTGCGCTACATCTTTCTTGACTAAATTCCTGACATGGTGGAATATATGCATACCCATATGTTGGAACTAATATATCTGCTTCAACAACAATTTTTATTATTAGTGTAACACATAAGTCAACAGTAAACACATTGCTACTTAAGTGTTCGCCATCGGAACAAACTGCTGAACCAAAAGCTTCAACTGCGAAAGGTACAATTGAAGGTTGCGGAACATATAACACAACATCGTTAGATATCTCTATTGTGCCTGTTCCCGTGCCTGGTACGCCATTAGCATCGGTATAATGAATAGTGATAGGAATGTTTGCATCAGCAGAAACTCTTGCAAAACATGGTTTATCATCAAACCTATCCACAACAACATTAGTAAGATTTATATTACCGCTTGACGAGCAACTAACAAAAGTTAACGGAAATGTTGGATTTGCAGGAGTAAAATTATTTATAGCAATTTGTTCATCAACTAGTTGTACTTGTTTCATGCAAGCGTCGAAAACTTTTTTAACCTGAATAACAGCCTTTTCACATAAACCGTTTATTGGATTGCCGATAATTGGGCCAGGTAGATTACCTTGTCTATTTCCTGAGAAGAATGACATGTTTGTTTATTACCTCCTAACTTTATAACTAGTAAGCTATCGGATAATAATTTTTTTGCACACAAAACATTAATAAAGTGCCAAGCAATTTTTATGTATTACCAAACATTGTTTGATAATTAATCCGATAACACTTTATTATATGCTATCTTACTAATCAATTGTGCGGTAAAACAAAAATATAAATTAATTATAAGTATAAAAAAAACACTTTTCTCAAAGAGCACTTAGTCAGTTGCTTTATCTTATGGCAACTATCACACAGTTGGTTTAACTTTTTTTATTTTTTTTCTAAATTTATCAAAAAAATTAGTTGTTTTTTCAGCTTTAATCTTAGTGGAACTAACAGCCCATATAATAAAACCGGCTGAAATTAAGACGGTTGAAATACTCATTGAAAGCCATTGTGTCATGTTAAATTGTTGAATTTCATCAAATGAAGCCATAACAATTTGGTAAAAATTAAGTGGAGTAAAAGATACTAATGTATATCCGCCAATTTTTATTTCATTTAATAATTTTGTCAACACTATTAAAGTTATTAATGTTATAACCACAGGAATCCATCGTTTTTTACTAATAGCATTTAAAGATACCAGCATAATAGTTAAGAATGTTATAAAAATAAGTAGGAAACAAGAATTTTTAATTAGATATAAAACATCAAATCCACCACTGTCAAATAATAATATAGTAAATACAAAATTAATAAGAGCTGCAAATATATAACTAATAACAACAATTAAAGTGGTTGAAAGGATTTTTGCACCTATCAAATAACTAGGTTTAATACCAGAGTTTATCGGTAGAATCCATTGCTTCTTATTTATTTCTTGCGATATTGCGCCACAAAAAAATATTATAATAACAATTATAAAATAGGTTGCCATAAAAGATGCAAAATACATAAAACTTGTTGCGTAATTGCTTTGAAAAAATACCGCAAATTCACCAAGTTGATCTGCAGATATATAGTCTTTTAGAAATGCAAGCATTAAAACAGTAAATAATCCCATAAGTGATAAAGCAGCTGCAATTCCTAATGTCATAAAAAAGTTCTTTGTTCGCTTAGCCTCAATAAATTCTTTTTTTAAACATGCACTGAACACTATTTTTTTCCCCCTTTGCTTTCCATTAAATAAATTTCTTCAAGCGTATTTCGTTTTAATGTAATTTCGTTAAAGTCGATATCTTTTTCAAGAAGAGTTTTAATAATTTGTTTTTTATTTTCATTACCGGAAAATGCAATTTCAATGCCATCGGTTGTAATTTCCACAGATTTTGATAATTTCTTTTCTTTAACAGAATTCTTAATTTTTTCCGCATCTTCGCCCGCGCATGAAATCTTTAAAACACTTTGGTTATAGCGAGCTAGCACATCGGTTATGCTACCTTCTACTACAATTTTACCGTTTATAAGTAATCCCACTCTATCACATGCACGCTCAATATCATTTAAAATATGTGTACTTAAAATTATGGTTTTGCCTTGTTTTTTAAGGTCTTTAATAATATTTAACACCTCAAATCGCCCTTCAGGGTCAAGCGCACTTGAAGGTTCATCCATTAATATTAACTGCGGTTCAAAAATAAGCCCAGCAGCAATTCCCATTCTTTGTTTCATTCCTCTGGAAAAAGATTTAATTTGTTTTGTGCCAACATTATCTAAGCCTACAAGTTTTAAAATTTCCTTAGAGCGGGATAACACTTCAACTTTGGTTTTATTAGACGGTGAATAAATAAAATCTAAATACTCGTAAGCATTCATATATTCAAACATTGAAGGGTTATCAATAACATAACCAATTTTTTGTGATAAATCATTCATGTTTTTAATTTGCGTTTCATCAATATAAATTTCGCCCGAATTTGCTTGCAAAACTTGAGCAATTATATTAAAAAGCGTTGTTTTACCAGCACCGTTAGCACCAATTAAACCATATACTTCGCCTTCTTTAATTTCTAAATCTATACCTTTTAATACTTCATTTTCATTAAAACTTTTATAAATTCCTTTGACTTTTAACATGGTATCTCCTAAGCGTTTTTATACTGCAAAAATTATAACATATATGCAAACCTTTACAAAATAAAAAAAAGCGGTTATATAAAGTTCCGCTTTTTTACTATATAAATTTATTTAAAATGAATTTATATAACTAAATTTATTATTATTTTTTGCTTTTTTAAAAGTTAAAAACTAATATTTTTATCTTATTCAATCACTATTTACCTTGTATCATTACAACTTATTCTTATATTGTATAATACCACTTTTTTTAAATTTTTATTTTCACGAAACCAAATCCACTACAACTTTTCTAAGAGCAGTTTTATTTGATTTTTTTGGTTGAGTACTTTTTTCGATTTTTTCAGTTTTATTATCTTCCACAATTCTATCTCTAATTATAATTGGTTCTTCATTGTTAAGCACCGTGTTTTCACTAATTTTGATTTTAGAAATAGTTTTATCACTAGGCGTTAAGAACATTAAATCTAACATGCTGTCTTCCATAATAGTTCTAAGCCCTCTTGCACCGGTTTTTAGTTCTATTGCCCGTTTTGCGACTGCTTTTACCGCTTTATTATCAAACTCTAATTCAACACCATCTAGTTTAAACATTGTTTGATATTGTTTTACTATGGCATTTTTAGGTTCGCACATAATTCGAGTTAACGCATTTTCATCAAGTTCGTTTAAACCCACAACTATTGGCAATCTTCCAACAAACTCTGGTATTAAGCCATATTTAATTAAATCTTGTGGTTGAATTTGTGCAATAATAGATGAAATATCTTTTTCGTTTTCTTGCTTGATTTCTGCATTAAAGCCAAGTGAACTTTTATTAACACGCTTTTCAATAATGTCAGTAAGCCCGACAAAAGCACCACCAGTTATAAATAAAATATTAGTAGTATCAATTTGGAACAATTCTTGATGAGGATGCTTTCTTCCACCTTGTGGTGGAACGGAAGCCATTGTGCTTTCAATTATTTTAAGAAGTGCTTGTTGCACACCTTCACCACTCACATCTCTTGTTATACTTCTATTCTCAGTTTTACGGGATATTTTATCAATTTCGTCAACATAAACAATGCCCCGTTCTGCTTTTTTTATATCATAGTTTGCATTTTGAATAAGTTTTAGTAAAATGTTTTCAACATCTTCTCCAACATATCCTGCTTCTGTTAAAGTGGTTGCATCTGCTTGTGCAAAAGGCACTTTTAAAATTTTCGCAAGTGTTTTTGCCATCATTGTTTTTCCTGTGCCCGTTGGACCAATAAGGAGAACATTGCTTTTGTCTAAGTCTAAAATTTCTTTATTTTTTGAATTTAATGCATCAATGTTATAGTTTAATCGTTTATAATGGTTATATACTGCAACACTTAACACTCTCTTTGCATCATCTTGCCCGATAATATATTCATCTAGCATATTTTTAAGTTCATTTGGCGTTGGAAGCTCAATTTTAGTGAGACCTAATTTTTTATGGTCTTCGGTAAGCATTTCTTTACAAATAGATACACATTCTTCGCAAATAAAACTAGCACCATCAGGGCTAGATATAAGTTTCTTTGCATCTACTTGACCTCTTCCGCAAAAAGAACAGTTCATACTTCCAATACTTTTGTTGTTGTTTGCCATTTAGTTAGTAATTCCTTTTTTATTTTTAATTAAATCTTTAATTATTAAGTTTTAAATCTCGTTTCTTAATAACTTTATCAACTATTCCATATTTATACGCTTCATCTGCATTCATGAAAAAATCTCTATCAACATCTTTTTCAATTTCTTCTAAAGTTTTACCAGTGTTTTCACATAAAATTTTATTAAGCTTATTTCTTGTTTTTACTATATGATTAGCAGATATTAAAATATCTGACGCTTGCCCTTGCACTCCGCCTAGTGGTTGATGAATCATAACTTCACTGTTTGGCAAACATAACCTTTTCCCTTTTGTGCCGCTAGAAAGTAAAAGTGCGCCCATTGATGCTGCAAATCCAATACAAATTGTTGAAACATCACATTTTATAAATTTTATTGTGTCATAAATAGCCATACCAGCAGTAACGCTTCCACCTGGACTATTAATATATAACGAAATATCTTTTGATGGGTTTTTTGCTTCTAAATAAATAAGTTGAGCGACGACTGTGTTTGCAGATGCATCAGTTATTTCACCTGTTATAAACACAATTCTATCTTCTAATAATCTGCTGTATATATCGTAACTTCTTTCTCCCGAACCCATTTGGTCGACAACCATTGGTATCATATAAAACTCCTAATAATTATAGTATATAATATATTTATGAATATTTATTAATTAGTTTGTATTATTATCCATTAAGAATTGTAGTAGTTTATGAATTAACATGTCATTTTTTAGATAATTAACGCGTTCTTCTGTTATTGTTTTTTTAAAATCAGCTAGTGATTTATTCATAGATTTTGCAAGTTCGCCTAAGCGTTCATCAAGTTCTTTATTATCAATTTCTATTTTTTCTGCTTTAATAATTTCTTGCAATGCAAGTCTTACTTTAACGCTTTTTAATGCGTGCTCTTTTCTTTCTTTTTTTATATTTTCGATTGTAGTATTTAAATATTTAGCATAATCTTCTAATTTTATACCTTGATAATTTAATCTATCTTCCATATCTTGCATTAAGGCATCGTTTTCTTGTTCAACCATGCAGGCTGGCACATCAACTTTTAAATCATCTATAATTGCATCAAGAATTTGGTTTTCCAGTTGTGCTTTATTTTCTTCGTCAAATTTCTTTTGCAATTTTTCTTTAATATCTTTTTTATATTCTTCTAGCGTTTCAAATTTGCTAACATCACTTGCAAACTCGTCGTTTATTTCCGGCAATTCTTTTTCTTTAATTGTGTTAATGGTAACTGCAAAAACGGCTTTTTTATTTGCTAATTCTATTGCATGATATTCTTCTGGAAAAGTTACTTCAACATCTTTATTATCCCCAGTTTTAAGCCCTACTAATTGATCTTCAAAAGTGTCAATAAAACTTTTACTGCCAATTTCTAAATCAAACCCAGTAGCAGTTCCGCCATCAAACTTCTTTCCATCTATGCTACCGCTAAAATCTATGTTAACAACATGCCCTTCTTTAACTTTACCATTTTCAACTTCAACCATACGCACATTTCTTTGTTGTATGTTTTTAAGTTCTTCTTGAATATCTTCTTCTGTTACTTCTTTGACTTCTTTTTTAAAGCCGAGTCCCTTATATTTCCCAAGTTGTACATCTGGCCTAACAGTAACTTCCGCAATAATTATAACACCATCTTCACCAAAATTTTTAATATCGATATTTGGCGATTCAACAACTTCTAAATCTTTTTCTTTGGTTAAAATTTCATTATATGCATGAAAAAACGCATGATTCAATGCATCTTCAAAAAACACATTTTCTCCATAAGTTTTTTCAATAACTTTTCTCGGAACTTTTCCCTTTCTAAAGCCTTCAACTGCATACTTACTCTTATTATGATTATAACTATCGTTTAGTGCATGCTCCCATTCTTCCTTAGAAATAGTTATTTCAAATTGCATTTTTTTGTTTTCTAATTTTTTTGATATGTATTCCATATTCTCTCCTATTTGTAAATTCAACGCTTTTGATTATATCACACAAGCCAATTGTTATCAAGCGTTTCATCCTTTTAATATGCAAATAAAACTAACTACTAACAGTCATTTCTTCATTCAAAATAAAAAAGGTTAGTATGCTTATTGCTATATTTAACTGCATGACACTTGTTTTAGTTTTATATTCTAATGCAGAACATAAATCACAAATTTGTCTTAGTTTCTTTTTAGAAAACCACCGTGCTTGCTCGCTTGCTTTACGCACAGCAAATTCCTTAACGCCTAATAGTTTAGATAGTTCTATGCTCGAAAGATTAGAATTTAATGATATGTGAAGCATTCTTCTAAAATGATTGTAAATAAGTGTTAACACTCCTCGTTGCCCATCTCTCTTATTTTTTAAGTTTTCTAATATTGCGAAAACTTTTTGTGAATTTTTTCGAGCCAAATTTTCTGTTAACTCATAAATTTGAAACTCCAATTCTTCATTTACATTTTTAAGCACATCATCTAGCGATATTTCCCCTTTATCTCCTACAAAATTTATCAATTTAATAACTTCATTATTTGCTTTTAATAAATAGCCGTTTGTGTGAGAATAAAGAAGTTCTAACCCTTCTTTTGAAATGGTTTTATTATTTTTGATAAATTCGTTTTCAATAAATTTATTGAATAATGCTTTGCCCACTCTACTGCAATCAACAGTCTCAAACTTACTTTTATCTATAGTTAATATTTTACTGTTTTCACCAGTATTTATTATTAGTGCACTACTTTCATTCGGGTTATTCATATATTCATCTAAAAGTTGTTGGTGTAATAGTTTTGTGTTACTGGTGCTTACATTTATGTATACCAACCTTTTATCGCTAAACATAGGCAAAGTTTCCAGGCTTTTTACCACATCATCACATAAAATTGTGTCTGCGTTAAATATGCTTTCGTTTATTTCACTAAACTCAATATTATATGCTTGCTTTATCATGCTATATGCTCGTGCTGATAAAAAGTCATCATCTCCCATAAGAAGATAATGATTTGCCACCTTTTTATTTAAATCACGCTTTAACATTTCGAATTTCATTGATATCTCTATTAATTTATTGATTTAATATTTTATCATTTTAAAGGTGTAAAGTAAAGGTGTTAAGAGAATAAAGATTCACATACTTTTTAGCTTTTGTTTTGTTAATATTGTGAAATATAACATTATCAAACTGTGATATATAAGAAGAATAATCATAATTTATTGAATTTGCTATAACATAATTTGTGCCTTCTTCTAAATTATTTGCAAGATAAATAAATTCGTCTGTTTTTAATTTCTTAATAAACAATAATTGCTTGTTTGCAATTTTAATATTTACTGCAAGCGTTTGATTGCTAAAATAATTATATTCTTTAATAAAAAACTCATCAACATTATTTTCGCCTTTTAAAAAGTTCACATTACTTCTATTATTGAGTTTAGCAAATAATAGTGGCGAACTAATAAAAAATGATGGAAAATAAACACATTCAACCTTATTATTATAAACAAACTCTAACAATGCTGGTAACATAGTTAAATCAAAATCATAAGCAATTATATTTTTAATACTTTTAATTCGGTGAGCAATCATTGATTGGTTTATATAGTAAGTGTTTTTATTAAAGCCAATTAAAGATACTTCGCTTTTTTCTGTTATCACAAAAGCATAATTGCCACTTCGCTGATAATCAATAAAAACTTTATTATGTATGGATGTTGCAGGAAAGTTTGCAAAAACCGAAACAATAATTATAATAAAAACAAGTGTACCACTTATGGCACATTTGATTTTATCTTTCACCATTAAGTATTTTATTATAAACGCTAACAAAATTGTCAATATAACAATAAAATACCCCACATGAAAAATGTTTATATACGCAAAAGGCATCTTAGAAAGTGCGGTAGCTATTAGTTTTATAGTATGCAAGATTACATTTGGTATTATAAGCAGAAAACTAAAAAAAGGAATTAATAACACAATTATGGAAAATAACAACAGCGAAATAAACACAAAAGAAAACATTGGAATAATTATAATATTAGCAAAAACAGATATAATGGAAACCTTATTAAAAATGTTAGCAGTAAGCGGAAATAGCACGGCATTAATTGATACAGATATAGCAAGAGCATTAGCTAAATTCTTCGGTATTTTAATGCTTTTGAAAGACTTAGTTAGAAGTGGTGCAAGGGTAATTATCGCAAATACACATAGAAATGAAAGTTGAAACCCGACAGAAAAGATTGCAAGCGGAGCAAAAATCAAAATTAATATTCCTGCTAAACTTAGCGCACTAAGTGAATCATAGCGTTTACCTAATAAGTTGGCTCCAAGCATCACCAGTCCCATAATTGTTGCTCGCAGGACACTAAAAGTGAAATCACATAAATAGCAATAAAATAGTACTATTAACGCAATAATTAAAAAGTGCCACCAAGTTTTCTTTTTTGAAATTGCATTTAAGATATATAATAACACAGCCATTAACACACCAACATGCAAGCCCGACACTGATAAAATATGAGAAATGCCCACAAGAGAAAAAGCCTCGTTGATTTCATACGGAAAATCCTGTCTAACACCAAATAGAACAGACATGCATACGCTTGCATTTTCTAAATTTAATTCTCTAGATAATATGTTAAATATATTTTGTCGCAGTTTTTCCGCAAAAGATAATCTCCCTGCTGTTACAGCAACTAAACCATCACTATCCATATTAAATTGATAAGCATTTGAATACAAAAACCGAGATATGTTTACCTGATTAGAATATATTGATTGAAGTGATAAAGAGCCTTTAATTTCAATAGTGTCGCTAGTTTGAAAATGCAGTTCTTTCTCATCATCGTAAATATAAACAACGCAACCACTCTCAAGTTTTGTATTATCTTCTTTAACGAAAACATTTTCTAATACAATTCGCCCGTTATCAATTTCAACTACCTTTCCAATAATAGAGCATTGCTCAAACCTATAATTTTTTAGGAGCGAAAATTTATTTGTTTGAATATATCCAGCACACGCACCTAAAACAAACGCAACGATAATAATAAGCATATATTTATAATTATTTTTTATGTATATTGAAAATTTTTTGGAAACAATTTTTTCTTTTCTTTCCAAAAAGTACAAACCAGTAAAAACAAAAAAAATCAGCATTAAAAGTGAAAATATCACCATGCTGAAATCAAAACGCCCAAAAATACCAGCCGATAAAAAATTATATATGCAAACTATGCCTGCACCAAATGCTATGAAAATTAAAAATAACGAACGAATATTTATTATTCTTTTGTTGTTTTCCACTAAAATATTTTAGCATAAATTAATAAAGTCACCAACGAATATAAGTTGAATTTAAGATTGCTTTTGCGCTCCTTCTATTGCATGAACTAAATCGTTTTGTGATATTTTATTTATAACCTTATTATTTTCGTCCACTAAAATAAACTGGCAATAATATTTTGGAGTTAAATATTTAACTAATTTATAAATATTGTTTGTTTGAACAATAAATGTTTTAACTTCTAAAACTTTGTTTTTATTAATTGAAAAACTTGAGTATTCTTTATAAATTTCGCCTGAATTTTCACTAATGGCTAAAAATATAAAAAGTGAAATAAAAAACAAGTTTAAATTAATTGAGTGAAAAGCCGAATAAAAAAACAATCCTGAAAATAGTACAACACTAATATAACTTATAATTTTCATTATTTTATAAGCTTTAGATTTGCTGGTTTTGTTTTTTAATAAATTAAGCACAACTCGCCCAGCGTCTAATGGAAAAATAGGAAATAGATTAAATATTGCAATATATAGATTTGCGTTTACAAATAAAACAGTGTGGAAATATATCTCCGGAAATACCCACCATAACGCCATAAAAATAACCACTAAAATTATATTTGTAAAAGGACCTGCTAAAGAAATTATAATATCGTGTTTCCTACTAAAATAATTATTTCCTTTAATCTGGGCACCATGAAAAGAAAAAGTTATTTTTTCAAAACTATAACCATACAAATATGCCACAAAAAAATGTGCATATTCATGGATTAATAACACAGCTGAATAAATAATTAACTCTTCTAACCATCCAAAATATGCACTTATAAAAATAAATATTAGATAAATAGGTTCAAATTGAAATTTTAATTTCCCCATGTGATAACATTATTTGTTAATTTTATGTTGTTAACCGCATTGCCTTTTTCAAATATTTTAAAAATCACCTTTTCTCCAACACTTGCGCTTGCTAACTTATCTCCTTTTTTCACAACAGTTGCCACCACAACTCCGCTCACAGCAATGTTTTCAATAACGCTTTCTATATCTTTCGAATGTAAGATTTTAATATATTTAACACCATCTGCGTTTTCCCCAACTTCGCTAACAATCCCACTCTCCGTTGCTGAAACAACCACATTTTCTTTAACAGTAATATTTATACAATTATTTTTAACCTCTATACTGCTTGACGCAAGTGGTAATTGAAATTCTAACACCTTGTCCTCAAATTCATATCCCACACTATCCACAAACGACACTCCGCTGTTATCAACAAACGGTGAATATATTGGATTAGAAAGATTTGCTATATTTGTAAAAATATCATGGTCAACACCATATCTTGAAAAGAAAACACCAGTTAAGGGTAGCAAAAGAACTAGCAACATAACAAGCACTTGTTTAAATTTAGCGTGCTTTATGTTTTTATAAATTATTTCATTTTTTGTGAGTGTTAACACTTCAACTTTTCGTATACTCATAACATTCTCCTTATAAAATTTTATGAGTAGTACATGCTTTATAGAACTAAATTTTTGTCTTTCGTTTAAGAAATTAACCTTTAAAAATCTATCTCCATAAAACTTGATGCAGGTTTAATTCGTCTTGCTTTGGCAACCACTTGTAATTGATAATAACCGCTGTTATCAACAAATATATCTAAATCTAAATTCTCCGCAGATACTTCCATATAGTTTTTAAGAATATGTAAAATCTCACTTTTTAAAACATTTTTAATTTTTAGTGGATTATCTTCTTTGTTTTTTACTAACACATTTTTTAACCTTGATTCGCACATTAATTGTAGTTCGCTTTTCATTTTTCCCCTTTTAAACTATTCTTTTAAGATTCCGCCTAAACGCGCCAAACATTCCTTTATATTTTTTAGTACAATCAAACACTTCCTTTTTGCCCTCATGCATTTTTTTTGCTACCATTATAAACGAATCTTTTGCTTCACTTTCCCCTCTAACCGCTCCGCCAATTAGCAGTTGACCGGCAATATTGTCATCTTCTGGGATAACACCTAATAAATCAATATTTAAATATTCGTTTATTGTTTCAATAGAAATCATATCACCATTTAATATTAAATCACCTCTTGCTCTATTAACAATTAATGATAAATTATCTATATTAAAATTTTGCAAAAATCCAATAATTTTATCCGCATCTCGAACGGAAGAAATATGTGGAGTTGTCACGACTATTGCTTCGTCCGCTATTTCTGCTGCTCTATAAAACCCATTTTCAATTCCTGCTGGACAATCAATCAAAATATAATCAAACGCAAATTCAATTTCACTTAAAACATCATTTATTATTTTACCAGTTATATTCACATTTGAATATGTATGATTACTAGGAAAAACATATAAATCTGGTGTGAAAAAATCTTGAATAATGGCTTGCTTTGGTCTGCAACGCCCTTCTAAAACATCGATTAAGTCATAAACAATTTTATTTTCCACCCCCATAACAACATCCAAGTTATTAAGCCCAAAATCCACATCCACTAAAAGCACTTTGGCTTTTCTTAATGCAAGAGCGTAACCAAGATTAGCACACACAGTTGTTTTCCCCACGCCACCTTTGCCGCTTGTTATAACTATTCTTCTTGCCATTTTTTCTCCTTGATTATAAAAATTACTAAACATGATAGCGGGGTATAATCCCACTTGCTTAATACTATCTTTTAAAACATTGTAAACCAGTAACCAAAAAAAATAAAAGATAAAAAACCTACTAATCTATCTTTTTTATATTAATATTTAATTTAATTCAAATTGTTATAGATTACGACATGTTTTGTTTTAATTTTGGTTGTTTACTAAAACTAAATTACAAATTATTATTTAGTACTTTTTCTAAAATTTTGTTGCTATTTAAAACAATTTCTGCTCCACGCATAACAGAATTTTCAGGAAATGGTGGCACAACCACCGGTAACTGCAACCTAGCAATAATAAATCGTTCTAAGCCGGTGAAATTTGCCATACCACCGCAAACATATATACCACCTTTTTTTAGTTCAGTTATTAAATCAGTGGAAAGTGCTTTTTTAAAAGTTATTAAAGGTTGAATAATTTGTTCAAAAAATTCATCAAATAATTCCTTAAAATCTTGCGAAAAAACTTCTGTTTCTTTTGCTTCGTGAGATGTTGCATCAAGTCCAATAACACTAGCCGTGATAAAATCATTAGGTAGAAGTGTGGCGACTTCTCTCTTTAACTGTTCCGCTTGCAAAATTGAAATATTTAAATTGTATTTTTCTAAAATAATTTTTTTGATGGCTTCATCTAAAACATTACCACCCATTCCAATGGTATAACCAGTTAGAATTTTAGTGTCATAAACTAAACTCATTTCTGTGGTGTCGCCACCTATATCCAAAATAATTTTAGTATTAACTGGTGCGTTAAAACAAGCATCAACATAAGCCAGCACACTTGTTGGAATCAATTTAACTTTGCTTACATTTAAGCTATATGCTAAATTTTGAATTTCTGTTTTTTCGTGAGAGTCAAGACAAGTGGGTGTACAAAATATTAAAGAATGTTTTTTAAAAATGTTTTTTTGTATGATTTTCTGGAAAAAGCCTTGGAGCATTTCACTAAGCATCTTTCTGTGAATAATCGCACCTTTTTCAATTAAAAAAACGGGTTTGTAGTCAGTAGAAGAAGATAATAATTTAACCGCCTTGCTTCCCACCCCTGCAACATCTTTACTGTTGTTTATTGCTGCTATAATCGTTGGTTCTTCTAGCACAACTCCTAAACTCGGCTTACAAATAGATGTTTTATAACCGCCTACATCAATCACCAAATTAAACATTTATTTTCACCTTTTTTTTATTATAACATAATTTTATAAAAAACCATATAATTTGACTTTTTTTTGATCAAATGATTTTTTGAATTATGATAATCAGGTGTGCTTAATCGTAATATAATATTAATGTTTCTATGTTTTTAGCGTAGATAATAATGTAATAATGCACACTATTATTCGTTAACAATTTTATACTATTTATTTTTTTTGAGAAAAATGTTGTGCACGAATACATGATAACCGCAATTTATTTTGTTCATAATTCATTTACCGTCTTGCAAAATTACGATTTTTTGTTTCATTTTAGCCTAATATTTTTTCTTTAGAAAATTATACATTCAAATTTCGTGGATTGTTTCGTTATTCAATTAATTAAATAAACCTACTACTAAAAAACTCACAAAAAAACTTAATTTAAAAAAAATTGCTTTTTCTAAATTAAGTTTCTAGATAAATTAAAAAATATGCAATTTTTTAAAAAATAGAAAATAATATAAATTAAATTTTCTTTTGCTTTATTTCATCAACTATTTCTTTAATAAACTCATTTAAATTTTTGACAGTAGTTTCATTTTTTCCGCGTTCTCTAACGGATACAGTGTTGTTTTCAATTTCTTGATCGCCAACAACTAAAGTATATGGAATTTTTGCCACTTGTGCACTTCTTACTTTCTTATTTATAGAATCGTTTCTAAAATCGCTTTCCACCCGAACATTGTTTTCCTCTAATGTTTTTACAACTTTTCTTGCGTACTCTTCATTTTTATCAGTTATAGTGAGCACTTTTACTTGAACAGGAGCTAGCCAAGTTGGAAACGCTCCTGCAAAGTTTTCTATTATAATTCCAATAAATCTGTCAACTGCACCATATATAACTCTATGAATCATGACAGGCTCTTTTTTAGTTCCATCACTATCCACATATTCCAAATTAAAGCGTTTTGGCATTTGCATATCTAATTGAATAGTTGCACATTGCCAAGTCCTACCAATAGCATCCTTTATATGAACATCAATTTTAGGACCATAAAAAGCTCCGTCGCCTTCGTTTATTACATAGTCTTGACTGATTACATTTAACGCTTCTTTGAGTGCATTTTCTGCCACTACCCAATCTTTTATATCACCGATATGATTTTCTGGCATAGTACTTAATTCTAAATGATATTCTAAGTTGAAAACTTTATACATTTTATCAACTAAATCAATAACGCCTTTAACTTCGCTTATTATTTGAGATGGTAACATAAAAATATGTGCATCGTCTTGCGTGAACGCTCTAACTCGCATTAAGCCATGAAGTGTTCCGCTTGCTTCTTTTCTATGCACTTTTCCTAGTTCCGCTACCCTAAGTGGTAAATCTTTATATGAATGGATATTTTCTTTATAGTAAAGCATTCCACCGGGGCAGTTCATAGGTTTTATCGCATATTCATCGTTATCATCTGCATGAAAAGTATACATGTTTTGTTTGTAGTGTCCCCAATGCCCTGACACTTCCCACAATTTATTATTAAGTGCGTTCGGAGTTTCAATTTCTTCGTAGCCTGCTTTTTTATGCATTTCTCGCCAGTATTCAATTAATTGATTTTTTAAAATCAATCCATTTGGCATATAAAAAGGCATGCCTGGTGCATACTCAGAAATAAAATATAGCCCAAGTTCCTTGCCCAACTTTCTGTGGTCCCGTTTAACTGCTTCTTCTAGCATTTTTATATGGCTTTTCAGTTCATCGAAACTTGCAAACCCGAACATGTAAATTCTTTGAAGCATTTTATTTTTAACATTGCCTCGCCAATAAGCACCGCTTACTCTATTTGATTTAAAAGCAAAACTTTTTAAAAATTTAGTGTTTTCCACATGTGGTCCACGACACAAATCCACAAAATCATCACCTAAATAATAAACGCTTATAACTTCATTTTCTGGCAAATCTTTTATTAATTCGATTTTATATTCATTGTCAGCAAAGAGTTTAAGTGCTTCATTTTTAGAAATAACTTCTTTTTTAAAATCTGCATTCGATTTAATTATTTCTCGCATTTCGTTTTCAATCTTCTCAAAATCCTCGTTCGAGATAATGTGATTGCTATCAATATCATAATAAAATCCATTGTCAATAGCAGGGCCAATGGCAAGTTTTGTTCCTTTATACAATGTCATTATTGCTTTTGCAAGCACATGGCTCATGCTATGCCTTAGCATTTCAATATCTATTTTACTCATTTTATTTTTTCTCCTATTAATTTTTGTTAGTGGTTTTTATAGACTTATTTTAAATTTTTTAATTGATTTTTACAATAATTTATAATTCTTCTTAATTTTTATTAGATTATTTTAATTGTTATTTTTATTTTTTTTAAATTTCTAGTCACCAATTTTAAGTTCTTCGTTTACTTCTTTAATCAGGTTTAAAATTTTTGCTTCACTGCTTTCTTTATCTATAAAATTATTTCGTTCAGTTGCTTGCAGAATATAAGTATTAAGCCACTTAACTTTCATTGGACGCGTCCAACCATTAGCACAAAATGGCACAGTGGCTTCAGTAACCTCACAAGGCAACCCACCAATAAATAAAAAGATTAGTTTTTTGTTTCTTAACTTTCTTTCCCCGTATAACGGAGTGGTACGATCAAAAAATCTTTTTAAAACACCTGTAACATTTTGAAAATAGTTAGGACATGCTATAACCATCAAATCGCATTCAAGCATTTTTATTAAAATATCGTGCATATCATCTTTCTTAACGCATCCTTTTTCAAAAGAACATGTCATGCTACAACCATAGCAATCGGTTATATTTTTATCTTTTAGATTAATAGTATCCACTATAACATCGCTTCCCACACTTGTGGCAACTCTATCTAACACAATAGCGCAATTTCCCTTTCTGGGACTACCATTAATAAGCAATAATTTTTTCATGATTTCTCCTTGAATTATTAATAAAAAAGCCCTTTAATAATTTAAAGGACGAGTGTAATTCCCGCGGTTCCACCTTAATTGCAAGTTTTAATTATAACTTACCACTTAAAAGTATTATATCGGTAATACAAACCGCCACAGCATAAAAGTGGTTTCATAAAACTTGGTGTTTATAAGGTTTCCAGCTTCCCCCTACTCTCTTTAAAACATAGCAAATTTATTACTTGTCTTTTAATTATCCCATGGTATTCAACTATTAATCAATATAATACAAAAAAAAAGAATTGTCAACGCTTTTTAAAGGTTTTTGTTTTAATGTTTTTTCGTTTATTTAAGTATATAACACTATCAGCATATTCTTTTTATTACTATGGCTTTACTCTACCGCTGAAAATACAGTTTAATAAGTTATAGGTTTCGCTAGTAATATTATTTTTGCATAGTATGTTTATTCTAAGCGGAGACAACACTATTAAATTAGTTACTAAGTCCACTTCATCAGATATGTTTTCAGATATATACCGCTCACGAATAATTTCTCCTGCTTCATTTAACAACACATAGTTTTTGTTTTTAGTATCCACAAACACCTTTCTATCCGTAGGCTTAATGCTTTCAATCAAAAAACCAAGTAACACATCCGCGCCACCCAAAAGAGAGTTTTCTTGATTGGTTATTAACACAAGTTCTGCCCACTTTTTCTTTAATTGTTGCAATCGAAATTGGAAAAACGCATGCAAATTTATATTTTTATCTAAACTTAATTTTCTTAAAGTATATTCCTTATCTTCTTCAAAATCAAAAAGTACAAGTGCTTTTTTAAAAGCGCTTTTACATGTTGAACTAACAAGTTTAAACTTTGAATGTTTTTTTATGTATTCTTCTTTTTCAATAAATATTATAGCGTCAGCAATTTTATCTTTTAAAAAATCAATTAATAGCCTGTCCTCTTTTTTTGTGGCAAGGCTTAAAGTGGTTAAGCCGTTTTTTGTTGACACGGCTTTATAGATTTTAACATCTTTATATGTATCCAAAGCAGATGATATGAAGTATAAGTGACTTTTAAATTTTGAATTACAACTAATGCTAATTTCCCACATATCTTCCACCTTTTATAAAGCATTTCTATTAATAGTCTATGCTAAATATTTCGTTTTATTCTATTAAGAACTAAGTCGAACTAAGGTTTAATATTAGCAGTAAATTAAGATTTTATGACAGTTTTGTTTTTGATAAATATAACAACAATTTAAAAAAACAACTTAATTTATTAATATTTTTAAATTTTTAATAAATTTTATTTATATCACAACATTTTCTAAAAAAAATTTAATTTGTAAAACATATTAAAAATTAGTTTATAATTATTATTACAATATCAAGAATTAAAAACATTTCTCTTAAAAATAATTTTAAAAAACAACTTCCTTTATAAAGTTGTTTTTATATTATAATATTTTTTAAATCATAAATATTTTATAAAAATTTTTACATTTTTTCAGGTATATCAATCCCAAGAATTCCACAGCCCAAAGTAAGTGCGTTTAACACTAATTTACATAAACTAAGATAACTTTGTTTTTTAACCTCATCGCTCTCAGTTAAGATTTTAACATCATTATAAAAAGTTGAAAATGCACTTGCTAAATCAAAAAGTGATAAACAAACACCGTGCAATGAATTTTCTTTGTATGCAACTTCGTATGAATAATTTAATTTTAAAATTGCTAAAATTATTTTAGAAATTTGAGCACTGTCTACTATTATTTTAGAATTTGTTAAATTTGCTTTATTTAATATTGATTTAATTCTAACACCGATATATTGCAAGTATGGACCAGTTTTTCCTTCAAAAGTTAAAAACTTATCTAAGTCAAAAATATAATCTTTTGATATAACATTAGCCAAATCACCAAATATCAATGCAGATATTCCTATTTTTTTAGCAAGTTCCCGACAAGGTATATCAATCTTATTGCTTTCTTTTAATTTGTCCAGTGCTTTATTGGTTGCTAAATCAATTAAATCACCTAATTTAAAAGTGCCGCCGTCACGAGTTTTAAAAGGTTTGCCATCTTTACCATTTACTGTGCCAAATGTTATATGTTCAATCTCCACTTCATCTCGAACAATATTTGCTAAGCGCACGCATTTAATAACTTGTTTAAAATGAAGCGTTTGACGATTATCGGTTATATATATCATTTTATCAGGCTTAAACTTGTTTTCTCGCTGATAAATAGTTGAAATATCAGTTATTGTATACATTTGAGCGCCATTGCTTTTTTGAATAATTGCCGGTGGCATTGGTTCATTGGTGTTATCGTCTGCCACATCCACAATCCAAGCACCTTCAGATTTATAAAGAAGTTTTTTGTCTTTAAATATATCAATAACTTCCGGCACAATATCGTTAACTGAACTCTCTCCATTCCATAAATCAAAAGTTGTGCCAAGGTCTCGATAATTACGCTTTATCATGCCAATACTAACTTTTCTTATTTCTTGCCAAATTTCATAATATCCAAATTTTTTTTGTTGTAACCATAGCGTTATATCGCTCGCCCGATTATAAAACTCTTCATCCGTTTTCTTTCTATTGGAAGCCTTAGGATAAATAATATCTAAAATTTCTTCTGTTATTTCAAACTTTGGTACATTCTCACTAAAATAAAAACCTAAATTATAATCATCCATTAATTGAGCAATTATTAATCCCATTTGCAAACCCCAATCGCCCAAATGCACATCTGCAATAGTTGTATTCCCCAAAAGTATATTCAACCTTTTAAGAGATTCACCAATTATAGCAGAACGCAAATGTCCAACATGCAGAGGTTTTGCAATATTCGCTCCACCATAATCAAATACTATTTTTTGAGGATGCTCTATTTTTTTTATCCCAACACAGTCATCTAGCAACAACTTGTTTGCGATTTCACTCAAATAATTATTTTTTAATTCAAAATTTATGAACGCTGGTGATGCAGTTGTAATTTCGCAAATATCACTTAAAGTTGTTAGGTTTTTCACAATATTATTTGCAATATCCATAGGTTTTTGCTTTTTTTCTTTTGCAAGAGCAAAAACACCGTTGCATTGAAAATCAACTTTTTCTCTGTCGGAAAAGGAAAGAGTTGCGTTAGACTCGTTATATCCAAGCTTAATAAAAACTTCTTTCAACTTATTCTCTAAAAATGTTTTAACGCCCATTATTTATCCTTTCAATATCTGCTTTGATTTTATCATATTAATAAGTTAACACAAAACTAAAATAAAAATCTTTTAGCAACAAAATTAATGATTTATTTAATAAATTAATTTATATATTTCTAAAATATTAGTCAAAAATTTTAGCCAAATTTTTATTTTCATAGCATAAATTTGTTATAATTTAAGTATTTAATTTTATTAGATTTTCTGCTATTTTATGATAAATATTTTTTAGCATAATTATCAAGTAACTTCTTTTCCACCGATATTTTCCCTAGAAATCTATTTGGTCATCAAAAATATGTCAATGGAAAATCATTTTTTTATAAACTTTATTATATAGCGTAAGTATTTTTGGGGTTGATTTTTTTATCGGTTTGTTATTGCGTGCTTTTTGCTTAACTAAACTGCTTTATATTTGACTAGGATTTTTAACTAAATTAAAATCAAAAATAATTTTTTAAGATTTTATAAAATCACACAAAAGTATAAAAAAATGGCTTTATTAAGCCATTTCCATGGTGCCGAAGACCAGACTTGAACTGGTACGATGTTGCCATCGCAGGATTTTAAGTCCTGTGCGTCTGCCGATTCCGCCACTTCGGCAATTCTAAACGCAGTCTCATTCACCAATTTATTTGCTCCTAAAGTCGCATAAATTGGGAATTCGTTGCGAATGACCTACCATCGATTTTTCTCTCCCTAACGGTCGAAAAAATCGGGTTAGGACATCTTGGCTCCGAGGGTGGGGCTCGAACCCACGACCTACCGGTTAACAGCCGGTTGCTCCACCATTGAGCTACCTCGGAAAATAATAGATACTTTCTCTCATTCCTCTGTACAGTCTCTTTCACAAATTGAAGAATGGGGTTAGGGACAACCCGGCGACGTCCTACTTTCCCAGGCAGTTACCCACCAAGTATCATCAGCGTTG
>ENA-UOOK01001228-UOOK01001228.1-fermentation-metagenome-genome-assembly--contig:-NODE-1228-length-34031-cov-83.871880_pt1 | contig 34031 bp, 30 predicted proteins | sample MGYA00245777_ERZ724023 | MGnify/ENA primary metagenome ERZ724023 (study PRJEB28704, sample SAMN03018312) | fermentation metagenome | biome: anthropogenic terrestrial biome; feature: soil...
CTTAACGCACTTAATAAAGTGATAATACCTGTCCTACAACTGGGGAGTAGTGTAGGAATTATTGAGCACCTATATTTCAAGAGAAAATAATATTGTTCCTTTTATTGAGGATATTAAAGACTTACCGAATGTAACGTATGTAAGTGCAACTCCATTAGATGATGAATTGATGCCAGATTTTTTAAAAGATAAAGAGAGATATGATATAGATTGGAGTGATAGTAAATTTTATAAAGAGAAGAAAGTGATTTTATTAGCAAAGACAAACAAACCAAAAGTAACTGCAAAGAATGTAATACTGTCGTTTTTAGAAAAAGGATATCTTGAGTTAAACGGAAAAAGAGCAGAAGAATTATTTGTGTTTATCAATTCAGTTTCTATGATTATTGATATTATTAATAATATGGAATTACCGAAAGAACTGTATAAAGTGATATGCGCAAATACGCAAGAGAATAAAGAGAAATTAGAACAAATTGGTGCAGAGATAGATTTAGATTTTATGAATAACAAGAAAATCAATTTCATCACTTCGACTGCATTTTTAGGTTGTGACTTTTATTCGGATAATGGATTAAAAATTATTGTTACAGACACAAATAAAAGATACAGTATGTTAGATGTAAATACACAGATTTTGCAGATAAATGGAAGAATTAGAAATGATGATAATCCATTTAGAAATATGTTATTGCATATATCTAATTTTAAATTTGATAGCACAGGAGATTCTGAATTGAATGATAAGTATGAGATGAGTGTAAAAATAGCAGGAGAATATATCAAGGAATCGGATGGAGTAAAGAAGTATTATAGAAAGCTAAAGGATGAACTATTTTTAAAAGAGACAAAAAATGGTGATTTAGTATTTAATGATATAAGGTATAAGGCTGAGAAATTAAAGAATAATGTTTACAATGTGCAGTATATTAATCCAGAGGAATTAAAAGAAGAGTATAAAGACTATGGTATAAGCAGTAGGTTTTATCTTATTAAAGAAGATGATACAATTAAGAGTATTATAAAGGATAAGACGAAGAAAGATTATTATGAACTATATGAGACTGCAAAAAATATGCGTTTTAGTTTTGAAATGAGTTATTATCCTCTTTTAGCCGATATCAAGAAGAAAGATAATCAGATACCCGAAGAAGTAGATTGTTTAGGAATTGATAAAATAAGAGCATTAAAGTATTCAAAACCAAAGATTAGAGAAGAGGTTAATTTTAAAAGCGATGAATTTAAGGAAGCTGTTATGGATAAACTGAAATTAGTGCTTAAAAAAGAGGTTTATTCGAGTGATGAAATAAAAGATATTCTTAATGATATATATATAGGTTTGGGAATGAAAAGAAAAGCTAAAGCATCCGATATAAAATTGTTTGTTGATGCACAAGAGAAAAGGGGTACGAAACGCCGTTATGTTGTTAATTTAGAAAATTAGAGTGTATTTGTAAAGTTTAAAAGCGATTTAGGGGTTAGACAAAAAATTGGATTATTTTAGTGTTTTTATATAGCAAAAATCCAATAAAATGTCGGAGGTATATACAGATGCATTTAAAACAGTTTATAGACTACTAAGTTTTAGTAATTGATATTTAGTGAAGTAGAGACTATTTGTGATAAATACTCACTATTAATAATATAAAAATAATAGATATAATCAATTTACAGTGTGCTTATTTTTTAGATGCAGGAGAATAGACTGTTTGAAATTTTGGAAAATTCTGTTTTGTGGAAAAGTGAGAGGTGGGTGGTTTAAGCGTGTAACTACTAACAATTTCCACCCCCCCTATCCTTTCTATTAAAGAAGATTGTTATAGCAGGTTATCTAATGCTTTATTTAGCTGAGAATTTTCAAAGCTATCAAGATATATTTGAGTTACTTTCTCAGAACTATGTCCTAACGATTCACTTATGATTGAAGTTTGTACACCGCTTCTTTTTAATACCGTGGCAAATGAATGACGGGCGACATATGTGGTAAGTGGTATAGGTAGTTTCAGTTTCTCACCGATTGATTTTAAACACTCATTTGTTTTGCTTATTATCTTATGCACTCGGTTTGCTTTCTGTTGTTCGGTTATATGATACGATGAGAGTATTGGAAATAAATACGGATTATTTGGATTGGAATATTTTTCTATTATAGATTGTGCTGTTGGATGTATGGGTAACTTAATTAGTTTTGATGTCTTTTTTCGGGTATAAACCAGTTGGTTGTTAGCGATATTATTATTAGTAAGCAATGCGATGTCAACGAAATTTATTCCACCAGCAAGATACGAGAATGTAAATAAATCAATAGAAAATTGTTCTCGATAGGTTGTTGCTTTATAATTGATAAGCGTATTTATATCGGTTTTTGTTAATGCTCTTTTAGCTGTTTGTTGGTGTAGTTTAGACACTTTGTAATTACGAAAGGGATATGATTGAGGGTTGACACACTTTTGCTCTATTGCTGTATTATAAACGGCTCTCAATGTACGGAATAATATACCGATTGAATTGTCTGCAAGATTCTTATTTCTCAACCAGTTTTCATACCGTTTTAACCAAACAATATCAATATCAGAGAAGTATATATTTAAATGTGTATTGAAATTGCTCAAGGACTTATAGGCGTATTTATATAACAATGCGGAATTTAGCTTTTGAGATGTTTGCAAGAGTTTTATTTGTTCCTGGAATACCGTGGCAACCGTTTTTAATGTGAAAGGATTTTCAACTTTATTTATAAGAGAATCAGAGGTATATTCTTTTTGTGTTACATTTAATTCGAGAATAGTTTGATTGAATGCTTTTAGTTTCTCGATTATCAGGTTTTCAATTTGTTCTTTATCAGGACAATTCCGTTTTGGTTTGTTCTTATCAAAGTCCCAATGTGTAGGATTTATGGAAATACCGATACTTTTGTATGTTCTTTTCCCGCTTTTAGAGACTCGAATCATCAACGGACTTTCACCGTTAGATAATACTTTTGATTTGTAACATAGTACGTTAACTGTTGCATTCATACCGTTTTTGGTTTACCTCTCGGTTTACATTTAACCTTAAAACCAGTAGAAAAATGAGAAAAACGGTTGAACAAGATAAAATAAAAAAAGCACCTAAATATCTATATTTAAGCGCTTTTAAGTGGTGACCTCGGAGGGGCTCGAACCCTCGACCCATTGATTAAGAGTCAATTGCTCTACCAACTGAGCTACGGAGTCATTTTTAAAGAGGCACAAAGGTACAGATTTTTTTTATTTTAAAAGCAATATGCAGCAAGAAATTGACTATTTTGTTAAGCCGGATGAGCATAATCCAATCAAGATTGTATTATTCCTAAACGAGCAATTTTTACGTTACGCGAAGCAGAGAAGGTAAATTCATAACAATTATGTAGCGGCGAAGAAAAAATAGATCAGAGTTCAAATATGGAATTATTGATTAACAGGTACCATAAATCAAAAAAGGAACAAACTTATACAATTTGCTCCTCTTTTATTCCACTTGCAAGTTATCAGAGATTTGACAGTTCTGAGCCCGCTTTAAATTTGGCTGTCTTCTTTGCCGGAATGTCGATTGGTTTTTTCGTACGAGGATTGATACCTTTTCTGGCGCTTCTTTCCGAAACCGAGAATGTACCAAATCCAACCAATACAACTTTTCCACCTGCTTTTACTTCTTCAGAAATTGTTTCAAGTGTTGCATCCAATGCTTTCTTGGAATCCACTTTGCTAAGGCCTGATTTTTCAGCGATAGCGCTAATTAGTTCTGATTTGTTCATAAAAAACGTAAATAAAAAAATTAAACATACTTTAAATCAAGGCTGAGCCTTATTTTGGCGTCAAATATAAGTTATAAATCGAAAACAATCAAGAAAATAGGTAAAAAGTATTTGATTTTAATAAAAAAACATCTTTTGTGAGGTAAAAAACCACAATTCAAACAAAATAATACGTATTTTTGCGCCACAACAGTATTTTACTAAGATGAATAATTCAAGAAATAGCTTTGCAGGAATACTTCCTGTAGTTACTAAAAACATCATTATCATAAACGGAATCGTATGGTTGGCTCAGTTTGTGTTGTTGCAAAGAACAGGTATAGACCTCTCAAATAAGTTCGGGCTACATTTTATTGGTTCGGAACATTTCCGTATCTATCAGCTTGTCACCTATATGTTCCTGCACGATCCCTATTCTTTCTCGCATGTATTCTTCAACATGTTTGCAGTCTTCATGTTTGGACGAACACTGGAACAAGTGTGGGGTTCAAGGCGGTTCATCGCTTACTACCTGGTTACAGGAATTGGTGCAGGACTAGTTCAGATGCTGATCATTTACTTTCGGATTCAGGCAATATTACCACAGGAGATGTTTTCACTGGTGAATAGTGTTACTGTAGGTGCATCGGGAGCCGTTTTCGGTATTCTGCTTGCATTCGGTATGCTATTCCCAAATGCTCAGCTTTTTATTATCCCTTTTCCATTTCCCATAAAAGCCAAGTGGTTTGTTATCGGTTACGGCCTGCTGGAGCTATTCTTTGGTGTAGCCAACCGCAGTGGCGACAATGTTGCTCATTTTGCCCATCTGGGAGGAATGCTTTTCGGAATTTTCATGATATTATATTGGAGAAAAACGGACAAGAGACATGGCAGATTTTATTGATACGCTGAAATATAAATACAAAACAGGTAGTGTGATGACAAGGCTGATCTTCATCAACGTTCTTGTTTTTGTAGTTATAAAAATATTCCACGTGGTTTTTACATTATTCAATGTTTACGCCATAGACCTTATTACGTTTCTGGGAATACCATCTCATATACCTTTACTGCTAAACAGGTTCTGGACACCCATAACCTATATGTTCGTTCATGAAGGGTTTCTTCATCTCCTGTTTAATATGCTATGGTTATACTGGTTCGGTCATATTTTCCAGCAGTATTTCTCCGGAAGGACATTAGGCAGCCTGTATGTGCTGGGAGGACTGGCGGGCGCCTTGCTCTATGTAGCAGCCTTTAATACAATTCCATATTACCTTGACATGGGCAGGGGATGGATGATTGGAGCATCGGCGGCAGTGATGGCAATTGTTATGGGCACCGCTTTTTATCGTCCCGACGTTCAGGTTAATCTTCTTTTTCTTGGGCCGGTGAAGATTATATATATTGCTGTCTTTGCGTTTGTACTTGATTTCATTTCACTGGGCAGTCCTACCAATCCCGGTGGACATGTAGCACATATAGGCGGAGCATTGTCCGGGTATATTTTTGCCATTCAGTACAAAAAAGGGAAAGATATAACACACTGGATGGGCAGGATAATCGACCTGTTTGTAGACCTGTTCAAACCACGGAAGAGGGGGAGTACTTTAAGAGTAAAAAGTTCCCGTCGCGAAACCGATTGGGAATACAATAAGCGCAAACATACCGAACAGGAAGAAATAGATGCAATTTTAGATAAGTTGAAACAATCGGGATACAGTAGTCTTTCCGCCGAGGAAAAAAAGAAACTTTTCAATGCCAGCAAGAAATAAAAAGCCAACATTCAAAGAGGTTGTAAAGTGGATTATTTTTGCCACTAACGTGGTAGCTATAATCTTGCTTTTCAGCTCATTCCTCTCATGGAATATTTCTCCACTGAAAACAAACCTATTCTCTTACATAGGGCTGGGATTCGGAATTATATTTTTTTTAAATGCCGGATACCTTGCATTTTGGATCATTTTCTCGAAATGGAAGCTAGCTTTTGTTTCCCTGGCAGCCATTATGCTATGCCATAAGCCTGTAACTACATTTTTCCCCTTGAATATTAAATCTCCTAAAGTCCCTGAGAATACAATTAAGGTTCTTACATATAATGTGCAGGGATTTCCTGAAGAGAGAAACAAGAATACAACTGACCACCCAATCTTGGAATATATCTCCAGCACCGACGCCGACATAGTTTGTCTGCAGGAGTACCTGGTAAGCAAAACGGGACAGTCCATTTTCTCGCAACGCGACGTGAATCGTATACTAAATAAATACCCCTATCGTTCGGTTACAGGTTTGGAATCTTCCGGGAAATATCATATCTTCGGGCTGGCATGTTTCTCAAAATACCCGATAGAGAAAACCCAAGAGGTAGTATTTGAGTCCTCTTACAACGGGGCTGCTATATATACTATTAATATTGACGGAGCGAGATATGCCGTTGCCAATGTGCACCTGGAATCAAACAGCATTAAAGATGAAGATAAAAAACTTTACAGCGATTTCCTTCAGAACTCCGATTCGGTGAAACTGGAACAGGTAACCACTAACATCAGGGCGAAACTGGGCGGAGCTTACAGAATGCGAGTGAATCAAGTAGAAAAGGTGAAACGGTTAATCGATGCACAGGATGCCCGGGGGACTATCATCTGCGGTGATTTTAACGATACTCCCATTTCGTATGCATACAGTCAGATGAAGAAGGGTTTGAAAGATGCTTACGTCTCCACCGCTTTTGGACCGGGTATCACTTATCATGAGGATTTATTCCTCTTTCGTATAGATTATATTTTGCACAGTACAAATATATATGCCTACGCCACAAAGGTTGATAAAATTAAATATTCTGATCACTATCCTCTCAGGACTCACTTAAGATTAAAAAACTGACTATGAAAGATGTTTCTGAGAAGGCGGAAAAGTAAAAAGGTAATATTGTAACAAGTCGCCCTGACATAACCATAGAAAGGAAACGCCCTAATTAATGCCAGTGGCAGTAAAAAGATAAAAATCTGAAATTTCAATGTATAAGATAAGTAAAAAATTTTCTTTCTCGGCAGCACACTCACTGTTTGGCTTGCGCGACGATCACCCCTGCAGCCGTGTTCACGGGCACAACTATGTTGTTACCATTCATCTCCGTTCAAAAGATCTGAATGAGCAAGGCTTTGTAAGGGATTATAACGAACTGAAAATCGTGAAAGAGTACATTAATAAAACATTAGATCACCGGAATCTCAACGATATACTTTCACCGCTCAACTCGTCTGCAGAAAATCTGGCAAAAATGCTCTACGAGGTTTTCAAACCACGGATACCTGAACTATACGCTGTTGAGGTAAGTGAGACGCCTAAAACATCAGCAATCTATGAACCTGACAGTAAATGAAATATTCTACTCGCTCCAGGGAGAGGGCGGCCGGGCCGGACAAGCATCTATCTTTATCCGACTGGCTAAATGCAATCTGAATTGTAGCTTCTGTGACACTGAGTTTGAGCAGGGAATAAAAATGTCACCTGAAGAGGTACTGAGCACAATAGGAAAATATGGATGCAGATGGATCATCTGGACCGGAGGTGAGCCCACACTGCAACTTACGGATGATGTTGTTGCCTTCTTTAAGGAAAAAGGATACTTACAGGCGATAGAGACCAACGGAACAAAAAAGGTGCCTGCCGGGATCGATTATATTTCATGCAGCCCAAAACAAAATTTCGAGAAAATCAGAGATCTTATTCCCGAGGTTGATGAATTGCGTTTCCCCATCAAAAAGGGGGATCCATTACCCGATATATCTATTCTTCCCAAGACAGATAGATATCTGCTGAGTCCAGTCTTCGATAATAACAACATCATTAAGGAGAATGTGGATTATTGCATATCACTCATTAAGGAAAACCCTTTATGGGCATTGAGTCTTCAAACGCATAAGCTTATCGGTATACCCTGATATGACAAATTTCCATTTAACCATATTGGGCTGCGGATCGGCTATGCCCACAACTCTGCATAACCCTCCCTCACAACTTATAGATGTGAATGAAAAGCTTTTCATGGTTGATTGTGGGGAAGGGACGCAGCTTCAAATGCGGAAGTTCAAAACACGAATGAGCAAGCTTCACAGCGTTTTCATCTCACACCTTCACGGTGACCATATATTCGGGCTTCCAGGATTGCTCTCAACACTCAGCATGCTGGGCAGGACAGGCGATCTGAATATATATGCCCACAAAGAGATCGATTTTTTGTTAAACCCTTTCCTGCTATATATGGGAAGACACCTGTCATTTAAGATTAACATTATACCCCTGAATCCCGATAGCCATGAACAGATTTTCGAAAACAGGTCTATTCGTGTTTTTTCTTTCCCGCTGAAACACCGTATTCACACCAACGGCTTTATTTTTGAAGTAAAGGAGTCGCCAAGGCATATCATTCGTGAAATGATAGATTTCTATTCCATCCCTGTCAGCCAGATAAGAGATATTAAAGAGGGAGCTGATTTTGTTACACCAGATGGAACGTTGGTAAAAAACGAGCTGCTCACCAACCCCGGCACTCCGTCACGAAAGTATGCCTACTGCTCCGATACAGCTTACAGTCCGGAGATAATTCCCTACATCGAGAATGTTGATTTGCTTTACCACGAGGCAACATTTGCCGAAAGTGAACTTGTCCGGGCCGGGGAAACCTTCCACTCCACCGCACGTCAGGCTGCCGAAATTGCCAAGGCCTCAAATGTAAAAAAACTGATCATAGGACATTACTCGTCCCGATACAACGAGCTTGGGATACTTTTGAAAGAAGCTATTACAGTATTCCCCAACACTGAACTTGCCATTGAAGGAAAAATTTTTGAAATATAAAGGAAGACGAATGCAGTATTGTTCCGGGATCGACTGGTTTGTTCACATATTTTCTCTAATTTTGTGAGCAAACATCACTCTATGAAGATAATCGGTTCCATAATAATGGCGACATATCTAATTTGCTGGCCTGTTTTCACTTTAGATGCACAGGAGAGCTCGAATTGGGCTGCAGAGATGGAATCACGAAAAGACAATACCCGCCGTTTTATCCATAAGAAGCCAATAAAAGAAGATAGCGGTAAGATTGTTATAACTGAGGCACAAAAGAATAACTCCGGCTGGAATATCACAGGTAATGCCCAAAAAGAGAATCTAAACCGACTTAATGAAAAGGAAGAGTCACAGGATGAAACAATAATCAAGCTGGTTGAAAACCGTTTAAAAATAGAAAATCTTCCAGAAAACAGCCTGCTGGAGATATTTAACATAATGGGTGTAAAAGTTTACAACAGGCGTATAAACGCTGGTACAAATGAATATACACTAGCCCTTCCAAGAGGGTATTATATAATAAAAATCGGTAAAATCACAAAGAAAGTGGCAATAAAATAATTCCTTACCCTCTTTTTTATATCTTTGCAATTCCATTTTTTAAATAACTACTAAAATGAAGACAGCTATTGTAGGCACTAGTGGAGCTGTAGGCCAGGAGCTGCTCCGAGTGTTGGAAGAAAGAAACTTCCCCCTGGACGAGTTGATATTATTCGGTTCTTCAAGAAGTGCCGGTACATCATATACTTTCAAAGGCAAATCTATTAAAGTAAAAGAATTGAAGCACAACGACGACTTCAAAGGAGTTGATATAGCATTTGTCACTGCAGGCGGAGGCACCTCTCTTGAATTTGCCGGAACCATCACCAGACACGGAACCATTATGATTGACAACTCCAGCGCTTTCCGCATGCATGACGAAGTGCCTCTTGTTGTTCCTGAGGTGAACGGAGAGGATGCTTTGAACCACCCCTTGGGCATCATAGCCAACCCAAACTGTACTACCGCTCAGTTAGTAGTATCTTTACAGGCAATTGAAAAGATAGCCCACATCAAAAAAGTGCATGTAGCTACCTATCAGGCTGCATCGGGTGCGGGAGCTGCCGCCATGCAGGAACTGGAAAATCAGCACAAACAGCTGGTGAACGGTGAAGAGCCAACAGTATCCAAATTTGCTTATCAGCTGGCCTACAATCTGATCCCTCAGATAGACGTTTTCACCGAAAACGGCTATACAAAAGAGGAGATGAAGATGTACAACGAAACCCGAAAGATCATGCATTCTGACATAGAAGTAAGCGCTACCTGTGTCCGTGTACCGGTAATGCGTGCGCATTCCGAGGCTATTTGGATTGAAACCGAACGTACTGTGTCTGTTGATGAAGCACTGGAGGCATTCAACAATGCCGACGGTATTGTAGTTATCGACAATCCGGCAAACAAGGAATATCCAATGCCGCTGGGCCTTACAGGTAAAGACCCAGTTTATGTTGGACGCATCCGCAAGGATCTAACCAATGAAAAAGGATTAAGCTTCTGGAGCGTTTCAGACCAGATAAGAAAGGGAGCAGCGCTAAATGCCGTGCAGATAGCGGAGTATCTTATCAAACATAGTTAGAGAGTTGAAATTTTTCATTTAGGCCAGTTATCTAATCGTTGGAATGCAAATCATTTTCCACATGGTCATGATTCATAAGCACCCTGTGCGGGAGCGTGCCGTGCCCAAGTATTTCTATAGGACAGGACTCATAGGCACCTGCAAGCCACTCCTGCGATATATCTGTACCCGGATGATAATGTAGCCCCTGGTTCACGCAGGCGATATTTTTCACGAGAGAGAGTATAGTTCCCACATCGTGCGATACCAGCACAATGGCAATATCTTTATTTATTTCACCTAAAAGCTTGTAAAAATTACTTTCAAAAAATTTATCCACGTAAGTACTGGGCTCATCCAGAATAATCAGTTTCGGATTGTCAATTATTGCCCTTCCAAGCAACACACGCTGCAGCTGGCCACCAGACAGCTCTCCTATGGCACGTTTTAAAAGATGGTCTATACCAAGACGTTCGGCCACCCTTCTCACGCTCTGCCTCTCTTCCAGCCTGAATCTACTTAAAAGGTGCTTCGGGGGAGTCAGTCCCGACAAGATCACTTCCGACACAGAGATAGGAAATTTCTTATCAATCTGGTTTATCTGAGGCAGATAGCCCATATTAATAGAAGGTACCTTTTTCCCGTTTTCAAAGAAACTGATTGTTCCCGAATATGGCTTTAATAATCCCAGTATCGCTTTCAACAGTGTAGTCTTTCCACCGCCATTTGGGCCGATAATACCAAGGAAGTCGCCACCGTAAATAGTAACTGACACATCCGTCAGTACTTTCGGTTTGTTATCATAGCCAACCGTAAGATTCGATATTTCTATCAGTTTATTCATCGGTTTCACGTGCTAAGATAGATGCAATACGAAGCAGTTCCTCATCCCACTCATACTTCAACGGGTCAATCTCAAATACTTTTGCGTTGATCTCTTTTGCAATCACCTCAGCATTTTTAATATCAAAGCCACGTTGAATAAAAATTGTGTTTATCTTCTCCCTCCTTGCAATGTCTATCAGATCCTTAATCTGCGAGGGAGAGGGGCTCTTACCTTCGAACTCAACACTGTATTGACGAAGGCCGTAATCCTTTGCGAAATAGCCCAGTGCGGGATGGTATATGATAAACGACCGGGAAGGCGTATGCTGTAACAGGTTACGAATAAGGCTGTCTGTCCTGTCAATTTTATCAGATAGTTTTTCAAATTTGGAGAGATACAGCTCTTCGTTCTCAGTATCAACATTTACAATAGCATCTAACATGTTCCCTGTAAAAATCTTCACAGCCCTTGGTGATGACCACACGTGGGGATCCATGGCGCCGTGCAAATGGCTATCCTCATCTGAGTGGCTATGATCATGCCCGCCCATTAATTCTATTCCGGCAGAACAATCCACAATACCCACATCTGGGTTGTTGCTGGATAAGCGTGCCGTCCACGCATTTTCAAACCCCAGATTTCCCACCTTAAAATAGAGAATGCTTTTCCCCATCTCAATCATAACCGATGGTGCAGGTTCATATGTCTCGGGACTTGTTCCGGGTGGGACCAGTGTATTAATGGTAAACGCGTCACCAACAATCTGATCAAGAAAGTAACGCTGGGGTTCAATAGTAACAGTCAACACCCTTTTATTATCAGCTTCACCTCTTTTAGAAGATGAGTTACATGCCTGAGCAAGCGTAAAAATCAAAATAATGCAAAGATATTTATTCATCCGATTAAATTATTTCTTTGTAGTGTAAATCACCTGATTGCCTGTTTTTCTTATCCTGCAGAACTAAAAATAATTTTAGCAAAACCTCAATCTGCCAATATGTATTAAGTAACACACGACTTCAGGCCATTTAAATACAAAATTAAAAAAATTCACCCGAGGATGAAATAGTAAACAAAGATTTCCTAATTTTGTTTGTCAGATAAATATATGAAGGCCATTATTGAAACAACTAAAGATGGATCGCACACACTGTTTGTGCCTGAACTGAATGAACATTACCACTCCACGCACGGTGCCATTCAGGAGTCGGGCCATATATACATCAATGCCGGGCTCAATTATTGCGATAAGCAGACGGTCAACCTCCTGGAAATTGGGTTCGGCACGGGCCTGAATGCTTTCATGACTCTCCTGGACAGCGAAAAAAAGAACAGAAAGGTAAATTACACAACTTTTGAGCTCTACCCACTCCCGGTTATAAATGCTGAGAAATTAAACTACAGCAGGATTCTGGCCCCAACCCAAAATGAAGTGTTTATAAGTCTACACACTTCGCCTTGGAATACCCCAACAGAAATAACCCCAGACTTTACACTTAATAAACTTCTGATTGATGTTCAAGAACTCCCGGATTTTCGGCCACATCAAACATTTGACGTGATCTATTACGATGCCTTCGCACCTGAGAAGCAGCCAGAAATGTGGACACAGGAAATTTTCGACACCCTCTATTCACTCAGCAACTGCGGAGCTGTACTCACCACCTATTGCGCTAAGGGGTCTGTCAGGAGAATGCTTCAAGTATCCGGTTTTTTTGTGGAGCGCCTTCCGGGGCCTCCTGGAAAACGGGAGATAATAAGAGCTGTAAAATAAAAATGATCCCTGACAAAACAGGTATTCCCTGTTGCCTTCTAATCAGAAGCCTTGTTAACATGGTAAGCTATTTTTACAAAAAAGAACATTTCTGTATTCCCCTGCTGTCTTCTAATCAGAGGCGCTGTCAAGCTCTGCTACAATCTCATCCAAACTCTTTTCTTTGCCACTCATGAATATTCGTTGATGAAAAGAGCAGAGCTCTTTCTGTATACCGGCAAACAGTCCTTTTTGTTTCGGCGAAAGAGGATAAGACAATAAAAAAGCACTTTTTTTCAAATCAGGGAAGATAGTAATAAGCTCATTTCGTCCCTTTCCGGTAATAAAAACACGCATACTCCGTCTGTCAGCCTCATCACGACGTTGATCTATCAGCTCTTTTCTAAGCAGCCGGTTTATAACTTCATTACCCGATGTCTTCTCCATTGCATTCATGTTGTTTAACTCCGTTTTGGAGAGGCTTTCACAATTCAAGAGCGAAATCAGATAGGTATATTCATCCATCGTCTGCAATAGAGAATTTTTCAGCAATTTTTTTACATAAAATTTGGAATAGCGGTGCAACAGGCTAATCTGTTGAGCTATCTGGACTTCGGCTGAAGTTCGAAGATCAACATTTTTGCTACATAAATATAGTATAAAATCGTCAATTTCCGGTGTATCATCATTCGAGAGCGTATTCTCAAACTTTTCCAGTTCATCAATAATTCCCAATAATATTTTTTTTGTCCTCATATAATACAATTATAGACGTAAATGTACTATTTATATAAATATTATACAAATTTATTTGCTATTTAGTCCGTAAATGTATTACTTTGCTGTAAAAACAATTGAATATGAATATTGCGGCACGACTTTCTGATGCCGGGAAAGAGTATAAAACAGGAGATACTACTATTGTTGCGCTTCACCCCTCTACAATTGCATTCAACAAAGGTGAGGTAACGCTTATAGTAGGCCCTTCAGGCTCCGGCAAGACAACACTTTTATCGTTGCTGGGCTGCGTGATCTATCCCACCATGGGCAAGGTGTGGGTGGGCGACACCTGTGTAAACGAGCTTTCGGAAAGAGCCCTGGGCTCATTAAGACTGAATCATATAGGCTTCGTATTTCAGGGCTTTAACCTGCTAGCACCACTAAATGCTTTGGAGAACATCATGCATCCGCTAATCTTGCAGGGTAAAAGCCGGAAAGAGGCAAAGAAAAGAGCACTTGAACTGATACGCACCTTCGACATGGAAGACCGGAAAAACAATCTTCCGCGCAACCTGAGTGGAGGACAACAGCAACGCATTGCAATTGCCCGTTCACTTATCACCGACCCCAGATTAATATTGTGCGACGAGCCTACTGCCTCTCTCGATCACCAAAGTGCAAAACAGGTGATGGATATGTTGAGTAATCTATCCCGTGATAACAGGGCGGTAATCATTGTAACTCACGACATGAGGTTAAAAAAATATGCAGACCGTACAATATATGTCTCTGAAGGAAAAATAGTCGACAGCGGTTCGGAAGAGGATTTTTAAATCGAAGATTCAGATTTCAAACATATGATTTAAATAAAAAAAGTAAACCCTATATAAATGAAAAAAGATTTTTTATTGCTTTTGATATCACTGGTGATCACCTCAGCCTGCAGTAATCAAAAAGATCGGCAGGTTACCGTAACACTGTCATCCCCTTCACGTATAGTGGGAATAGGAAAGATCACTCCCCGTGGAGGAGTCAGCGAGCTAGCCTCCCCCGCTTCGGGAATTGTAACAAAGGTGTGTGCCAAACCAGGTGACACGGTAAAGGAGGGAGATCTGTTGCTCCTACTGGATATGACAGACGAAATGCTTTCGGTAAAAGAGAGCGACACCCGTATCATCTCTCAGCAAAATGCCGTGGGTTCAGCAGCTGCAGCTTTGGAACATGAGAGGATTTCACTGGTCGAAAAACTTCGCCTGCTGACCGATGCCCGTGAGCTGCTGGAGGCAGGAGCCGCTACCGGAGAGGATGTACGCAAATTGCAGAATGAATATGATAAGGGTTGCGAACTGTTGAAAAAAATGGAAAACGACTACCGTGAACAACAGGCACAACTCAAAGAAATAACCATACAGCGATCTTCACGGATAAAAGATCTGGCCCGTACCCGGTTCCAGGCACCGTTCGACGGGATTCTGCTTGATATCACACCCCGTGCTGGTGAAGCGCTAAGCCTATATGAGACTTACGGACGCATCGCACCCGATGCGCCGCTCATTGTGATGGCTGAGATAGATGAGTTATATGCACGTGATCTGGCTTTGGGAATGCACTGTACAATAAATCTGCCGGGGGACTCTGCCGTTACGGCTTTGGGAGAAATCCTGCACATCTCACCCTACCTGAAGCGAAAATCTCTCTTCTCAGACAGCGGCAATGAGTTGGAAGACCGTCGCATACGTGAGATAGAAGTATCTCTGCACAGTATGCGAAAAGATCTACTTATCGATACAAAAGTGGAATGTACAGTCCATCTAAATTAACCGACCATGATCTCGACAGCCTATAAATTTGTACGATTTGAAAAATCCAAAAGCCTGGGTATCCTCACTGCTATAGTCATCAGTATCTACCTGATTGGAGTGGAGTTGGGCATGTTCTTTTACCTTGCAAATCTTATCGGCGGCATTGTAGGTAATTCAAATTCCGACTATGCACAGATTTTTGTAGTAAAGAGACAGACCAATAACGTGAATCAGCTCTCTCCTTTCGATATAAGATGGGTGAATCAGCTAAGGAGCGTTGAAGGGGTGGATGAGACCCATGGCTTTATTGTTGCGAACGTATCGGTCAAGCTCCCCAACGGCAATGATGCACCGGCAATGATAATAGGCAGTGATTATCCTGCCATGGCAGCAGGTCCTCATCCTGGACTGCTCCTGTCTGGCGACATACATAACCTTTCTTTTCCCGATATGGTATCTTCCGATTATTACGACAACAGAACATTCGGTTTTGACCTTCAGCAGGGTACTCAATTTGAAATCAACGGAAAAACGGCCACTATTGGTGTAACAACAAAAAGTGCTAAAGGATTTTCTACTCCGCTAATCTATACAACCACATCAAAAGCACGGTTCTATTCCGGATTATCAGGTTTTATGGTCAGCGGAATCATTGTCACAGTAAAAGACCCTGACAAAATTGAGCCGGTTATTTCACAGATCAACCATATTGCACCCGACCTTAAGGCATGGCGCTCCGATATGCTCAGTAAAACTACAATTGTAAATGTAATGACGGCAAACAATATGGGTATGAGTTTCGGAACTCTTATAATTTTCGGTATCATCAGCGGTTTCTTCATTATCGGGCTCACTATGTATTCTGCCACCTACGATCGGATAAAAGATTACGGAACACTGAAAGCTATAGGGGCATCGGGCCATTATATAAGCCTACTCGTTATATCCCAATCGGTTATCTACGCCGTAGTTGGGTTCACCGTTTCCCTGTTATTGCTAATTATCACCAAAGCGGGTATGGCAAAAGCCGGGCTGATTATCGGCCTGACACCTCCCTTTCTCATCTTCCTCTTATCAGTGACATTACTCATTTCAGTGGGCAGTTCATATTTTTCGATCAATAAACTAAAAAAAGTGGAACCATCATCGGTGTTTCGTTAAAATTTATTTTTCCTATGAAAAAAATTACACTCATAGCAATATTCATTCTATCGGCTGCTTCTGTTGCACAATTACCCGCAAAGGAAGCTGTGTCACACGAGCATTCAAAGAAAGTTGTTGAACAAAATCCCCCAAGAGAAGCTTTGTCACAAAAACCAATTTCTGAATCGCTTACGCTTGACAGAGCTATGGACTATGCACTGGGTCATTCACCCATACTGAGTGTAGAGAAGCTGAAGCTGGAAGATGTAACTATTCAGGTTAAAGAAAGCCGCCTGGAACACATCCCCGACATTTATCTGTCAGGAGAATTGAGACGCAACCTTATAATTCCGGCAACCCCGGTACCTGCACATGCTTTCAATCCCTCATCACCGGAGAGTGAGATTATGTACCTGCAGTTTAACACGAAATGGAACTCCTCTGCAGGTGTTAACCTAAAGTACGACCTGTTCAATCCTGAAAAGTTACATCGAGTTGCACAACAGAAGCAACAGTTAAGAATTCAGGAGTATGAAGCACAGATTTCAATTGATGATTTCAAGGAGAGGCTTGCTCTCGCCTATGCTGAATGCGTAATTGCAGAAGAGCAGAAGCTTCTGCTTTTGAAGGATACAGTCTATTATGCCGGCCTGTTGAACAATGCAAATCAGCTCTATATGAAAGAGAGAATTACACTTGCGGTGAAAAACGATGCAAATAGAATCTACAATGAATCGATTGCCAACCTCCTGGAAGCTGAAAAGATTGCCGGGGAGCGAAAAGCGGAACTACTTTACCTGATGGGCATGGAAGTAACACTCGAAAACATTGCATCACTCAACTTAAAAGAAGATATTACTGCTTTGCTGAAGAATATTGAAGAAAATTCATCCTACACTCCTGCATTGAACAACCTTGAGGAGCTACGACAGCAGGAGGTGGTGAATCTGGCAATACTAAGGCTGAAAACGGCCTCATGGAAATATGCCCCCACCCTAACCATTAACGGCTATTACGGTTCCAGCTACTACAACAACGAACCATCGTTTTTCAACAACAAATACTGGAGGGGGAACAGCTATATCGGCGTTTCCCTGAAAGTACCGGTTACACAGTCACTCACCACATCGAGTGAGGTTTCCCGCTTACGACTACAAAAGCAGATAGAGGCGGAGAACCTGCGTGACATTAGAAACAACAGGGAGAAAGAGCTACTCAATGAACTCTCGCTTCTGCAGGTAAGAAAAGAGAGCTATCGCCTTAGTCGCGAAAATTGGGAGATGAGTCAACAAAATTCAAAAGCAGTTCAGTTACAGTTCGACAAAGGGTATATACAGCAAACCGACCTGCTCAGTGAGCAACTTAAGATTCAACAGTCCAGGCAAAATTATCTACAGGCAGCCTACAATCTGTTCTCCAGCATAATAACAGTAAAAAACAGATAAAGATAGCAAAGCCTATATGCCTATCTTCTCTTACCACTTTCCCATTCTGGGCAGCTATGTCTGAAGAAAACTCAAATCCATAAATTAAAAGATGCCCACAATCAGCTCAAGTCTAAACTTTTACACATTGGGCTTACCGACTTAATTGAGACAAAAAACAAAGCGAAACTGACTCTTGGGGTCAGTTTCGCAATGATTTGTTATGCCCTTTTTACTGGACAGCAACAGTGTATATGAACATGCTTTTATGGAATTACAATATCATTACTCCATTCGGCAGGAAACAGATCAATAGCTAACTCCTCTGGTTTATAGAATGTTCTATATTTAATTACTTTGCCTTTAGGTATTTCATTAATAACTACATTATCGGAATTTTCTACTGTAACAATTTTTACAGAATTGTCTTCAGGCGAGATATACTTTACTTCAAGCTTATTATAATTACTTGGTGGTACATGCCATTCTATCTTTACTCCCTGATCTTGGTTGATTTTGGAAACTTTTTTTATAACTCTATTCGTTAATCCACTAGCATAAACATCTCCATAGATAGAGGAAAATGCTGGAACTTTGAGCGAACGTTGATCATATTTATTAACGTTTACAATCTCAAAACTGTAATTTCCTTCTTCCATTTCATGGATAATAATTAAAGAGTCTTTACCAGCCTTCAAGCCTTCACAATCGAATGTTATTGAATTAGCACCATTATTCCAGTAAAGAATTGTATGGTTCAATTTATTACCATTCGAATAGAATAGTTTAAATTCTGCTCGTTTATTGCCGGGGCAAATTGATACCGAATCTACCTTTTGAAGGTAAACCGTTTCACCATCTTCCAAGTATACTTGATGTTTATCCAAGTAACTATCGCATGATGTAATCATTAATATCGATATTAGAACTAATATATAGTTTTTCATATTTCTGATCAATTAAATATTATTTAGAAATTAATTGGTTTCTTTTCAACCTTAATCTTCATCTTCCTCACCTTCAAGGCGGTCGTCACCAAAAAGATTAACCTCGGAAAGCAAACCACCTGAATTAGCACCGTCAAAAGTAGTGGTTACTCTGAATCGCAAATAGGTGTATTTTACTGGGACCTCACTTAATGGTAGCACAAATTCGTGTCCTCGATTCTTGGCAACATCAAAGTCTTCCTCTGTCATAGAAGCATTATTTACCCAACCTCCCGAAGGCATTTTAATTTCGCAAGTCATAATATACTTCCATGAAGGATTATTAACAGGATCTTCAGTTGATGGATTGACTTCCGTTGAACCGTAAAGTTCCAATACACGAACATTAGCACCATAATAGAAGTGTGAATAGTTGGTAGCGCCCCATGCATATTGCCATAATACAATGCGTGACAATGTGGTAGGAGTTGGAAATTTCACTGTAGAAACATGTGGCAATGGTTTATCGCCTGCCGGCCAGAAAATGTCACCCCATCCTGGAGCAGATTTTTGGTCATCCCACCATTTTCCCATACCACTTGGATTACTGATATTGATAAAATACTCAGAACCTGGGATAGTCAATTTAGTATAGTCGAGTTCTTTTTCATAAAGAGGGGTAATGGTAAAATTGTTCATATCAGTATAGTTATTCCAACGGTCTCTGATTTGTACTAAGTATTCGGTCTTTTTACTCTTTTCACCACGTATGGTTAATTCACCTTTTGCGTTTTTAGAGTAGAATTGATCTATCAATATTGTATCAGGAGACTCTATTCTGTAAATAAACAATGCAATAGTACTTTGGTCTACATTATCCCAAGTTATTTGCATACCGCCAAAGTCGGGGTATACAGTTAATGATTCTAGAACTGCGTCCAATGGCGATTGGTTAGGCACGAAAGACAATGTATATGGCTCAGAATAATTTTCTGAATTATCTACTACATATAATTTAATGTCATGTGCGTTAGTATCGCGATAACCTTCCACTATTAAAGAGTCGGACAAGAATGATCCTCTAACAGTGAATTTTTTGCCACTTGTAATGGTATATTGAGCTTCAACACAACGTAAATCCTTCTCATCAGGTAGTGAATATTTAATAACAGCACCACCTGCGATTGGACGGTAACTTACATCTGCAGCAGTAAGTGCGGCAGGGGGATTAGTGTCAACCTTTATTGGCACTTTAAGATCATCTTCATTTGTACAGGAATAGATGAATATACAAAGAAGTGTGAATATTAATGATAAAATTTTTATTTTCATATCTTATATGATTGTTTGTTTAACTAATTTATCACCATCCTTTTGTTTGAACTAAGGCCGGATTCTTAACCATACTCTCTTGAGCAATAGGCCATAAATAGTCCTTCTTTTTGAAGTTAGGCCTTTTTCTCACAGTTTCAGTATAAAATGTTTCAGGAGTTTTTCCTTCAGTATCCCAACAAGTGATAGGCTGGTTGTTCACTGATTCAAGTTTCAACCAACGACGGATATCCCAGAAATTGTGTCCTTCGAATGCCAATTCAATATCACGTTCTTGTTGGATAATCAATCTTAAACCATCTTTAGTAGTTGGTTTGTTAGGATTGGTAGAATTATTCCATGACTCCACAACACCTTTTAATCCGGCACGCTCGCGTACCAAATCGATGTAGTGAATAGCATCGCCATCTGGGTCGCCAGCTTCGTTTGCAGCTTCAGCATACATCAAATAAAGATCGGCTAAGCGCAATAGAGGGAAAGGATAAGGAACATAATTAAATGTAGATGTTTGTGCACTACCTGTTAAAGTAGTTTCAGGATTAACCAATTTCATCGCTTTCATACCTGTCTTGTCTCCCCAACCACTGGAGTAACCTTGTTTGTTGGCAGATTCACCTTTATAACCTCTTACAATGTGGAAGTTATCACCATTGTTACCATTCGAGTAGCGTTTTGCCCTATTGAATGATATGGCAGAGTAATAACGTGGCTCGCGTTGAAGATTAAATTCTGCTTGCATTTCATTTGGTGCTACATAGTCGATTTCTTCAGCTGTAGGTAAACGCAAATCAGTTATTTTCTTATTAGCCCATGCTGGATCTTCTTCCATTGGCAATCCGTTGGCTGTATAGAAACGTTTTGCTGTGTTTAAAGTAACGCAAAAGTTTGGGTAGATCACACCTCCCCCTGCAGCTTCTGTTACGCCTAAGAAGTTAACTATTGATCCTGTTTGCAGGTTATGAGTGTTAGCTTGAACATTGCCCCAGATCAACTCGTCAGTCCAGTCTCTGTTTGTAACAGCACCTCTCAATGTCAAGTCCATTCTACGTGGTTTAGCAATTGAACTTGACTCATATTTGTAAAGTTTTATGCCTGCTTCGTGGCATGCGTTAATGGCTATTTTAGCAGCTTCACGAGCTTTTTCCCATTTTGATTCATCGTATTGGCTCAATAAAGCTTTTCCATCAGGGTTTGTCCAGTCGGCCAAGTATGCATTACCATTGAACAATGGGCTTGCTGCCAATAAAAGAGTTTTTGCTTTTAGGGTCAAAGCAATAGGCTGAGTAAAACGGCCCAACTCTTCAGATTTGTTGCTAATTACTGGTGGTAAATGATCAGCGGCTTCATCTAAAGTAGTAACAATAAAATTGACACATTCGTCCATTGTGTTACGATTTAAACGAATATCATCAGTACTAGAGTCAATTGAATACTCTTTAGTAATCAAAGGTACCGGGCCATATTGACGTACCAGATAGAAGTAGCAATAAGCAATAATTACTTTTGATTCAGCAATCCAGCGCTGCTTATTTAGCTCGCTAATATTAATCACCTTATCAATGTTATTTTGAAAGATATAACACTTCCTTATAGTTTTGTACAATGGAGTACCTCCATTAGTACCTCTATAATTATCTACATAAGGATTGTTAGAATTTTGGAACCCGTCTTTAATTCTAAAAGGAGTCTTAAAAGGGGCATCAATTTCTGTATAAGAATCTTTTTGCCAGAATTCGTATGATCCTGCCATTGCGGGATCGGTATTGCCGTTATGCTCTTTCGGAAGGCCGGCATAGCATGTAAATAGATATCTTTCGGCAGTTGTTTCATCTGCAAAAGCATGATCAAGCGTTGCAACGTTGTCTGGAATAATATCCAGGTAACTGCAAGAGCCAAATGACATGATTGCCATAAGAATGCTAAATATTATTGATATATGTTTCATAGTTAAACTATTTTAAAATCCAATCTGTAAGCCAAAATTTATAACTCTCTGAATAGGATATCCTAAACCATTTCCTGCCATTTCAGGATCCCACAATTTAAACTTGCTTAATGTAAGAAGATTTGAACCATCAACATAGATACGGAAGTTGTCGATGAGTAGTTTACGCTGAATTTTTTTGGATATAGTATAACCAATTTCTACCGATTTCAAACGCAAAAATGAACCGTCTTGCATAAACCAAGTACTGGTTTGGTTATTATTTTCAATTACGTAAGATGACAAACGAGGCCACAAAGCATATATGTTTTGATTACTTTCTGACCAGTAATCATCAGCATAAGCTTTCAACATTGTGTTGTTGCCAATCCTATTGTCCATTGAAGATGCGACGAATGGTGCAGTAGCTCCTTGGTCAATCCAGAATGATGAACGTCCTGAACCTTGAAAGAAAGCCGAGAGATCAAAATTCTTGTATCCTAATGATAAACCGAAACCGTAAATTATTTCTGGAGTTGTAGGATATCCAATTGGCACTCTGTCTTTAAAGTTGATAACACCGTCACCATTGATATCTTTGTATTTAATATCACCTGCCTTGTAATCACCAAATTGAGAAGGTGAGTTCTTCACATCGTTTTCATCAACAAACAAACGTTCTGCAACATAACCCCATTGCTGTGTAATAGGTTGGTCAATGTGGCTCAACCATGGCGCATCGGCATATTCAGGTTCTTCATATAAATTAAACTTACCTTTGGCATAAGTAAAGTTAACACGGCCTTGTAACCACAAATCTTTGTTGAATGATTTATTGTAGTCGATAGAACCATCAAAACCTTGAGAGAATGCTTTACCGATGTTAGCCTTTACATTATCCGGAAATTCAACTCCAATTTCATCGGTTATAGATGCACGAGATTGTAGGATATTACTACGATCTTCACGGAAGTAGTCAGCAATAATTACGAAATCGTTGAATAGTTCTAATTCGAAACCTAAGTCTAATTTATTAGCAACTTCCCACCCAATGTTATTATTGGCATAACGTATAATGCTTGTTGTTGGCCTGTGAATCGGCCTGTTCATATTTAAACCGAAACCAGGTCCGGTAGTTGCAGATAAATTAACATTAGAAAGATAGAAGAAACGGTCGTTTACATCACCAATTCTCTCGTTACCTACTTTACCATAAGTTCCTTTAAACTTTAACAAAGAAAGGACGTTGTTATTCACATTTTTCATAAATTCTTCGTTAGTAAGTATCCATCCAAAACCTACTGATGGGAAGAAACCCCAACGGTGTGATTTATGGAAACGTTCAGATGCATTGTAACCAAAGTTAGCTTCAATAAAGTAACGTGAGTCATAACCATAAGTTGCTCGTCCGGCAAGGCCTAAATTTCTATAAGGAAGTGATTGAGATAATGATGAGGCTGCCGATCTTGATTCGTCACGCATAGTGAAAACCATAAGACCTGATACATCATGTTTATCATTGAAGGCTCGGGCATAGTTAAGTGCAGTTTCAAGATAAACAACACTTAAACTATATTCATTACCTTTTGTATAGTTAAGATATTCAGTACCTGTCTGCTCGTTAGAGTTAAAAAGGACATATTCATCTTTAATCCTATCGTAGCTATCTACATAATAGTAGTATGGATTGTATTGACGTGATGATTCATAGAAACCGGTTCTGTTCGTGTTAACCGATAATCTGAAATTCAACCCTTTGGTGATTAAATCTAATTTTTGATTTAACTCTGCTTGCATTGATAAGAAAGTGCGGCTATAGTTTCTATAACCTTTTACCAGCTCTGCATATGGGTTAAGTGCATTAGCTTGATTATTGTTACCGAACAAAATATGGTTGGTGTATTTATGATCAGCATCAGCATCAAAATAAGCTGGATAATCAACCGGGCTGGTTTTCATAATCATAGAATAAACTTTAGTACCATCATGAACAGGACCTTTGTAATCATCGAAGCTGCCATTCATGCGAATTGCAACCTTGGTAGTAGGGGCCATGTTGATGGTTATATTTGAACGAACATTAACTCTATTAATAGATATGTTTTGATTAAAGTTGTTTCTTTTATCTACTTTCAAGTTACCGTTATCATGACTATAGTTGGCTGCGATATAGTATTGGGCAACTTTACCACCTCCATTGATATTCATATTGTATCTTTGATTCCATGTTTGGTCTGCGAACAATAAATTATACCAATCCGTAGCCGGATAAACGTTTTTGTTCAATCCTGCTTTGGTATTATCAATTTGCATTTGTGAGTACCTTGCTCTTTCCAAAGGGTTACGAGTCGAAATAGCTTCATTAAACAGTTCCATATATGAAATTGGATCAACTGTTTTAACTTTGCTTACAGGTGAAGACAATGAACCTTCTACACGAAATGAAACACGAGCTTTTCCTTCACTTCCTTGTTTGGTGGTAACCATGATTACACCATTTGCAGCACGTGAACCGTAAAGAGCAGCAGATGTAGCATCTTTAAGTATTGAGAAACTCTCAATATCATCGGTGTTCAAACGTGCTAAATCTTCAGTAGTTAATTCCAAACCATCAATCAGGATAAGAGGAGATTTTGAATAACCGAAACTGGTGACACCACGAACGAAGAATTCGGCATTGTCAGCCCCCGGCTCACCCGAACGTTGATAAGATACCAAACCTGAAATGCGGCCGGCAAGCGAGTTGGTTAAATTGCTTGAAGGTATTTTCAACTCTGCCGGCTTAATCGTTGATATTGAACTAACGACACTCTCTTTCTTTTGTCGGCCAAATGCTACAATTTGAACTTCGTCAAGCAATTCTGAATCTTCAAACATCGTTACTACGCGAAATGCATTTTCATTGTTTCCCGTAAAACGTATTGTCGATGTTTTGTATCCGATAAGTCTGAATGTCACTTCAGCATCTCTTTCTACTTGCAAAACATAGTTCCCATCCATATCAGTTGATGTTCCAGCTTGTATCCCTCCCTCTTTCGATGTATAAAATACATTAACACCAATCATCGGTTCATTATTGATGTCTATTACCATACCTTTAATTTCGACTTTTGATGATTGTTGTTGAGAGGATAGCGCATTCAAACTAATGGATATCTCATTCATTGGAGCTTGGTGAGCTTTGAGCTGCATAAAGGCAGACAATACCATAAAAATAATTAATTTGCTTTTTTTCATGTGATAAATTTTTACATGTGATAAATTTTTAAGTGAAACAATACATTACATTTAGAGCAATTCTAATAGAAAAATTTGATAAATATTAATAATCATTCAATGACGTAATTACAATGCCATATGCCAAGTATACCTTCAAATAAAAGGGCAATTACATCAATAAATTTGAAATATACATTCGTTATGTGTGAAGCATTTATCTCTTTTTCAATACTCACACCATTGTCACAAGCATCGACTATATATTAAAACGTGCCTAATCAATCATGCTTTACTGTGTGACCATTGATAGTATAAAATCAGCTAATATTCCTGTCAACTCTTTTAACACGGCAAAATCATATGCCCAAATAACGATGGAAATTAATGCCAACTTCAAGGCAACTTCATCTGTTGATACTCCACAGGTCACAGTAATTAACTCCAGACAACATTTGTTGTTGATTTTTTTAATACATGCGCATGCACTTAGGCTGCACAATATTTTTTAATAACTTTTTTTGTATTTGACATGTGAATGTTGCATTTTGTTTAATGCATTTATAATAAGTGTTTTACCTTACGTCAACTATTTTTTTTGAGATAATTAAATATCATCAAGACACTGAATTGAATCCATTTTTTATGTTGATAATGTACTAAAAGCAAAAATGCACACGTGTGCATTGCAAAAGTAAATATTATTTTTATATATGCAAAAAATAATATTCTTATTTTATGTAAAATATTGTTAAGGCAGGCTAGTGAGCACAGAATTTCCTGCAAATTAATGTATATCATTCTATTTAACAGCGATATATCAAATGTGAAATTAATTTTACAAAAACGATTTAATCTTGTTATAGCTTTGCTACAAATTTCGTTGTACTAAAGTTTTCGATTTACTGGTTATAATTATCTTGCGATATAATCACTATATTTGTCAGATATATAAGTTAGTTATTATGTTATTATTTTTAAGATATTATATCAAAAGTCATTAATATATCCCTTGTTTCAATAATGATTATGAAAAAAGAAGTAACTATAAAAGATATAGCCAAACAGTTAGGCATACATCACACTACTGTATCAAGAGCTTTGCATGGCAGTAAAAAAATAAAAGAAGAAACTCGAAACCGAGTATTACAGGAAGCTCATAATTTAGGATATACCCCTAATCTATTAGCTCAAAATTTAAGAAATAGGCAAAGCAGAATTATTTCATTCATCATTCCTGATTTCAAGCATCATTTTTTTTCAAGGCTAATTTCTTCCATAACTGAATTAGCTTATAATAATGGATATATGATAATGATATTCCAATCAAATGATAACCCATATATAGAAAAAAAAATTATAAACTCATTAATTAGTTTGCGTGTTGCAGGCGTTGCCATTTCAGTGGGATTAAAAACTAAATCAACCGCTCATTTCGATAAATTAAAAGAAGAAGGAATTCCATTAGTTTTTTTTGACAGAGTACCGGTAAAGACTCAATATTCTACAATTACATTGGATAATTATCATGCAATTCGAATGGTAGTCGATGAATTAATAAAGCGGAATAAAAAAAACATTGCTTACATTTCGTTTAATAGCCATATGAGAATATTTAAAGATAGGCTGAACGGGTATAATGAAGCTATTTCAGATGCAGGCTTGTCTTATAATAGATCTATAAATGCGAAGCAAATATTTATCAATGACGGATACGAATCGGCCTCTTTACTGTTTAAAGAAAAAGAAATACCAGATGCCATAATATGCATTAATGATGAAATTGCCATTGGAACGATGAATTTCCTAAAAGAAAAGGGATTTACCATTCCCGATGATGTCGCTGTTATTGGCTTTGATGATAACCCAATGGGAGCTGTATGTGATCCGCAATTAACAACTTTGTCTCAATCTATTGATAACTTGTCACAAACACTATTCAGTCTTCTCATAAAACAGATAGAACAAAAAACCGAGATAAAGGAAGATGTTATATTACCATTGAAATTGAAAATAAGGAGCTCATTATAATATTCAAATAAGTTGGTTGGAATTGTAATTCAAATTGTGCCAGATTATATACCAATCATTACTTCTTACTTCTACGTTATACAACGCAATCTATCTTCAATAAATGGTTGATTATAATTTTAATTCCTCACACAATTTGAATTACATTCCCAACTAGTTTTCTGCTTTAATAATACATTAATAATATGAATTAATATATTTTACAACTTCCATTTCCCTGTTAACTCTATAACTGTTGCAGGTTGTTCTATACGGACATGACTTACGTCTAATATGCATTGGTTCTTGTCATTGAACTGTGATAATTTTACTTTTTTCCCGTTCTGCAGTAAATGTGCTTTAACCACCCCTTTTTCAAAAGAACAGGGTAATTCTATTTTCCCATTTTCAGGTTCGGAGTAAAGAATGAGATATAATTTATTATCACCTTTGCGAGTCACTCGTCCCCATTGAAACTCTTTGTCGAAAGGATTAGCTCTGGTTCCGTAGATGGCATCGCCATTTACTTTCATCCATTTTCCAATTGTCTTGAAAATTTCCACACTCTCTTCGGGTATGGAACCGTCAGGCTCAGGGCCAATATTCAAAAGGAAATTTCCCCCTCTACTTACTACATCTATCAGTTCATGAATAAGTTCATCAGCAGACTTCCATTTTTGGTTAAAAGATGAATACCCCCAAGTTCCATTCAATGTTTGACAGGCTTCCCAATCACCATCAATGCCTGTAGCCGGGACATGATGTTCAGCAGTAGAATAATCACCTTTCCAAGTGGGGGTAACTTTTATTCCTCCTTCACTCAGATGGTTGTCAGAATGATAAAGACGATTGTTTTGAATTGCTTTTGGGTGTTTTTCGAATAAGGATTTCATTAAGCGGGTTGCCCCCCATGCATAATCTCCCTGAAATTTGGGTTGGCTGAAATCCCACCAAATCAAATCCACTTTATATTGGTTGATTAAATTATTGAAAGTATTAAATAGATATTCCTTGTATTTCTCATGGTTTCCAAAATGACGTTTTCCCTGTTTTTCTGCTTCATAGTTTCCTTCTGGGTATGAAATGCCAGAATTAGTAGGATCATAATCAGGATGATTCCAGTCTAACAGAGAAAAATAATATCCAGCTTTTATATTATTTTTTTCGCATGCAGCTGCATATTCTTTTACGATGTCTATACCTTTTTTATTCTTTACATTGAAATCATAATGTGGTGTATCAAACATATTGAAGCCTTCGTGATGACGACTTGTCAGTACCGTATAAGTACATCCGGCTTCTTTTGCCAGTTTTACCCATTTCTCTGCCATTCCAGATTTAGGATTGAAACGAGGCATTGCCTCTTTTTTATAAGTTTCAAAATCTGCACCAGACTGCATTTGAATCCACTCAACACATCCTTCATATTTTTCTCCCTGGAATTCACCTGCTAAGCCAGAATAAAGCCCATAATGAATAAACATCCCAAATTTGCCATCTCTCCACCATTTCATTCTTGCATCACGTTGTTCTTTGGTTTCATAAGGAGCACCTTCTTCACCTATACGCTCATCATATACAAGCTCTTGCAAATATACCGATTTGACAAATGAGTTCACTTTGGTTGCAATATCTAAAGATTGAAGATTTCCAGCCATAGACAAACGTTTGACAGCATCTTGCATTTCCGATTGCAACTTCAATGCTTGCTCATATTCAGATTTCAAATTTTGAGGACAGGTTGTATAAGTCAATCGTATCACTGCCTGCAATGCCGGATTGTCCTCACATTTCTTTTGAAGTTCTTCCAATGTCCGGAGTGCATTTGTCCAGTCAGCAGATGAGTGTACTTCGTTCAATGTACGAGTAGCTTCCGTATAAATATTGCCTAATTCTTGAAAATTATTGATTTTAATATCAATACCCAGGCAAATCAATGGAAACAACAGCGTCAAGCTTGCCAATAAAAAATTCTTTTTCATAATACACTATAAAATTAAAAAATGAATTTATAAATAGTAGTTTTATTTAATATCGAAAAAAATATAATCATATTCTCACATTTGATTGTCAAAAAATTGAGTTATTCCACATGCAAGACAAATGAATGGTTTAGTTTCTAATTTCTTTAATATTTAGATAATTATAAAGGAATAATACCACTAAAATATAGCCAACGAGAGAAGGATGTACATGGTCTTGCAGCAGATTCTCTTCCAAATTTTGTACAAAGAGAGTATATGTATCTAAACAATCAACCCCTTCCTCAATGCAGTGGCTCCAAGGGAATAAAAACACATCACCAGATACTTTTCTTTTAAATATCTTTGTAGACGGGCAAGATAGTTTTTCTCCCATGATTTGTTCATTTTGTATGTACCATGATTTTCCTCAACATAGGTATACCCACACTTTGCTTTACTTTCAATCTAACTTTATCAATTAATGGACAATCTGGTATCGGATCAATTTTTCTGCGCCCTACGGATGTTCCGGATGCCAATTCTATCCAACATTTCTTGTCTACATCAAATCCTTCAATTACATATGAGCGAATACGCTGTCCGTAATTATAAGCCTCCCATACATCTGTATAAGTTACATGTGTGGGAACCGGTAGGTTCAGACAATGTTCATTACCAACTTCTTTATCCAATACAGCAATAGGATGCCCGAAGGTCCTTTCTATCTCAACTCCAAATTCTTTATAACGTTCCATATCGTCAGGATGAATACTCCCATCGGCTTGAGGAGCACAATTCAGCAGGAGAAAGCTGTTACGTCCTACGGACTTGATATAACATTCCATCAATTCATTTACACTACGACGGTGTTTTAGTGCTTCAGGCCTCATGTGCCAAAAATGATTGTGCAAAGGAACATCAGCTTCATGTGGAGCCCAGTAATCACCGTCGGGATTATCCGCATCTTGTGTTTGGTTAGCATCTGCTTCAAACTGAGTTTCAAAAACACGGTTCATCCGTTCTAATGTAGTTACTGACCAACAGGGGTCTGACACAACTCCCTTTTCATTTCCGGGCCAACGCACCGTAGGTAATGGATCGTGACAACCAACAGCAGCAACCACAGCATTTGGCAATAATTCTTTCAATATGTCTCCAAGATGAGCATTAATGGGCTGGTCAATCCATATTTCTGTAATGTGGTCACTGCCTAATCGTTCTACTATTTCACGAATACGCGTATGTAAAATTTGATCTGCTTCCTTACGGGTACTTACTTTATCTATTTTAGTATATGTCACCGTGTTGTTGTCTTCCGCTTCTTCTTCGGGGTGTGGAGACCAGCAATAAAAGCCCATGTTCAATCCATTTTGTCTACAAGCTTCTCCAAATTCTTTTACTACATCGCCATTACCGCCTTTATAGGATGTATTTCCAATATGATATTGAGTGGTTGCGCTAGGCCACATACAAAAGCCACCACTATGAGCCAGCATAAAAATAATTTCTTCTGCTCCCCATGCTTTCGCAGCTTTTACCCACTCATTTACATCTAACTTTTCAAAACGAATATCTTTTAATGGTGTGCTGCCATCATCATATTCACGTTCTTGTATAGTTGCAGGATCTAACTGTATAAACATTCCTCGTTCCATTTCCTGCCATTCATACTGTACTTTTGTTGGTTTTGCCAAATGTGCAGCCGATGGGTCATTTGCTGCTCGTTCCCATTCTCTAAAATGGGAATTACATGAAGACAGAAAAGTAGATAAAGCAAGAATTGCTACAATTGATTGTGAAAAATGAAAATTCATATTACATAAGAATGTCATTAAATATTTTATCCAAATTTTGAACTGTTTAAATTTCGTTATTGATCAACTTCCGGTGATATTAATTTTGTAAATTTCCCCAATTCGTTTAAATTAATCATGATTTGATACAATCCTGTTTTTCTTAATAATTCTGTTTTTGTCAATTTTCAATATATTTTTGGTTTGTCATTGATCAAATTCGTCATTTTTTAAAACTTTCGCAATTATTTATTTTATTCAAAAAAAACTATTTGTGCTATTCTTCACATTGCATTATAAAACAAATCGACGCCAGTAGTATCTTATTAAAATACAAGCTTTAGGGAAACGGTTGTTACAACGAAAACACAACTATTTATAAATATAATCAATTAAGTTGAGAGCCAAATCAACTATCGGTCTGCTTGCACATGTTAAAAATAATTGGTAATGATCTACTCTATTTCATTTTTTAACTCCGCACTCGCATAATTGTGAAGTAATTACCCTCGTGTTAATATCACTAAAATACTAAATGAAATCCTCTTTTCGTAAAGTAAGTAAATGAAATTAAAATAAAGATGCACACGTGTGCATTGCAAAGATAAATATTATTTTTTTATATGCAAAAAATCATGTTCTTATTTTTTACAAATTATCTCAATGATAATTTATGTTATGGATTTTTTCTCCGTTACCGGATCTTTTGCCGAATTTTCCTCAAGTATATCTTCATCTGTATCCCTACAGTTTTCGAAGCAGTTGTTTTCAATAAGAACTTTGATGATCTGTTTAAGGAAGAACGGGTATTTGTTCCGGTCAAACTGTTAAAATTAGGTATAGTATATTATAGTGTTATTGCTACGAAAAACCATTCAGTAGGTAGATTTGACGTAAACTATCTGACGGTCGAATATTTCAAACATATTGTTTTAGTCTGCTTGAAAAGTCTCAAATAAGAAGATTTGACATCATAATAACTTGAAAATCAGAAATCATTTTTAACAAAACGACTAACTAAAGTGGACTCACTGTTTTAGATTACGATTACAAAGTAGGAAAACTGCTGTTTATAATTATCACCTCATAGCTGGCAGCGGACTCGAACCAACTACTGCAATCGTCCGTTTATAAAAACTTTAATTCCACACCTGCCACTGCATGTAACGTGTATATAGTGTGTTCTCATTCACTCTTATGGCTACCCTCTGGAAGTCCCGTGTACATTTATGGCGTCACCGCCCATCCCTTTAATATTTCCTGCGGAAAGAAAGGAACTAACCGGATAACAAACGATAATACAAATCGCACAATACACCCCCTATATATCAAGCTCTTTCACTGATACATATTAACTACAAAATAAAGTATAATTTGTTTTGATTTAACGAAAATAGTGCGTAAATTGCGCGTAAATTAAAAAACGCGCACACAATGGCTGTAAGATTTTACCTCGATAGCAGAGCGAACAAACAGGGAGATCACCCGATCCGCGCCTCCATTTCAATAGGAGGGGACCGCTTCATCACATCATCAGGCTATTCCATAGCAAAAGAGAAATGGGACACAAATAATCAGCAAGTAAAGAGAGGCTGCTCCAACGCAAAAGGGGAGACATACTCCACCATCAACGCCCAGCTCAAAAATATCGACGCATACTTTGATAACCTGGAGGATGACTTCAAGCGTCGCAAGATCGAAACCGTAGACATACGCGAGCAATGGGCCGAGAAATTCGGAAAGCGAAAAAACAAAAAGCGGCATCAGTTTTGATTCATCGCGCCAGCGGCTCAGCTGCTCATAAACAAAAAGGCCGAGAAAGGGAACCCGGGCTTTTTCGATTACCTGAAAGAATACACAAACGCGCAGAGCCAACAAAAGGGCTGGTCTAATTCAATGCATGAAAAATACCAGGCGCTCGCAAACCACATAAAAGCCTGGAACCCGAAGGTTACCTTTGAAGATTTTACAGAGGAGGGACTAACCAGCTTCATGAACTACCTCCAGACCTCGGTCGTAATCTCCGGCAAGCTCTACAAAGACGGAAGGGACACCCGCATCTTTGGGATGCAGAACTCAACCTTGAAGAACCGGTTGAGTATAATTAAGGGCTTCCTCCGCTGGGCATACGTAAAAGAATACCACGCAGAAAAAGGCTTTCAATCATTCAAGCCGAAAATTAAAACAACGGATTCAAAGATAGTATTTTTGGATTGGGAGGAGCTGATGCACGTCTACACATACCCAATCCCAGCGAGTAAGAACTACCTCGACCGGGTCCGGGACGTCTTTTGCTTTTGCTGCTTCACATCTTTACGCTACTCCGACGTTGCCAATTTGAAGCGGAGCGCAGTAAAGGAGAACCGGATCGAGGTAACCACGATAAAGACCAAAGACAGCCTGACCATTGAACTGAACGACAACGCTAAGGCGATACTAAAAAAATACGAAGCCGAGACATTCCCACACAACAGAGCCCTCCCGGTAATAAGTAACCAGCGAATGAACGAGTACGTTAAGGAGCTCGGCGAACTTTGCGGGATTGATGAACCGATAACGAAAATATATCTGAAGGGTAGCAAAAGGATAGAAGAAGTTTTCCCCAAATACGCATTAATGGGGACCCACACCGCCAGGCGAACCTTCATCAGTAACGCGATCATGATGGGGATACCTCCCCAGGTAGTAATGGGCTTCACCGGGCACAGCGATTATAAGGCAATGAAGCCGTACGTTGAGATTGCCGACAGATCGAAAACAGAAGCAATGCAGATATTCAATAACAAAACCGCCACCACTATGAAAATGAAAGAAGAATTCACAACGAAGATGCACTCGGAGCTCCACGTGAGCCCGGAGATTGAAAAACTACATCGCTGCATCACCCTCTGGTGCTATACAGGCATCGAATCAGAGGAGGACCCCAGGTTCCCGGAGCTTTGCAAAACGTATAACCTGGAGCCAGAATTCGCAATATCAAAGAAGAAGGAATG
>ENA-UOOK01001230-UOOK01001230.1-fermentation-metagenome-genome-assembly--contig:-NODE-1230-length-34017-cov-3.895619_pt1 | contig 34017 bp, 27 predicted proteins | sample MGYA00245777_ERZ724023 | MGnify/ENA primary metagenome ERZ724023 (study PRJEB28704, sample SAMN03018312) | fermentation metagenome | biome: anthropogenic terrestrial biome; feature: soil; material...
ATTGAGGCCACCCGTCGGATATTTTGCCGCGACTTACGTTCGCCAAGATTAGTAACAGCGCAGGTATTAATGATATAGACATCGGCGCCTTCATCACCAGAAACAATTTCGTGGCCCCGTTCCCGAAAGAGCGACACCAAGCCCTCCGTATCATTCTGATTGACCTTGCAACCCAAGGTGTGAAAAGCGATCTTCATCCATTTCTCCTTAAATAGGGGTCGATATTAGCGCCAACCGGAAGATCAACAAAAACTAATAATAATGGGTTGATAATCATTAAAGTAACCAATACCATTAGCATAAATGAGAGCCCCAACGGAACTAACCAAAATAATAACATTAAGAAATTGAAAAAAGCGATCCCATAACCCAAAGGGATTCGATATAAAACCGGTGATAGCTTTGCGATTATCCTGTACTGACACACCTCGATTAAAACTAAAAATGCCCAAGCTATGAACTCTCTTTGAGCTACTACCAGATATCCCGATGACTTGAGTTTCCATAGCAAACATAAGGTTAGCAAAAAACCTGCAAAAACCCATAACGAACTCAGGAATACTCGCAACCAGCTAAAGGCTTTTAATAATTCAAGCCGGTCAAGTTCCGGATTGAAGGTGAAAAAAGCGGAACAAACCCAAACCCCCCCACTAAATCCCAGACTCAAACTCGGAGGGATCATGAAGACCATTAAGAATGTAAGTCCTAAATTAACCCAAGGCGACCAGCGGGTAAAATTTTGCCAGACAAACCCGGCGCTTAAAGATAGCATATAAATGAATACTTGGAATGCCACATCCATGGCTTAAGCTCCTTCCAAAATTTTTTCCGACTCTACTTTACCGGATATTCCTTTCAAATAGATCGACCTTCCCAATCCTGGGTCAAAAGCTGCCCAAGCGCCCTCCTGGTTCTGATTACGGATAACCGTTAAAAATTTTGTGATTTGAGCGTCCATATTATCGGCATGATGCAGGATACAGGCTTCCAAAGTTAAAGGTTCCACCGGCGAACCCCATTCCATAATACCATGGTGGCTAACGAGTAAATGTATTAAGCTCAATAAAATCGGATCATCCAAATCATCAGCTCGTTTCCCAAATAGGTCGTAAATCGCCTGCTCAATCATGTTCACTCCCAGCACCAAGTGGCCGATGAGTTTGCCCTGATCAGTCCCGTCAAAGCCTCGTTCCATCCGATAAGTTTTAGTTTTCCCAATATCATGGATGATTGCGCCTGCCAATAATAAATCTTTATTAACCAATGGATAATAATCTGCTGCCGACCGGCAGATAGCCGTAACACCGGCGGTATGTTCCAACAGCCCACCCACATAAACATGGTGCCTTTTAATAGCCGCCGGGACTCGAATAAACCGGTCCACAAAGTCCTGATCGCCAAAGAATACATTTAGGATTTTTCTTAAAGAAGGTTCATTAATAGTGTGAATTGTATCATTTATATAATTCCAATATTCCGCCAAATTACCCGGCGCATGAGGCAAAAATTTAGCGACATTCGCTTCAGAATCAGGGGCCAACTTAAAAGCGCAGTTATTTTTTGCTTCCCATTCAAGTTGGATCTGGTCATTAAATAACTTAGGCTGAATGTTGCAAAGCTCAATGATTTTGCCAACTTCCAACCTTTGATACAGAGTTTCATCAGCGTCCCAAACTTTGGCGGACATTTCCCCGGTCTGATCGGAAATCTTTAAAGCCAGGTAATTGCTACCGTTTTTAGCGGTCCGAAACTGGTTTTCAATGATTAAATATTGCCCCGATACCGGCTTACTACCGTCTATTGCTTTAATTTCCACTTCAATCACCTCCGGCGCCTATCATACTATCAAGAAAATGCTTTAAACCGCATGAATCATGTTGAATACTTTAAAACATTACCACCACAAGGAGCACGAAGGCGGGGGAAGAAAAACTATACTTCGTTTCCCTTCGTGCCCTTCGTGACCTTCGTGGTGAATATCTTATTTTTATCCTTTAATTTGCCCCGGCGGGCCGGGGGTAGGCGACTACTTAGTTATTAACCCTAGCAATCTGGCCATCGATAAAAGATCGCAAGCGTTATGTTCTAAGATTGGTTTTAGATAACCCCGGTCTTCAGTCTCCAAATATCTTTGATAATAATCCCCAACTTGGGCCCCGGGAAGGTCGTCAACCCGTTCTTGATTAAACAAATGCCGTTCAATGGTTAACAATCGGCAATTGGGAAGCTGGGAACGGTAATTTCTTCGCGCTTGCCGGAGTAAATCAAAATGAAAGGAACTAAGCTCATCGTTTAAACCTTGAAACCTCATTCTCCCTCTCAAGTAAGGCAGATCAAAACTACGTCCGTTAAAACTGACAATAATATTGGTCTTCTTCAAATAACGGAACGTTTCAAATAACAACGCTTTTTCCTCAGCCGGGTTTCTGGCTAAAACCTGGTCAATCAGGCCTTGTCCATCCTTGAAAGTAAGCATCCCTACTAAAAAGACCGGATGAATATAATAAAGGCCTGAGGTTTCGATATCGATAAAAATTATCTCTTCCGGTTTGAAAAAACTTAATAATTGTAAATCGGAAGCCCCATAACGGGCTAGCCTTCTAAAATCCTTGGATTGGATAACCCTCAAAACTTCAGCTGCAGCTCTACCCCATTTAGGATGTGACCTCAAATCGTTAATCGTATAATAACCGGCTTCATTTAATTTACCGATAGTGGCCGGGCCAATACCGTAGATCAGTCCCAGGTCTTTTTTGAGTAATTCTTCCCCGGGAAATACGAAGTTTACATTTTCGGTCCGGAGTTTCAGGATTTCAAAAACCCCAATTTCGTTGCCGGCTTCCCGTTCTTCCACAAGTTTTATTTCCCATCCTCCGCCTATGGTAGGGGAATCGGAAAAAAGAAACGGCATATCGCTCCTCCCGGACCTCGCGTCTCTTGTCTATCCTAATTAGAGTCCGACTCTTCCTCAACCTCAAATTCAACGCTCACCGAATCAGTCACATAAAAACTTTTTTCAGATACATTGATCCTAATCTGTTTCCCGGCGATTATTTCACCTTTTGGCCTGGTCAGTTTGGCATTATCTTTTAGTAGCAACTCTTGAAGTTGATCGTTATATTCAATCAAATCAGCCTCTCCGGTAAAATCCTTATGCTTTATCCGGCCTTTCTGGGCGATAAAATTTTTAGTATCGTTTTCAAAAAACAATTCGTCGGTAAGCAGTGTAAAAGGGTCTTTGGCTTCTTTGTCTTTAGTGGCCTTTATTTTTTTACGTTCCATTACTACATTGGATTTGAATGTCCCTACCTCTTTTTTCAAATCATATTCCAAGTTTTCCGCTTCGATTATCACCTCGGGATGGGTGAGTTTAACCTTCTTTTCAAAGACAGCCGTTTTCCGGTCGGTGTCAACCTGGGCCTTTTCAGTAGTAATTACCGTGGACCCCTGAACAAAGTGGACATTCCCCTCAAGATAATTTATTTTGGTATCGGTATCACCCCAGACGCTTTTGGCGGTAACCCTCACTTCCTCACCAGCCTCAACCCGTCCAAGAGTAACGATGAATATTAATAATAAACCGCCCCAGAAACGGTTCATGGTTTAATTATTGCCTCTTTCGGTTTGATCAACTTAAACTTTTTATCCTTTCGCCAATAAATCAATCCCTCGGATCTAACTAGATCCTCTTCTTGAATTAACTCGACATTCCCTTCTAACAATACTTCCTCGTCTTCAAATTTCATGACCATTTTATCAGCCGTAGCTTGTAGATCTTTCTCGTGATACTTGACTGGTGTTAGACAATGCAATTCCTCGTTTTTATATTTCATCACCGCTTCATCGGTTGTAAAAAATTCATCATCCCTGCGGGCTTCCAGGCCGCCACTGATATTTAGTTCTTCCCGGGCCCTCTCCCAACGGGCCCATTTTGCCTTGAAATAAACTTCTCCATCATTTTTAGTGTAAATTATGCCATTATTAATCTCTTCAAAGTACACTTGGTTACCGTCGGAAGATTCCCATATTTTTACCGCTCCGATCTTCCACGCTAACTCTTGATCATCCCAACCGGTGAGTTCGCTGTCATACATCACCGAAGCCGGTTTGGAAGGCTGAATTGATTGCGCGGATTTCTGGTTGCCTTGGTAAAAAATTTCCCACCAGCCGCCAAGATAGCCCAGAAAAATAAATCCTGCCAATATTAAAATACCGCTCAACTTTTTAATACCCATAATTCAAATACTCCATCGGATTTTCCGAGGTGTTGAACCTTGCCTGCGGGAAAGCTTTGAAGGTTATTTGAATCCAATATTCCCGCTCAATCCAATCATAATGAAATTCCAGTTCCCGGCAGTGCCAATCATAGGTCAATCCGACATTGGCGTTGGAAAAGTCATCAATTAACATATTATAATTCATTCTCAGATTAACCTTCCACTTTGGACTAAGTTGCTCAGTCAATTCGAGATCCATTCTTTTTGAAGACCATAACTGAGATGAAAAATCATAACCTAATGACAGCATAATACGCCAATCTTTTCTCGGGGTCGAATTGACCGTGAGCCTTGTCGCCCCAAAACCCAACTTCTCATCAGGGCCGTTGTCCCAATGATAAACCGTGCCAAAATTTACATAGGTCGGACTTTGGGACCAAGTAGCGCTAAGATTTGCCGGATGCGCAAACTCCGTTTCAAAATTGTACCCTGTATTAAAATTTGCTGAGAATGATTTTCCTCTATAATTCCAATAATTCCAAACATCAGCTCCGGGTAAAATATAGTCATTAAAAAATTGATTCTTTTCACCTTGAACCCCTGTATAACCGAATTTAACCGAAGTATCAAATATATCGGTAAAATTGTATTTTAAATTTAATGATTCAGTTAAAGCCTTTAAATCAGATGGATTATCATTTATTAGATAATCCCGAAAGCGAAATTGAGTTTCGTTAGTTATGCTTAATCGGCCTTTTCCCCATAAATTATTGGTCTTAAGGATGTCTAAGGCAATACGATCTCCTTCAGTCTCAATATTGGTATATGTATTCAGGGTTTTCTTATGAGTATATTGAGAGGTAGTTTTAATGGTCCCGATCAACGGGACGTCCAATTTATGAATAGTATAAGTAATATCCGGAATGATACTTTCAACAAGAGAAATATTTCGATCAGATACTTTAACGTTTAGGTCGGATTGTTCCCATTTCTTAAATAGACTGAAATTATAATCCTGATTAAAGATTGGCTCATTATTATCTGATCTCCTTTCGCTATACAGCCAATCTCCATTCAAGGAAATTCTGAAAGTAGGGTCAAAGTAATAATTCCAATCTTCATCAAGATATGTTTCAAAAAGACCTTGCTCTTCTTTTATATCATGATAAAATCTTAAGGTTGGATAAGGGGATTGGCCTTTGAAATTTAAAACAAACTCACTCTCGTAATAACTATCTCCATCTATCGTGTACTGGTTCCAAGCGTTGAGCCAGGTTTCATAATTCATCTTGGGATTAGTCCGGTCTTCATATTTAAAACCGACCTTATAAGCCTCATTAGGATTACCGATCTTACTCTTGTCTTCGATTCCAAAAGTTTCAGTAAATGTCCTTGTTGAGGAAAGTTTATTGATATGTTGAAACTCCCAGCTGTCAGTTCCATGTTGGGTGGTTATATTACTAGCCATTAATGAATTATGATCACTAAAATAATATGTATACCATGTCTTAAGCCACCATCCGTCGTAATTATTCCAACCCACTTGCATACCGAAATTATTACTGTCTTCCTTTAAGGAAATGAATAAGACCGGAAGGTAAAATAGGCGTATCCTATGTTCCCAGTACCAGGCATGGGTCATCTTGATTCGGTCCCCGGGAATGTACTCAACCTTGCCGGCAGTAAAGTGGTAATGTGGATGTTCCAAGTCACAACCTGTCAAGTAGGTTTTTTTGAATATAATCTCTTCACCTTTTAAAAAAGCCTCTGCCGCAGTATACTTTAATGACCCCACAATTTCCTCATCGGTTATCTCAGTGATAACCGGGTAGACCCATCCTTGTTGGGTCCCAAGGTAATACAAAAAACGGTCCCCGTTAAACTCGTCTCCATCTTTATCAACTTTTACCGATCCAGTCGCTAATAAAATATTCTGATCGTGGTCGATAACTGCCAGGTCGGATAGGACTTTAGTATTCTTATAACTTATCTGAACATTCCCTTTCGCTTCTATCTGTTTGGAATGATAGTCATAATTTATTTCGTCGGCGGTAAGGGTTACCCGAATCGTTTCCGCCCCAACGGGTTCCGCGAATATTAACAATGTCCAAATGAAAATTACCGCTCCAAAAGTTAAACCCCGCATTATTGCCTCATTATTTCCATTGTTCGATGTTGAATAATAAAAAGAGCCCGATTGTTAAAAAGAACAAGTTAGGGACCCATGCCGCCGCCCAAGGGGAGATTAAACTATTCACTCCCATGGTTCTCCCGATTACTTGCAACGCATAGTAACCCATAATAATTAAAAAACAATAGACCAAACCTATCCAACGTGAGTTGCGGCCGGTCATAATCGTTAGAGGGGCTGCTAAAAAGACTAACGTTAAGGAGATGATCGGATCGGAAAATTTCGATTGATAGAACACCTGGAAGGCCGGGATATTTAACCCACTACGCCTGTATAAATCGATCATCTCCAATAGTTCCGTGGTCCGCATCTCATTAGGGCCTTTTTCTTCACTGATAAATCCATGATAATCCTTGTTCATCAACAATTCCATTGTGTTAAACTTTAGTTCGGAACGGATGGCGCCTTCTTTATCAAATTCATGGACCACGCCTTGACTTAACTCCCAAATCCCTTTTCTAATCCGGCCGTGTTCCGCGGTGATAATTCGTGGCCAATTACCGCCGGACCCGGTTTCGATGATCAATATCCCGCCAATTATCCCGGTTTTCCGTTCTACTTTCTTCAAATAAATAAACCGGTTTTGAGGCGCTTTAAAAACTACATTTTCCCTGAATAACGGAAAATCCTGTTTAATCGACATCCGACGCAGTTCAACTTCAAAACGGTGATTGGCCGAAGGCACCACATAATCATTCCAAAAAAACGCCATGACGCAGATTATAAAAACTCCAACAAACACCGGAGTCATGATCTTCATCAAACTGACCCCGCTGGTCCGAATCACATCTAATTCGCGTTCTCGTAGCATTCTACCCATAAATAAGATTACCCCAAATAACGCTGCGGCTGGGATAATATCCATCAATAACGCCGGTACTTGATTAAGTAAAAGAATACCGAGCAACTTAGGGGTCACACGATAACCAATGAATAAATCATTGTAATCAAAGAAAATTTTACCAATACCTAGCGCCGTAAAGCCAAGAGCGCACACAAAGAACTGCTGAATGAATTCATTCCAAATATAACGTTTTAAGATTCGCACCATTAATCCTCTAATACTTAGATTGACAATTCTGTTTACATCCGACGCCGAGTCTATCAAAAAAGCGCCTTAGGCGCTTTTTCTAAGGGATGGTCCGTTTCGCCGATCCTAAACATATTCAAATAAAAAAACTTGGCTGAAGATATAATCCTTAGAGATGAGGACTATTTCGCCAAGTTTTATCAAAATCCTCCAAATAACTCATTTTTAGGAGCGAACTCTTCCCTCTAGTTCAGAGACCTTTTTTTGGAGTTCCCTAATCTCTTTCAACAATTCAGGCAAACGTCCCGCTGTCGCTTGAATTCGCATATCTTCACCATGGGGTCTGGCCGGAGTCCCAGACACATAAGAGTTGGGCGGTAAACTATTAATAGCCAACGAACAGGCTGCGATTACGGAGTCATGAGCGACTAAGACATGCCCAACTACTCCGGCTTTGCCCGCCATAATAACCCGATCCCCTAATTTGGCGCTTCCAGCCATACCGGCCTGGCCACACAAGAGGCAATCCTCGCCAAGTACGCAATTGTGGCCGATTTGGACAAGGTTATCAATCTTAGTACCGCGTTTTACCAGTGTTGCTCCGGTGGTAGACCGATCAATCGCTGCATTGGCCCCGATTTCGACATCATCTTCGATTACCACGATACCCACCTGGGGCACTTTATAATGCTTTCCTTTTTCCGTCACATAACCGAATCCGTCTGCCCCAATTATTGAACCGGGATGTATTTGGACATTATTCCCGATCCTACAATCTTTCCGGATTACCACATTAGAGTGGATAATTGATTTCTCGCCGATGACCACTCCATCTTCAATAACTGCCCCGGGGTAAATTACACTCCCCTTACCGATAGTAACATTGACTCCAATATAGACTAGCGGCCCAATCTCGGAACCTTCGCCCCTAAAATTCTCCCCAACAACTGCCGTTGGGTTAATTCCAGGTTTGCAAACCAAAGGTGGGGTAAAATAATTTAAAATTTGCGCAAAAGCAAGTCTGGGATTGGGAACTTGAATCGCCGGTTTAGCAACCTCAACAACACTAGCGGGTACGATAATAGCTGCCGCTTTACTTTGGATTGCCGGTTCCAAAACGCGAGCGGTAGCCGCCATGGTGATTTCCCCTGGGCCGACGTCATCCAATCCTTTAATTCCGATAATCTCAATATTACCGTCTCCAATTACCACACCATTTACCAATTTTGCTAAATCTGATAATAATGCCATTGAGTCCGACTCCTTTTACTATCGTTTGTAAGAAACAGATTACCGTTAATCCATAAGAATTAGTTATCCAATTCCTCAAGAACATCTTGGGTAATGTCGTAAGCGCTATAAATATAAACCTGGTTAGATGCTACCCCTTTATAACCTCGCTTCCCAGCAACCTTCTCAATAGCGCTTTTAACTTTGGAAGTGAATTCCTTTTGTTTTTCATTTTTAAAGTTTTCAAACTCCACATTGATTGCTTGTTTTTCTTGGTCGTTTTTGGCCGATTTAAATTTGGACGATAACTCTTTTCCCTTCGCTTGGACCTCTTCGTTTAATTTTTGACTAAACTCGCTATCTGCTTCAATTTTTTGAATATCAACAGTGGCTATTTTAAAAGAAAAAGCGCTAAACGACCAAATTAACCCTGCGGTTAACAATAACGCGCCTAAGATAACAGCAGCTGGTACCAGCCATTTTTTATTCTCATTAATCATAATTGTCCTCCATATTTATTATTTGTTATTGTTGAATCCGACGAAGTTTAATCCCTTGCTCCACTTCGATTTGGCGTTGTGTTTTCCAAGCCCGGAATTGATTATCTTGTTCTTGTTGAAAACGGTCTAATTCAACTTGAAGTGTTTTTTCCCTTTCCGCTTGTAATTCCTTTAGTTCGGCATTATATTCAGCTGTCTTTTCTTTTTGATATAGTTCGAATTCCCGCTCAAGGTCAGCGCCATAGTTGTCGATCTCTCTTTGAATATCTCCTCGAATTCGAGCGATCTCTAATTCAATCCGCTCCGCTTCCCTTTGCTGATTTTCAGGGCTAGTAGGTGTAAAGATGAGCATCTTTTTTTGCAATTCCAAATTAATCAATGTCAATTGATGTTTTCGCTCCAGATTTTTACGAAAACCAGCCAAAGCTTTGGCTTGGCTCTCCCGTTTCGCTCCCATATCAGCTTCGAGTTTTGTTTTGGTTGTATTTAATTTTTCTTGATATTGAAATTCCACGTCTCGAATAAGTTTAAGACGGTATTCATTGTTAATCCGTTTAGCATTCGCTAACTTACCTACAATCTCTTCTTGATGAATCCTCTTAATTTCGTTAATTTGTTTTGCGACAGCATCGTTTATCGGGATAACCGTTCCTAAATCATTGTTGTTAACATTACCTTTTTGAGTCGGCTTTTGCCAACCCCGACTCAAACCGGATATCTTAACCGAAATCTCATGATATCGTAACCATTCTGAATTATTCTTTGAAGTTTCATTTTTTGACTGAAGAGTCACCAACGAAACCTTTCCGGTTTCCACCTTTTTCAAGAAGAAGTTGACTCCCAAAAACGTAATCACTAGAGAAAAACCGCAGGCGAGTATCGACCAACTAACCTTCTTTTCAAACTTCATTTACTTGCAGGCTTACTCTCCTTATTTTCTCTTTTAGTATTTTTAAGGGCTTCTTCCGCTTGTTTTTTGGCTTTCTCAATTACGTCCTTGGTAAGGTCTTTGCCGCCATGATAAACTGATTTCTTATCGAGAACAACCGAGACTTTTTTATCTTCAGCCACTTCGCTAACGAGTTTCTGGACTTTTTCCCAAACCGCCTGATCCTGTTCCTGAAGATAACTCTGAATTTCATCCCGTTTCTCAGTTAAACGCTTATTTAGTTCCTCGGCTTTTTTCTTAATTTCACTTTGCAATTTCTTATCCAAAGTTGCTTGAACATCCTCAGATTTACCGGACTTTTCTTGATTGTATTTCTTCTCCAAATCCTTAACCGCTGTTTGATGTTCTTGATAGATATATCCTTGAAACAATTTAAATTCAGATTCTTTATCTTGAAAAGTCTGTTTCAAACTCTGATAATCAGGCAACTCTTTTTGGAGCGTCTCCATATCTATAAAACCGACGCTTGCCGAAGCCGCGTTTGCGCCTGACAAATTACCGAACAGAACCATTCCGATGATTAAGATAACTCCAACCGCTGTAAAACTGATTAAGCCCCCTACTCTTTTCATGGAAAATTTCGCTCCTTTATGAAAATTTGTTTTATTTTAGATATAAAAATTAAACTAATCCTAAGGCTTCAAACTGTTAGGCGCAGACTCGCCCACAATCTGTGGAATCCCGATCAAAAATGAAACATAAATTGTATTCCATATCGATCATCGTACCTTGCCAATTCCATATTAAGTTGATCGTTTAATATAAAACCAATTACAGCTTCGTTAGGGCTTCCATCGATTCCGATTCGTAAATCGAAATAGTCTCCCCGGTCGAATTGGTAATGTAGCCAAAAAGTTTTGTAATAATGGTCAAACTCATATTCTAAGGCTCCAATAAAATTAGTCGATATCGGCCAGCGATAACCAGCCAGCAAACGACCGCCCGGGCAATCCCCCCAGTAATACTTGGTATAAATCTCGGAAATCTCGGTCTTATATCCTAAATAACATAGAAAATTACCGAAATTATCTTGGTTACCAATAAAATATCTCGCCTCCAGCCTGGTCTGAATTGTTTCCGATTCCGTCAACACTCTAATTCGAGTAGTAATCCCGGCTTCAATTCCTAATTTTACTCTTAACCCGGCCCGTTCCAACTCAGGCATTTTATTTAAATAATTGGTCAAGTATTTTTCTAGTCTTACCTGGTAATGTTGGAGAAAATCAACCGGTACGCCTTTTACAATCTCTAAATGCTCCTGATAACCCCTTACCTTTTTCTTGACTAGCCAGACTGGAAAGTTTGTCGAACTATAATTAACCTTAACATCTTTAATAACTGGAGCATTCGGTCGCAAGGTTATTTTAAATTCCGTACAAACGCCGGATCTCAAGGAAAAATTACAATCATAGCCTGGAAACTCTTTTTCAACCAAATAATGAACGGCTTGGTTGATAATCCCTTCAGACCAGCTAATCGAATCAACCGGTAGCCCCACTATGATACGGCTTAATTCTCTTTCCAACAGTTTAAAAATATCCTGCAATATCTCGGGAATTTCCGGGGATACTCCCTCAATCTCCAAATTAACTTTAACTTCATCCACAAAAGGAGAGTTAGGTTCTAATTGAACAATAATTCGACTGTGCCTTCCCGGGAAAAGATCTACTCTTTCCAATTTAAAACCAATTAAAACTTTTGAAAAAACATTAAAAATAGCTGCTTCTAACGAAGCCTGGTTAGCCTTGAGAACAGAGATTGAACGGGAAAGAAGGATCTTCTCGCCTACCCGGCCGATACTAAACTCCATCCTTTCCCTTAAACCCCCATAAATACTACTACCCACATTCAATTGGACTTCGACGGATTCTACCCTTTCCGGCTCATCGGCGAAGGCCTGGGGTTGATTGACAGCTACCGTAATTCCGATTAAAAAAAGGACTGCGCTGATTATAAGCAGCTTAGGCCGAGTTTTCACTTGATCACCCCGTGTTAAAACATCTCTCCTAAGCTAAAGACGAATTCCTTGCCTGAATCGGTCCATGCTTGATCAAAACGGAGCATTCCGAGATATGGTATATTAACCCGTATTCCCACGCCATAGTCATCGGCGGCATGGGAGTTTACTTGACCGGCATCGTAGAAGAGAACAAATTCAATATTTTTATTGGAAGAAAGCCTATAACGGAGCTCGGTATTTAAGAGTAAAGTTTGATCGCCGATCAATTTTCTAGTCTCTTCATTCTCAAACCGATTACCGTCGTAACCCCTGAGCTTATACATACCGCCTAGATAAAGCGCATCGTAATCGGGATAATCGCCGGTCAAATATACTCCTTGAAGCCTGGTCCCCCATACCAAATTCGGGGCGATAGTTTTGAACCATTTTCCTTCCAGCATATATTTATTGTAATCAAACTCCCCACCGAGAATTTTTCCGGCGGCAGTGTAACCGGCGGAAAGATAATGGCCTCCGGAAACAAATTGTGAATCAGCGTAGACCAGTTTGTTTCTGGTCAACTCAAGCTCGGCGGAGTTGTCCCAAAACTCAAGAGAATGTTCGCTTGGTCCCAAGGTTGCTTCCCCGTCATCAATTTTACTGATCTTATTCTCTTCAAAGTTCAATCTCAGCCTGGCCGTAGTATCTTTCCAGAATTGGCGGCCAAATGATAAGGAAATACCCGTCCGGTCAAGATCGATTTCATGCACATCGTCAGATCCCCCGCCCCAGCTGCGCATGGTCGCATCGATTTCCGTTTCGGAGTTCCACTGAGACAAACCAAAAGAGGTGTGTTTATCGTCTAACCAGGGTTCATAGAATGAAAACCTGATATTGTCGCTATCACCATCAAAACTGACATCAATGGAGACGCTCTGTCCCAGGCCCATCAGGTTGCCCTCGGTAAACTTGACAAATCCGCCTACATTGCCGGATTCTTCGCCATAGGACATGCCTGCTTCAAAAGAGCCGGTCAACGCTTCCGTAACTTCGATTACCAAGTCCATTTTTTCCGGATCCACACTTTTCTCCCAGCGCAGGTTGATACTATCAAACAACCTTAGCCTAGTCAATCTAGCGTAATCTTCCCTTAACAGATTATAATCGATGATATCTCCTTCCTTGAACGATAACTCCCTCCGGACAACTTGTTCTTCGGTTTTCACCATTCCCAAAATAACAGTTTTCCCATATTTTAATTCAACCAGTTCCATCCGGATCGTTCCATCCGGATCAAAATTCACTCCCGGGGTCTTCGACTCGACAAATAAACCTTTTGTCTCCCGGCAATAGTTTTTTAGCTTCATCAAGTCTTGTCCAAAAACATTGGTATTAAAGATCTCGCCCGGTTTTTGAGAGAAAAAATGCTGAACCTCTTCGGGTTTGACTTTGGTCAACCCGGTTATTTTCACTTCTTTAAAAGAGGGATTCTCAAAGACCACGAAAGTGAGCTTTATACCATCAAACATCTTCTCGGTAGTTACTTCCACATCGCTGAAGTAACCCAAGTTCATAATCTCCTGCATGTCGGATTGAACTTTTTTAGGATCGAGCTGTTCCCCGATCCTAGAATTATTAACTACTCCCAAAATTTCAGTCGCCGGTATCTTTTCGTTGCCTTCAACGTCAAACATATAAATCCTGGGGTTAGCTTGGGCCGTTACCGATGATGCAAAAACTATCATGAATACCATAACAATTAAAGGTACTGTTTTCCGAACGCGGCCTAAAAACTTCAAATATATCCCCCTAACCTAATTATTTCCCATTCCGTAAACTGCGTGAAGCTTCTTGAGTAAGGGCGTCTTCATCAATGGCAAACTGTGATGCTTGACGTATCCTTACCGTATTGCGAATACTTTCGGAACCGTTCCGTTCCGGCCTAGTATCGCCGGCAATTGTGGCTGAATCTTGGGGTTCGGCCTTCTCGTTCTCAGCAAGTTTACTCACCGGTTCGAGCGCTTTTTCAGATCCTCCTTGGATTTCTTTAGAGGTCTCTTGCGCTACAACTTTTTCATTTACTTTAATCGTAGCCGGTCCTAATCCTGAGTCAGCTGGAACACTTTTCTCAACCGGTTTAAAAAGACCCGCCAAGTATTTATCGATATCCCCTTGCCGATACCCAAAGAATACACCCAAAAAGACCAAAAGTGACGCAGCAACAGCGATGAGATGATTGAACTTACGCTTAGGAATGGTTGTCTGCTTCTTAGAAACGTACCTCTCGCGACTTAGTTCCCACGCATGTTTAACTTCAGCCTGAGCTAAATTAAGGGTCATTTCGGCATGGAGCGGATTGGCTTGTTTATAATACTCTTTAGCTTTATCGAGCCAATCTTTAGCGTCTTCAATATGCTCCATTAATTTCTCGGATTCAAGTTGATTGTGGTTAAATTTATCCACTATAATCCCGCCTCTCATAAAAATCCTCACTATTAAGGTCATTTAAAAGAGGTAATATTTGTCCTATCATTTATCGGTAAATTTGACCGATTGGTCTTAAATTATCCATTTTTCTTGAATTATAACCGTGTTTTAACTTACTTCGTCAGTTTTCTCAACTGCCAACTACAAATATAGATGATCTATGCGCTTTAAACGCAATATTTTGTGTTACCAAAAGAAGAATCAGCGATAATCCCGGGCTTTGATCTCTGCTCTAAGCTTAGTCAACATCCCTCTCAATCTTTGGAGCGCCTTCTTTTGCAATTTATAAAAATACGAAAGGCTGATATTCATTTCTTGAGCAGTAGCGCTCGGCTCTTTATCCAAAAGGTATAGGTCGTTAATAACTTTTTGTTCCTTAGGACTTAACCGTGAGATTGCCATTTTTATCTGTTCATTGATCATACCGTTAGTGACTTCTTCTTCTACGTTCACTTTCGCATCGGCAAATCTGGTCAAACAATCTTCAAAGGCCTCCTCGGAAACAGCAACTTCTAAAGCTTCCTGGTCCGAACGTAGCCGTCTCAAATAATCGATCATTCTGCCCCTGATGCGGCGGGAAGCAAAAGTGCTGAAATGCACCCCGTATTGAAAATCATAACTCTCTGCTGACTCTATCAAGCCGACCGTTCCTTCTTGGATTAAATCAAAGATCAACCCTTCATGACAAGTAATCCGAGAGGCAATCTTATAAACTAAAGGTTGATAAGATTCGATAATTTCTCTTCGGGCCTCTCGGGAGTTCTCAATTTTATACTTGATCCATAAGAGCCGTTCCTGTTCTTGAGAAAGCAACGAAATTTTAGATAGTTCAGCCAAGTAATCCTGGATCAATTGGCACCTTCCCTGAGAGCTATCTTATAACTATTAAAATCAATTAAATTTAATTCTCGTTATTTCTTAGAGTTCCTTCTCGAATACATAAATCTACTCTGGAAAATTCAGTATTTCAAAAACGGAAACGATAAGTCAGCCGCCACGAAGCGCCGTCTTCTAAAGAGTAAGCGCCTCCGGCGGTTAAATTCGAAGTTAAGTGATAGTGAAGACCCCACTTTTCTTTGGGCTCATCCGAGACCGAACGGCTATAAGATAAAAATAGTTTGTTGGATACATAATCTCCCGCATTAATCCGAAATTCATCTTCGGTATAATCATGTTCCAAATATAAATAATCCAAGTGCAACGCCTGTCTTAATTCGTAAAATACTTCCCCAAACATCGTATCTGTTACCATACTTAGATTAGTATTGGCGACTCCTTGAATAGACAAAGGCTTATCACCCCTTAACTCCGACCAATTAAGCGATGCAAATAAATCCTCTTCGGATAATGAAGGATAAGAATAAAGATTAGTTGAAAGATCGGCGCCGATCTGCCCTTTAACGCTTAAAAAAACCTCAGCTTTAGGGGTTAATACACTTGAATCAATATCGACATAAGGGTAGCATCCTTCCGAATATTTAAAAACCGCTTTGCCTTTATTTATTTTGAAAGTTTGGCCATAAAGGGTCAGAACGCCTTTATTAGATATTGCCTCACCGCTAATTAACGGTTCCTTAAGATCTCCTTTGATCCGCAGATCGCCCCTTACTGAAATGTCGGCCAATCCAATTTGCCGATAACGAACATTTTTACCGGTTGTTACTCTTAGGTCAAAGCTAGGGTTCCATTCTATACTGGAAGTATCCTTTTTAGCCATTTTCAAAATACCGAGCCTGCCTTCGAAAACGTTGATTTCTCCGCTTAGCTTCGACTTATTGGTAGTGCCGGACAAGTTTAAATTCGGATTGGAAAATCCGTCAAAGTAATTATTGCGGTAGTAAAGATTAGAACCTTTGAAATTGAGATTATAGTGGAGCCGATCTTCTTCGCCAAATAAGAACATTTCACCGTCTAAATTAAACTTCCCGTCCCCATATTCACCTCGCGCCATTGGGATCGAGATTTTGTTATGGTCAATTCTCATTAATATTCTGGCCTTTTCAATGGGTAGCGGTAATAAAGGTGTTCCGACTCCAATATGGGCGACCTCAAGTAAACCGGATAATAAAGGCCACCCATACGCCCCGTCCAAGTTAAGGTTGCCGTTTAGATAACCTGAGGTAACCTTGATATTTTGAGGTAAATACGAATTAGCCATCCTAAGCGGCGCGTTTTTGAAGGCTAATTCAAGATGAAGACCCTGATTAGCGCCGTTAAAATTCCTCATTTGAGATGTAATTTGTTCCGGCCATGGCAAACGACCTTGGGCCGCGATGGACCCTTCCTTACTTTCTAACCTGCCCTCATCGATTGAGATTCCTTGCTCCGTATATCTTCCCTGCAATCGCAGGTCCCCGAGGCGGTTTTGATTTAAATAAAACTCGTCAACTTTGGCTTGAAATTCTCCGGAGATCTCCGAATCCGACCAGGCTAGATTAGTATTAAGATCAATAGTTCCTCCCAACTGATGACCGGGGTTTAATAAAGAATTAAATGTTTCCAAGGAAAAACCGGTTGCTTTAACCTGAAGATTTAATAGGGAATTAGCCTCCCAGATCCCGCTGGCATCAAGGCTTCCTGAGTTTTGTCTTAGTTTAAGATGTTCAATGTTTAACCGGTTCTGATGATAATCTAGTTCAAATTCACCATAAAGCGGCGCCGAGCTTAAGGTAGCATCGGACAATTCCCCATTAACCCTTATTTCAGGCTGTAACGGATTGCCACTTACTTTTACTAGTCCTCCTAGTTTTCCGGCAGCCGCGATCTCCGGCGCGCCAAAAACCTGTAATAGCTTTGCCAAACTGAGGTCGGCCACATTAAATCCTAAATCAACCATTAACGATTGAGAAAAGTCGATCTTCCCATAAATGTTAACTTTAAAATCTTCTCCGTTAAGCTTAATTCGGGATAATTGGATTTGTTGATCTTTCCAAGTAACGTTACCGGAGACAATATCACCAATAAAAGGTCCGAAAACTAAACTTCCGGGATTAAGTTCAAGCGATAATATCGGATTGAGGGGTTCTCCGGTTAACTTGCCTTCAAAATCGAGCACCCCTTGAAGCCTCTTGCCGTCATACTCCAGTCCCAATTGATCGAGGTAAACCCGGCTTCCCACCAGAACTAGAGCGAGATCATCCCGGTCGGCCTTTCCGGAGATGACAATCGAAGAAAGGCCGTGGGTGAATTCCATTCGGTTTAACCTTACCTCCTGAAAGTCGCCTTCCAATTGGATCTTTCCTTGTTCCATTCGAAAATTCGCCAGGTTTGGACTATCCAATTGAATTTCTCCGCTATAAGCGGGGTTCGCTAGCGGCCCCAAAAATTCGAGTTTTAGAATTCCGGTCCCTTCCAATGGTAACGAGAAATCAACCGGCAACCAATTCTTTAGCCCCTTCAGATTAATATTATCACTGGCCACCTTAATGGCGACCGTTGGTTCCGCCACCCAATCAACCCCACCGCTGATGGAATAATTCCCCATGACCGACGCCACTTGGAGGGATCTGATTTCAAAACCATGGCCGACATATTCCAAGTTACAGATGATGTCTCCAATTGGTTTCGTTAAATAGTCGGCTTGCTTAATCGAACCTTGAATTTTACCGCTCAAATCGGACAAAGGCCCTTCAAATTCAAAGGAGCCGTCAATAACTCCACCGAATGGGTACTTCTGATGATTAGGCAGTAAATCACGGAGGGATATATGTTCGGCGTTAAAACTAGCTGTTAAAATACGGGTGTCCCACGCCAGATGACCGTAGATTCTTCCTTGACCGGTATCGGCCTGAATCGACTCGACAATTAACTTGTTATTTTCCCAACTATAGACGCCTTGAATGTTTTTAAGATGCACTGCTTGATTGGTAAAACCTTTCCCCTTGAAAGTGCCGAGAATTAACCCGGGATTAAACGGTTCTCCCGGCCGCCATTCTCCTTTTAAAAGAGCATGGGCCGAAATTCGGCCATCAATGCCCAACTGAGAACCGAACTTGGTAGAATTTAACTTTAATTCGGCAAGATCTCCGGAAACTTTCCACTCGACCCCTTTAGAGTTTATTTTGATACTTCCTTCGGCTAAGAAACTCCCTTCTCCAATCTCTCCAGCCAGTTTGGAAATTTGAACATTTTGCGAAGCGACATCCCAAGCGATAGCGGCTTTCAAGTTTTCAGCCGGCAGCTCTTGGTACTCTAGCCGATCAATTAGAACTTCGCCGGAGATTAACGGGTTCCATAATCCTCCGCCGACTTTGCCCTGAAAATCGAAAGCGGAACCCATCTTCAAACCGGTAAACTCCGGAAGTCCCATGCCAACCGGGTCCAGCCCCGCCCCAAACAGATTTAGGTCGAACTGGGGAGCGAAAATATTGATGATTTTCCCTTCCACCCCCACAGTAGCTTCGCCTAAGATTCCTTCCATTTTTTTGATAGCTAAATTATTCCGGACTATCTTGGCTTGGCCGGTTATACCCTTAATTCTCAAAACCTTGTTTAAATCTATCCCCATGCCGTCCAATGAAATTTGGCCGTCTAAAACCGGTTGATCGAGGGTCCCGGATACATTAACCTTTAAATCCGCCAGCCCCTCGAACCGGCGCCGTTGAAGCTCAGGCAGGAATTGGTTTAAATCCGCTAAGCGTACCCTGGTCCCGCTGACTGTTCCATTAATCGCGGCGGTCTCGGTATTCAGTCGCCCGGAAAGCTTAACTGAAGAGCCATTATAAGCGATCCGGGCTTGGTTGATTTGAAGTCCCGCAGGAGAGATCCCTCCGTCAAATTCTCTAATTTCCAAGACCTTATTTAAGTTGGAGAGCTTAAGTCGAGTATCCTTTATGGCTGCCACACCGTTTATTACCCAAAATTGGCCATTATCCCAACCAAATTTTAGATCAAAATTACCGGCGCCTTTAAAGATTTTGACCTCATAAGACTCGGGAAGGTAGGGGGCAATCTTAGTCAGTAAAAGATTATTAACGGATATTTCTCCCTGGCCGGTTTTTAAGTTGGTGACAGCATTACCCCGACTACTCCATTGAAAATTTCGGTTAAAATCCGAAATGCCGCTGCATTCCCAATTCAAAGATTCACCTTGGACCAAACCGACTTGGCCGTTTATTTTAGTGAAATTATGGCTGCCATAAAGGGCGTCATCAATAGCCACGGAGGCGTTTTTAACTCTAAAAACCGTATCTAGACGTAACTTGCGGTCGCTTTTTAAAAAATACTTGTGCAGGTTCCATGTTCCATCCGAATAACGTTTTAAGCTGACGGAAGGGTTAACCAGTTCTACTTGCCGCAGCGCGCGTTCGAAACGGCGCCGGTGAAGTATTAAAGATAAAAGGTCAAAACTGATATTTAGTTGCTCGGCTTGAACTATTGTTAACTTTTGCTCAGCGTCAACCAAGGAAACTTCGGAGCATTTAAACGAGCCCCACCCGGACCAATGAATATTCCCAATTTCAATATTTAAGCCGTTCTTTTTTAGGGTTTTTTGAAGAATATTCCGAAATTGGATGGTAAGGACCTGATCTTGCAATAAAAAAAAGGACAAGGTGTAAAACAAAGCCCCGATTATTACGAGGCTAGTTATTGACCAAAGTCCAATCTTATTAGGGACAAATTTCAGCAAGATTATTTCCTCCCAAAAAGAATATTCGTGTTGTCGGAGAAGGAGTATCCCAAGTAGCTATTCATTCTATTTCCAAATCAAACCGGGCTTCGCCATAAATGCAATAAAGAGTATCCGATTTATGCCGAATTTCTTTTAAAACTTTTTTGACCTCGCCTGAACTCTCATTCACTTGATATTCCAAGACGACTTGATTGTTTTGGATATCGTTAATAAAATCTTTGAGCAATTCATCTAACGAACCGGCTTTCTCAAATCCGGACTTGGTTTCTGTTTTTTTACGGTCCCCGGCTTCCGATTCTAAAACGAATTTTGATGACCCATGAACGGTTAATGTTAATTTACCAGGCCCAATATTAGAAGGCAATTTAATCTCAAAAGGAACATCGAGAGTCTGCCCGCGATAAGTCCGAACCACCGCACGAAGCTTTACTTTATCACCGGGTTTAGCTTTCGGTTGATCGGTTTCAAGCCCAATAATCCGGGCCGAACTTTGCTTTTTTTGAATATCGACGGTTACTTGAATAGACTTGACAGCTATCTTAGAAAATTCGTTGGTGGTAAATAAGTCCAATAGGTCACGTAAATCCTGGAGGCAAGATACGGCGATATCCTTGCCGTAAAATAAATTCTCGCGGATTATCGGACTATTGCCATTTTCATACTCTATTTGAAGCTTTACTAATGCGGTCCCGCTCCCCACCCGATCAATGGTCTGATCGATTGCGTCGGTAACCCCTGAAATAACCAAATCCTTATACATGCTTTCATTGTCAATCACCTGAAATGAACTGGTCCGGGTCAAGTTACGGTCCGAATCGTTAACGGTTACAACCACCGGAATCATGCTTGGAAATTCCTTGAATCTTCCCAATAGCCCGTGTTGCCGGTCTTCGATAATCCGGCCTGTTATTTGTAAAGGCAACCCTATTTTGAAAGGCATCACTTGGCTTTTGATGGTATGTAAAATCTCAGCCTGAAAAGCTAAATAATCCACTCTGCCTTTATTAGTAAATGAGTGTCCGAACGCTAGAAAATTATCGCCTTCGACCAATGTCACCGTCCCAATGGCTGAAACCTGGTAATCGCCGGAGACCATTTGGACCGCAACCGCGCTCCCCGGTTTTAAAGTGACAAAACCCGTATTCATTTGAGACCTCTTAGAGCCAAAGAAAAATATCGGTTTGAAATGATAGGGTTCCAAGGCTGCCTTTAAGGTATCGAAACCGCGCCTTCCCATCCCGGAAACCAACACCGGCGAGACGACCGGCCTTAGTCGGCCCTCCCCAATGATTAATGGTTTTCCGTGATATAAAACGGTTTTTTTCACCGGGGGAAGCAACTTCAGCATGCTCTCGATGGGCGTGACCAAAGCTAAAAAGGAATCGGCATTTTCAAAACCATAACTAATGGCCCCTACTAAACGATCTTTGATATAAATCGGGCTTCCGCTCATCCCGGCCGCAAGCCCTCCGCTTTCTTCCAAAGGTTTGCCGGAGAGCTTTACCAGAATTAATTTATCGCGACCCACATCGCCTTCAACCACAGCCAAAATTTGAATATCAAAACTTTCAATTTTAGTTCCGGAAAATACCGTGTAACCTTTTCCCTTCATCCCCGGTTTGACTTTTTCCAATTCAAAAAAAGGTTCCTTGGCCAAAGATAACTGGGAAAAAGAAAGGACCAAAATAATTAAAATACTCCAAAAAATCACCCGGCGCCTTTTCCAGTTCAAGGGATCACATCCTGTTAAGTTAGTCTCTTAATTTAGGGAGCCTTGCCACCATGGAACTCTATTTTAAAGTTAATCAGTATAATCTCTATATCAACTTTTATACGCAATTTGATTCCAAAAGTTCCCTAAAGCGGTCACAAACCAGTTCCCCACTAAACTGGGGCTGTCTCAAAAGCAATCAAAAATAATTAGACAGGATTTACACGGATTAACCGGATTGGCAAAAGACCGGTAAAACAATGTTTTTTGTAATATAAAAATCCTGTAAATCCAGTCAAAAAAATATCTTTTGGGACAGCTCCATATTTGTCACTTAAAGTATCGGAATCTTAACTTAAGATGTTGACTGTAGAAGTTCAAAAATTTTTTACAGACAATAAACTGAATCTATATTTCGAAGCTGAATAATTTAAATCCTGCCGCTAAAAAATGGCTAAGGCCTGATTCAAATAAGAAAATCTAATAAAATGGTTGATTTGTTAACCAAGACCTTCTCCAAGGCTAAAATTCATTTTCCAATAAATTCATTAATCCATCCAAATACTTCAGCTTTGCGCGGGTTTAAATCAATGGTCAAATTGTGATGGCCGTTGGGAAAGATGATTAACCGTTTTTGATCGGCAGCCACCCCGGATAAACTTTGATAAAAGCTTTTCGAACCTTGATAACTGATAATTTTGTCATCAAAGGCATGGATAATCAGGGTCGGCGCTTTGATCTCCGGTCCGGCCCCACGCCCTTCTTCGGCCACTTTAACCAACTCAGCCACTGCGGAGGTTGGAATAACTCCATACCAATAAGGACGCTGCCAGTCATACTTGATCCCCATATCGTTGCTGGGGATTAATTTCCGTACCAGGCCCCACCGGGTCAAGACCGCCTTCCGGTTTAGCGATGCGTTCCGAGCAATCCCTCCCTAAGATAGCCCCCAAAGCGCCCCCCATGCTTTCACCGATCACTATCAGCTGATTTCCTAGGAGCGAACTGATTGCCAGTCCTTGTTTGGCTGAGTTTTTCCAATCGATGGCCCCTACTTTAGCGAAATCTTCTACTGTGGTCCCATGCCCGGCCAGCCGGACACCGAAGACGTTATGTCCCTGGCGGTAGAGCTCCTCGCCGAGCTCCCGCATCTCATAGGGGCAAGCCGTGAAACCATGGATTAATAGGAATGACCGCGGAGTGATTCGTCGGTGGTGAAAGCAGAAGCTGCGTTGATCCGGTTTGGTCCCGGCTTGAACGCACTCCGGATGGTTAAACTCAGCTTCCGCCAGGAAGAGGGCCAGCTCAAGACGGGCTTGGTCGCCCCCAGATAAAGCGGCTCGATATTGATCGCCCCTTTGGCGCAATTCCCGATCCGGATAGGTCTTATTAAGCGCTGATTTCATCCGCCACTCTCCTTAACTTTACATCACAATATACTTAGACTTTTACTTTGAAATACCTTTATGAGGCCATAAAAAAAGCGGCTTGTCAGCCGCTCTCTACTATTCGTTGCCTTCTTTAAAATCCTCTTCCGCTTTAGCGATCTCCTGTTCCCCTTTTTTCACCAGCTTTTTCACCATGTTGCCGCCGATCTTCCCTGCTTCTCTCACCGTCAGCTCATCGCCCCCGCCGGCCAGGTCGTCATCGAGCCCGAGTTCCTCGGCGGTTTCCCATTTGAGTTTCTCTTTGCCCGACTCAGCCGGTGGAGCTGGATTATGCTTGCCTTTTTTGGGAGACATTTTTTCACCTCCAACATCAGCCTGCGCAAAGTGGGAAAAAATATACGCGAAATAGGAGTCGGAAGAAACCCCACCTCAGCCTTGGACTCTCCGGAAACAAACCATAACTATTAGGTGACTAACTTTTAGTATTCGGAGACTGACCGGGAGTCTCCCGGGACCAAATTTTACCACTCGAAAACTAATCGGAACTATCGGGAGACTCACTTTTAGTGACCAGAGACTGACCGGGACTAACCCAATACTAAATTTCACTATCCGAAGACTATTTTTTAATATCCCGATACAAACCGGAACTATCGCTGGACTAATTTCTACTCTCCGGAGACTATTCGGTACTATTGGAAATATGGGGGCTCCCCTCAAATCCATTGAAACAACTGGAGTAATTCATACTTCCCCTCCAAAAATATTAAAAAGGATAATAAAACCGGCTTCAACGAAGCCGGTTAAAAGGAAAGGAGGTAATTGGTTTTTTACTTTATTTTAAATATACCACAGCCGTTGAGGGACACTCAAATTACCAAAGTACTTAATTTAGCGGTACTTAAGTACTAATTTGTTAAGCGTAATTAATGAAAATCAGGTTAAAATATTAACGGTGATGAAATTGATCCAACTGCAACAGCCCAAGGGCTGGTATGACAATGAAGATAAAGAACTGCTCCAGTCTCCCTGTCCCCCAACCCCCGACTTTACTATCCAGGATCCTTGGCGTGTTTTACGGATTCAGGGCGAAATGGTAGAAGGTTTCGACGCTTTATCAAAAATCGGCCCGGCGGCGGCCATCTTTGGTTCCGCCCGGTTTAAGGAGTCTAACCCCTTCTATCGGGCCACTGTTGCCATAGCCGAACAGTTGGTTGCCGGAGGACTAGCGGTAATCTCCGGTGGTGGCCCCGGAATCATGGAAGCCGCTAATAAAGGAGCTTATCAAGTTAACGGCGTCTCAGTGGGTTGCGCCATTCAAATACCCAGAGAACCGGTACCCAATCCCTACCAAACTATCGCCTTAAAATTCAGATACTTTTTCGTCCGCAAACTAATGTTCATCAAATACGCCATCGCCTTTATCATCATGCCCGGCGGGTTTGGCACCATGGACGAGCTTTTTGAGGCCCTGACCTTGGTCCAAACGGATAAAATCGACCATTTTCCGGTAGTGCTTTATGACCGTGACTACTGGAACGGATTGGTCGCTTGGATGGAGGAGCGGATGGTCGAAGCCGGCTGCATCGACCAGAATGATTTAAAACTATTTCAGATAGCCGATAGCCCAGAGGAAGCAGCCCAAATCGTGATCAATAACTCCCGGGAGCAAGGCTTATTGAATAAACCATGCTAAGACAAGGAGTCAGAATCCAGAAGGCCTTGGGACCAAATTTTTTCTGGTCGGAGGTTGAGAATCCGGAGTCGGCATTATACCCAAAATGGTTTCAGTTCCTAAATATTTCAAGACTTTTTGACTTACTAAACCGCTTCAAAAATTACTGGCTCCCGATTACTATAACACATAATTATTACCCAAAATCCACCTTACTTCTAAGTTAAATTCTCCCCACCTTGCAGGTTTTTTCAGGAACGCCTCGAAAATTAAAACATTGAGGTGATCTCCTTGAAAGTACAACTAGACCCCGGTAAACTTGTGCAACTATTTAACCGCCTGATTATTTACCGTTCTCTTAAGCAAGAACCGGAAATCAATGAATTATTAAAAATCATCGCTGATGAGCCTTTCACTCCTCCTCTTTCCGGATGGCTCGGTTTGATTCTGGAAAAGTACCCTAAAAGCCTTAATGCTTGGGCTTCCTTTTTATGGAGCTTGATCGAGAATGATGAAAACCATTTTTCTCTCGGCTGTGAACGGGGTGAATATCAGAAAATCTCAGCCAATATTATTTATGCCGTACAGCATGACCTGAAAATTTTAAGCGCCTTACTCCATTGGGAACCTTTTGCCGAATTCCCAATCCGTGTGGAACCGGGTTTAAATGCCAGCCTCAATCCTGGATTTGACTGGTTATACCAAAATAAAATCGACAATAGCCTGGGATGGCTGGCTGATTTTTATAGAAAACGCGGCGCCGGTTTTTTCGGCAGTTATTCCTCTTTTGTCTGGCGCTCCGTAAATCAGCGTTTCAAACCGGTGACCGATCCCGACCAAATTACTTTCGAAGATTTAGTCGGCTATGAATTCCAAAAAAACGTCTTGATTCAAAATACCCTTCAGTTTCTAAAAGATTTGCCCGCCAATAATATTCTACTATACGGCGACCGGGGTACCGGCAAATCTTCATCCATTAAAGCTTTGAGTCAAAGGTTCGCCGGAGATGGATTACGCTTGATTGAGGTCAGTAAAGAGGATTTGAAGGATTTCCCGTTAATCGTCGCCAAATTACGGACCCGGGGGTTAAAGTTCATTATTTACGTGGATGATTTATCTTTTGACACCGGAGAAATTCAATATAAACACTTGAAAGCGGTTTTAGAAGGGAGTTTGGAAGTTCGTCCCGCAAATGTCCTAATTTACGCTACCTCTAACCGACGGCACTTAATCAAAGAGACCTTCGCCGACCGCGAAGACGAACTCCACGGCAATGATGTAGTCCAAGAAAAGCTTTCTCTATCTGACCGGTTTGGTATCACCTTAACTTACAGCGCCCCAAACCAAGAGGAATTCTTGGCCATTGTCCAAGAATTATCCGCCCAAAGAGGGATCAAACTTCCCTGGCGGGAGATTGAGGCCCGAGCCATTCAATGGGAACGCCAACAAAACATGCGTTCCGGCCGGACCGCCAAGCAATTCGTCGACCAACTGGAAGGGGAGTTGGGGTTAAACTGTCTAAGCTAAAGAACGATATTTATTTTGACGCATATGAAACTCATGAACATTAATTACGTTTAACTAATGAATCATATAGTATTTTCTTTGATACTCGATAAATCGTTCCCTTTAGCAACTATTTTCGATAATCCGAAATTTAAACTCAGCTTTTCTTAAGAAATCCATTCCAAGTACCGATTGTAGAATTATTTAAGATTATATAAGGTTTGACCATTAAACCGCCTTTTGGGATAATAGATAATATAAGAAGAATTGATAAAAGGGAGTGATGCGTTTAAATCAGAGAAAAATATCAAAAATTTGGAGGTAATTAAATGCAAAAAAAATTATTGGTTGTATCGGTTTTATCGCTGGCTCTTTTACTTAGTTTGGGCGCAACCGCACTGGCTTGCCCCGTTCCCGAAGTCGCTTCGGTTTCCCCAAATACCGGACTTAACACCGAAGCGGTGAACATAGTTGTAACAGGCGCGAAGTTCCATAAATCGGCCTATGTCAAATTAACCAAAGCCGGGCAGTCGGATATTATCGCCACCAATCTAAACGTTACTAAAAATGAAATAACTTGTACCCTTGATTTAAAAGGCAAAGCCGAAGGCCCATGGGATCTAGTAGTCGTTAACATCGGTTCAATTACTAAGAAAGAAAAACCAGCCACACTCACCGAAAGTTTCACCATCAAGGGGGCTGTCGTAGTGAAAGCGCCCGTTGAGGAAGCAAAGCCCGAACCCAAGCCGGAAGTTAAACCGGAAGAACCCAAAGTAGAAGTAAAACCAGTTGATCCCAACGAGAAACTGGAATCAATTTACTTTGATTTCGACAAATCAAACATCCGGGCAAATCAAGTTTATTACCTCGCTTCCAACGTGGCGGTCCTCAAAGAAAACCCAGCTCTTAAAGTCGTGTTGGGTGGCCACGCCGATGAAAGAGGAACCAAAGAGTATAATATCAAACTCTCAAATCGCAGAGCTGAGACTGTCAAGAAATATTTGGTTGAAAAAGGCATCCACGCCGAACGAATCACAATATACGCCTATGGCGAGGAATACCCTGCCGCCGATGGCAATACCGAATCGGCATGGAGCTTTAACCGCAGAGTTGATATTTCCCTCTGGGAAAGTACCCCCAACAAAGAAGAAGCTTTAGACAAAGCTCCAAAATTTTAAAACCGTAAAGCCCGGACATTTCTGTCCGGGCATTTTTCTTCCAAATTTAGAGTCTTCCGGGTATAATATGAACAAACCAATAATCAAGGATGAATTCAATGCTTTATTTGATCAAGTTTATCTATACCGCATTCATATTGCCGCCGGGAATTTTCATTCTCGCTTTTATTCTGTTATCTATTAAATTCTATCGTAAACAACGACGTATTGCTCTTTGTTTGATTGGAGCGGCTGTTCTCTTGTATTTATCTTCAATTTCCTTGACAAGTGATTTATTAATGCGCCGCTTAGAGAATAACTATCGGCCTCCGGCGCAAATCAGCGGAGATGTTCTGGTTCTGCTCGGCGGAGGGGCGACCCTCGACACTCCGAATTTAAACGCCAAAGGACATTTATCACCGATAGCCGCCAATCGCCTGTTAACCTGCATTCAATTATACAATGAACTTCATCTGCCAATCATTTTATCAGGAGGACAAGTTTATCAAGCCACCGGTTGCGAAGCTTTAATCGCCCGGCAAATCCTGTTCGATATCGGAGTGCCGGAGCAGAATATTTTCGTCGACAAGAACAGTTTGAACACAACCGAGAACGCCCGTTATGTATATGAATTGTTGCATAAACATCACTTCCGACGACCGGTCCTCATCACCTCCGCCTTCCATTTACCAAGGGCCGTCCAACAGTTTAAGAAAGTCGAAATCGATGTAGTCCCCTATCCCGCCGATTATCATACCAATGTAAGCTTCAAGTTCAGTCCCAGACAACTGGTCCCATCATCCCAGGCATTGAATGATATAAGTTTAGCTTTGAAGGAATATGTCGGATTGTGGGCTGTTAAATGGTATTAACAACGCTTCATTTTTTTAATTTTTTTGGGCGCCCTAAAATTTGATGTTTGGAATGACTCGGGATTGACCAAGTTGAAAGGTTCATCCCTTTCCATGCATCAACGAAGGCAAGAAAGTCGCTATCTGTGGAAATATAATGATTAATAAAATACAAACCGTCAATGCGATTACAAACGGCCATATCCCTTTAAAAATAATCTCCAAGGGAATATCCTTGGCCACCCCTTTGATAATAAAGACATTCATCCCAACCGGGGGCGTAATCACACCCATCGCCACCACCAGTACAGATATTACCCCGAACCAGATGGGATCGTAGCCCAAAATATTTACAACCACCGGATAAAAGATCGGTATCGTCAATAAAATCAAAGCCAAGGCATCGATAAAACACCCCAAGATAAAATAGATTGCCAATATGATTATCATTACCAAGAATGGAGGCAGAGTCAAAGAACCAGCCCAGGAAGCCATCGCGAAAGGCAACCGGCTGACTGCGATAAAACGGCTGAAAATAACCGCCCCGGCAATCAACAGCATGATCATGGCGGAGGTTCTGGTGGTATCGGCTAATGATTTAAAGAATTTATCCCAAGTCATCCGTTTCTCAAGCAAGGCGATTACCAGAACGCCTGCGGCCCCGATGGCCCCGGCCTCGGTCGGGGTGAACCAACCGGCAAAAAGCCCGGATAAAGAAATAGTAAAAATAATTAAAACTTCAAGTAAGCCCCCGCGTAACGCGGCAATCCTTTCTTTCCAGGACGATTTGGCGCCGGGTGGTCCCAGTTCGGGATGGCGGACTGTTAAAAAATAGATAGTTATCATATAGATCGCGGTTAACAACAGACCCGGCAAAATACCGGCTACGAAAAGCCGGCCGATGGATTGTTCGGTGGCGATCCCGTAAACGATAAAAATAACGCTGGGGGGGATTAAAACCCCCAGCGCGCCACCGGCGGCGACACTTGCGGTGGACAGGGAGTCGTTATACTTGTATTTCCGCATCTCCGGAAGAGCAATCGCTCCGATGGTGGCTGCGGTTGCCGTATTTGACCCGCAGATCGCCCCGAATAGCGCGCAAGTCCCTTGAGTAGCGATGGCCAGCCCTCCCGGAAGATGGCCCATCAGCTTATAAGCCAAATCATAAAGGCCGGCGCCGATACCGGAATAATAAGCGAGAAATCCCATCCAAACAAACATCGGAATCACGCTTAATGTATAGGATGAAAAAGTAGAGTAAATCTCCGAGACTACCATCTGATAAGCGGCATTTAAAGAAGTCATCACGGCGAATCCCGTTACCCCCACCAGTCCCATGGCAACTGCGATCGGCGCCCGTAAACTGAGTAAAATAAAGAAAATAATGACAGCGATAATCCCAATTGTAATCGGGCTCATATTTCAACCACTTTTCTGATATATTTGACTGATTTCCCCAATGCAACCATTGATAATGCCAAAAATCCCAATGCTACAAGATAGATAAAAGGATAAAGCGGGACTTCGGTCGTGGGGGAAACTTCTCCAGTGGAATGGATACTGCCGGCATATTTAACAAGCTGCCAGGTGACCAAGGCGACAAAACCGAATGAGATGACTTCCGCCAGACTAACCACCACATCCCTGACTCCGTTAGGCAGTTGATTAGTGAGTAAATCCACAGTGATATGGCTCTCCATTATCGCGCAGTATGCTAACGAAAACCCGACAATTAGCGCAGTCGAAAACCCGACATATTCATAGGTCCCTAAAAAAGGCCGCTTAAAAATCGTACGCATTATGACATTGATGACCACTAAAAAAACGGTCCCCGCTACGCAAAACCCAGCTACTTTATCCAGTAACCGGCATGACTTGGCGATCAAATTATCGAACTTTTCCAAAACTTATCACTCCCATCAGTTTGAGCCATATTCTTGATTGTATTTGTCAGCCAACTTTTTCACCGTATTAAGGATCTCGTGCCCATTCAAGCCCATGCCGTCCATCTTCTCGACATACTCATTCTGAATGGACGATACCTGATTAATCCAGCGTTGGGTCTCCGCTTCGGTAAGATCGATTTTTTGCATACCCTTTTCAGTTACCGCCCAATTAAGGGCAGTATCGTTCTGAGTGTCCCACAGCCCCAAGGCCAATTCTTCGAAGACTCGTTCGTTTGCTTCACTGATAGCTTTTTGGAGTTTTGGAGATAATGAATTCCATTTATCCAAATTAAAGGTCATAAAAAACAAGGTATTATAAAGGAAGGGCGTGATAGTCGTATAACTGGTAACTTCTGCGTGTCTCCAACCTTGCAATACTTCGGACGGGGAAAGATTACCCTTGACAACACCCCTGGAAAGGGCTTCATATGTTTCCGGCTGTGCCATGGCTACCGGTACCGCCCCTAAAATTTGAAGGGTCTTCGCGCTAAGGCCGGTGGCCCTGATCTCCACCCCTTTAAGAGTCTCCAGGTTATGAATGGGCACTCTGGTCAGGAGATGACCTGGGCCGGTAGTAAAGACCATCAATAGGTGGGTGTCTTGCACTTCTTTCGGATTCAACTTTTTAATGCCTTCCCAAGCGACTTTACCCGATACTTTCGAATTCTCATAGGTAATACCGGGAAGTTCGAATACCTCCAGTACGGGAAACCGGCCTCGGGTATAAGAAAAACATGAAATTCCGATATCGGCGATGCCGGAGACAACACCACTATACATATCCGACGCTTTGATCAGAGTTTCCCCAGGATAACTAGTGATCTTCACCTGGCCTCCGGTGGCTTCCTGAACCGCCTCAATCCAATGCGGCGCCAAAACTTTTTCCACCGGATGGGTGGCAGGAAAAAAATGGGCCATTTTCAGTTCAATCGTTGAGGATGACTTGGGCTTCAGAACCACGGTAATGACAAAACCAACCACTAACAGTAAAATGACTGAAATAAGCGCTTTTTTTTGCAAAACCGGACCCTCCTTTATAGTTGTTAGTTAAAAATAAAAAAAGCGCTCCGGTAGGAGCGCAGACTTTTACAAAGCTAATGGAGAAAAACAGTATAGTCCACCCAGTGAATTTTTCCTACCATTCTACCAGTTAAACATATCAAAAACTCTACCATAAAACCATTCTACATAAGAAAATTTTACTATAGTAAATACTTTTTGTCAATCACGTCATTCGGGCAAGACCGGATTTGTCTTAATTATAAGAGAATACCTTTCGGAGACTATAAATTGTGAAAGATTCTCTTACAAACTTTATTATGAAACCTTCTATTTGAACTGATAGGTTTAAATTTTGTATTTAAAATATGGAACTAATGGTATAATAATATAATAACAAAATACCAATCATTACAAATCTTATCATTATATAACTATTCAAAAACATTACTCCAAACAAACATAAAAGAGCCTTCGGTTTTTAAACCTTGGCCCTTTTTATTTTCAAATATTTAACCTCCAAAAATCACTTCACTTTAAACCCGGCCTTAATCAGACTATCCCGTAACGCGTTATTGGTGAAGTTTTCATTGACCGTTTCTTTCTTCGGCAAGTCCTTTTTAACCGGTTTTTTCCCTTCCACATTCCGCACCGGTTTTGATGGGGCTGCATCGCTACTTTCCTTCTTCATCGACAGGGCAATTCGTTTTCTGGTTAAGTCAACTTCCTTCACCCGGACTTCGACAATATCGCCAACAGCCACCACATCCGTGGGATTCTTAACAAATTTATCGCTCAACTCCGACACATGGACCAAACCGTCTTGTTTGACCCCGATATCGACAAAAGCTCCGAAGTCAACCACATTCCGGACAGTCCCGGTGAGCGTCATCCCCGGTTTTAAGTCTTCCATCTTCAGGACGTCGTTTCGGAAGATCGGTTTAGGCATATCCTCACGGGGGTCACGACCGGGTTTGGCCAAAGCGTCGATAATATCCTTTAAGGTTGGTTTACCAATTCCCAGTTCTTCAGCGGTTTTGTCGACATTTATCTGCTGTAGTTTGGTCCTGATCTCCGCCAGTTTTTCCTTGTCCAAGATATCCTCGGTCTGGAAACCAAACTTCGCCAGCAACTCCCGGGCCGCTTGGTAAGATTCGGGATGGACCCAGGTATTGTCGAGCGGTTCTTCGCCATCGGCAATCTTCAAAAATCCGGCCGCCTGAACAAAAGCTTGTTCTCCTAACCTTTTTACTTTTAATAACTGTTTCCTATCTTTAAACTTGCCGTTTTCTTCCCGGAAGGCCACGATATTTTTGGCTACCGCCGGTTGAAGGCCGGCCACGTATTGGAGTAACGCCGGAGAAGCAGTATTCAGATCCACCCCCACATAGTTCACGCAAGATTCAACCACGCCACCCAAAGCGGCGGAAAGCTGTTTTTGGTTTACATCATGTTGATAAAGGCCTACGCCTATTGATTTAGGATCGATCTTTACCAACTCCGCCAATGGGTCTTGAATCCGCCGGGCAATCGAAACCGCGCCCCGCATCGAGACATCCAGGTCCGGAAATTCCTCCTTGGCAAGTTTGGAGGCGGAATAGACCGAAGCTCCCGCTTCACTGACAATACAATATGAAGTCTTTTCCGCGCCGAGCATATGAATTAATTCGGCGACTAAGGTCTCCGACTCCCTGGAGGCGGTGCCGTTGCCAATCGTAATTAAATTGACGTCGTGTTTTTGGACCAACTTGCCCAAAATAGCTAGAGTCTCGTCCCATTTATTTTGCGGCGGATGAGGATAAATCGTCACCGTATCCATGAGTTTACCGGTTCCGTCCACTACCGCGACTTTACAGCCGGTCCGGTAACCGGGATCGAGTCCCATCACCCGTAAATCCTTTACCGGAGCTTGTAAAATCAAATTGCGCAAATTCAACCCAAATATTTTAATAGCATGTTCTTCAGCGGTCTCAGTAAGAGCTGACCGCAACTCCCTTTCCAGTGAAGGAAAGAGTAACCGTTTATAACCGTCGGCAACCGCTTCTTCCAGTTCAGAAGTGAAGATTGACTTTTTATTGGTAATGACCATATAATTCATTTTTTCAAGGGCCACTTCATGCTCAGCCACAACACTTACTTTCAAAGCTTCTTCCTTCTCACCCCGGTTCAGAGCTAAAATCCGGTGCGGCGGGACCTTCTGCAACGGCTCTTTATACTCGGCGTACATCCGGTATTCGTCCAATTCGGCTCGCTCGGCGTCTTTCTTTTTATCAGCCTTGGCTTCCTTAGCCTCCGAGGCGATCACCGCTTGGTCCCAGAGAAATTCACGTAACACTTTACGATAGTCCGGGTCATCGGAGACTTTTTCAGCAACAATATCCCTGGCCCCGGCCAAAGCGTCCGCAACTGTCTCCACTCCCAAATCCGGGTTGATAAATGGCGCTACCAAATCATCGATGATTCCTGCTTCGGTCCCTTGATCCCAAATCAAATCGGCCAACGGTTCCAAACCCCGTTCCTTGGCGATCATGGCCCGGGTCCGTTTCTTTGGTTTGTAAGGCCGGTAAAGATCTTCAACTTCCTGAATCTTGGTAGCCTCAGTAATCGCC
>ENA-UOOK01001233-UOOK01001233.1-fermentation-metagenome-genome-assembly--contig:-NODE-1233-length-33982-cov-18.270846_pt1 | contig 33982 bp, 28 predicted proteins | sample MGYA00245777_ERZ724023 | MGnify/ENA primary metagenome ERZ724023 (study PRJEB28704, sample SAMN03018312) | fermentation metagenome | biome: anthropogenic terrestrial biome; feature: soil...
GATGAACCTTAACAAGGGTTGTATTGAAATAATACAACATATTTATTGTATTATTAATAATTAGTAGAAAAAGGTCTAAATCAATTATTTATTAAAGCCAGCTTGTAGCATTTTTATTTCATCTCTTAATTCTGTGGCTCGCTCGAAGTCGAGTTCGCGAGCTGAATTTTTCATTTGTAAAGTCAGCTCTTCTATTAATTGTTTTTGCTGCTCCGGAGATAAATATTTAGCAATTGGTTTAGCAACATTTTTAATTTTCTTTAATTCAGCTGCTTCCATTTTTGCATTTTTTTCTTGATAAATATCAGCTACTGAAGTAGAATTAATGATTTCATCTAATGTTTTATAAACCGTAGTAGGATTAATATTATTTTCTTTATTGTATTCTTCTTGCAATTTCCTTCTACGATTAGTCTCATCTATCAAATTAATCATAGATTTAGTATATTTATCAGCATACAGAATTACTTTTCCTTCGACATTTCTTGCAGTCCTACCGGCTGTCTGCAATAATGATTTTTCGCTCCGAAGGAATCCTTCTTTATCAGCATCTAAAATTGCTACTAACGATACTTCTGGTAAATCTAAACCTTCTCTCAATAAATTTACCCCAACTAATACGTCATATTCTCCTAATCTTAAATCTCGTATAATTTCTACTCGCTCTAATGAAACTACATCTGAATGAATATATGCTACTTTAATATTAAGATTCTTTAGATAATCTGTTAAATCTTCTGACATCCGTTTAGTAAGAGTAGTTACTAATACTCTTTCACCTTTTGCTGACCGTGTGCGAATTTCATCGAGCAAATCATCAATTTGATTAAGTACCGGACGCACTTCCACCATTGGATCTAATAAGCCAGTAGGACGAATTATTTGCTCCACTACTACTCCATTGCTCTTTTCTAATTCATATTCCGATGGAGTAGCACTTACAAAGACAGCTTGATGCGTAAGAGCTTCAATTTCTTCGAATTTAAGAGGTCTATTTTCTAAGGCAGAGGGTAATCTAAAGCCATGTTCTACTAAAGTTGATTTTCTTGAGCGATCGCCATTATACATTGCTTTTAATTGAGGAATAGTTACGTGACTTTCATCAATCATTAATAAAAAATCTTCTGGGAAATAGTCAAATAAGCATTGAGGTCTTTGACCGGGTTGTCTGCCTGTTAGATGCATTGAATAATTCTCTACACCGGAACAATAACCAATTTCTTTCATCATTTCGAGGTCATAGAGTGTACGTTGCTCTAATCTTTGAGCTTCTACAAGCTTATCTTCTTTTCTAAGAGTAATCAACCTATCGCTTAATTCATTTTTAATACTCTTAAGAGCAGTTTTCATATTTGTTTCTGAAGTAACGAAGAGCTTTGCAGGAAAAATAGTTGCAAAATCTAGGGTGCGTTGTTTTTTACCAGTAACAGCATTAATAATTGATAAATTTTCAATTTCATCATCAAAGAATTCCATTCTAATAGCATCTTGATTTTCATAAGCCGGTATTACATCAATTACATCGCCACGTACTCTAAAAGTCCCTCGCTGGAAATCGTAATCATTGCGAGCATAATATAAATCATTTAATTTATAAATAAGTTGTTTTCTCGCTATGCGAGTGCCCGGTTTTAGGAATAAAAGGCTTTGTATATAATCTTCTTTGTTTCCAATGGAATAAATGCAACTTACAGAGGCTACTACAATAATATCTTTCCTTTCTTCGATTAAATTACAAGTAGCACGGTGTCTTAATCTATCTATTTCGTCATTAATTGCAAAATCTTTCTCGATATATGTGTCAGTTCGAGGAATATATGCTTCTGGTTGATAATAATCATAATATGAAATAAAATATTCTACTGAATTATTTGGGAAATAATTAGAAAATTCGCTAAAAAGCTGGGCTGCAAGGGTTTTATTCGGTGAAATTACTAAAGTTGGCTTCTGCACTTTTTGAATTACATTTGACATTGTAAAAGTTTTACCAGAGCCGGTAATTCCAAGCAAAGTCTGATATTTATCACCTCGCAAAACACCTTCGGTAAGTTCTTTAATTGCATTTGGCTGATCGCCCGACGGTTTATAATTTGAATTTAATTCGAATTTTCCCAATTTAATTATTTCTGAATTGTAAAGGATTAATTTGATTATCAAATATAGACGGTTAGAATATTTATTGATTATAAGAAAGATTTTTGAATTTTAAAATTCAATATTACTTTTTATTCAAGAATACACTAGTAGCGAATATCCCTCGAAATCTATCGATTGATTAATTATATCCCAATTAAAATAAATAAAACGGACTTTTAATAATAGAATTATGAGTATAACAATGTTTTATATTTAATTTGCACAGGAAATATTGCTAATATATTCTAAAATATTTTTTAATTTTGCTATTTATAAAAGAAAAATAATTATAATTTGAAATGAAATACTTTATATATATAATTCTGATTTTTAGCTTAATTTCTTGTTCTGACGATGTGCATAATAAGCTAATAGAAGGTAACGAACTCCTCAAAAACAAGAAATATTCAGAAGCAGAAGCTGTTTTTTCCGAAGCACTTAAACATAATCCAAATGATTTTAAAGTTAATTTTAATCTGGGTGTGGCTTATTATATGCAAAAAAAATATTCTTTCTCTAACGACCTATACAAAAGTATAATAAAACTCACTAACGATATTTCTTTGCAAGGTGATGCATATTATAATGCTGGCTGCTCATCATATAAATATGCAGTCGATTCTACCTCGCGACCTATATTTCAACTTGAATATTTTAATCAATCAGCAAGCTCATTTGAAAATGCAATGCTCAAAAACCCTAACGATATAAAAGCAAAACAAAACTATCTCTTCATTAAAAATAAAATTGCTGAATTAATGAATAATGAACAAAGTAAAAAGTATAATGATTTATTAAATAAAGAAAAAGAACTTAATGACCAGCAAAATAAATTAAATAATCAAAAAGATTCTTTGCAAAAAGAAAATGAGATAAAGCAACAACAGCAAGACATAGAGCAAATGAAAAAGCAAATGCAAGAACAAGAAAAGCAAGAAAATAATTCTCAAGAACAAAAACAAAATAATGATAAAAACAATTCGGATAATAAGCAACAGCAAAATGATTCAAATAATAATGAAAATAAACAATCCGATTCAAATAAACAGAATGAACAACAAAATCAGCAAAATCAAGCTAATGAAAAAAAGAAACAAGATCTAGAAAAACAACTTAGTCAAGAAAAAGAAAACTATAAAAATGAAAATAAAAAGCTCGACAACGAAAAAAGCAAATTGCAATCTGAAAAAAATAAACTTGAAAAAGAAAAACAAAAATTAGAAAAGACACCGAATAATCAAAAAAATGAACAAGAAAAAAATATTGAAAAACAAAATAAAAATACCCAAAAACAAGAACAAATTACCAATGAACAACAGCAAAAATTAGAAAACATTAAAAAGAAAATTCAAAATTTGCAGATGCAACTAGCTAAATTCCAACAAAATGAGCAGAATAGCCCTCAAGGTGAAGCTATACAATTAAATGAAGGAAGTTTTAAAAATTCCAAAATAAAACAAAATGAAGCAGAAATAATCTTACGCACTTTAAATGAAGACGAAAAGCAATTGCAAAAAAAATTAAAGCAAAGAAATCAATCTACTAGTTCTTCAAGAAAGAAAAAATGGTAATTATAGAATTCTAATTAATGTATTAAAATACTTTTTGAATTTCGGCACACAGTTTGCAAAGCTAGTATTATGATTAATAAATTCAAAAAGCAAAATAATTAATTAAATAAATTCAAAGGTTTTAACGATGAACATAACAACAATAAAGCACCAACCGCTAACTTCAAGAGAAAACTTAGCTTTCAAAAATGCAGAAGTACTTAACAAAAAAGATATTCAAAAAGCTGAAATAGCACCAAAAAGTACTCAAGATATTCAATGGCAACAAAATGTCTTATTAGATGCAATAACTTCTTTGGAGAATAATATGCAAACTAATAATAATCACCCACTTGGGCGAGCAGATTATAGTCCGATTGAAAATTTCGAAGAAGCACTTAGCGAATTACCATTTTTTAGTTCCGATATCTTCAAAAGTCAAGCACTTGGGGCGCAAGCTAATCTCCGCCCTCAAGATATAGCTTCACTTTTTAGCGAGAATTAGAATATAAAACTAATATTATATAAATACAAAAACCACAGAAATACAATAAGTTTTTCTGTGGTTTTTTATAAATTTGCTAATTAAATTAGATTTTAATCATTTAATACTTCTTCTTGCTTGCCATGGCATGCTTTATATTTTTTGCCACTTCCGCAAGGGCAAGGATCATTTCTTCCAATTTTAGCCTCAGTTTTTCTATAGGTCACTGGTTTTGGAATATCACCATTTTCATTAGGATTAGGAGATTGAAAACCACTTCGTACATATTCCGGAACACCTGAATCAGAGTGTGAGAATGTCATATTACTTTGAGTAACAGAAGTATTTTTTCTATTTCTACCTCTGTGATTCATATTCATTTGAGGTGGTAGGAATGTGCCATCTTGAGTATTTTCAATAATTTGAGGGAAGAAACGGAATGCTAGGATTACAGCCCCTTTATTTATTTCATTTATTAAATTTGAGAAGAGCCCAAATGCTTCTTGTTTATATTCTAACAAAGGATCTTTTTGTCCATAAGAACGCAAATGAATACCTTCTTTTAGGTCGTCCATTTCTCTTAAATGTTCTTTCCATTTGTCATCAATAGTTTGCAATACGGCTACTTGTTCAATTTTAGCTGCGAGTTCAATACCAATTAATTCTTCTTTTCTATTATAAAATTCATTAGCAGCGCTATGTACTATTTCGATAGCTTGTTCGCGTGTCATATTTTCAAATTCGCTTTCTTCAATTTTGATATCACTAAGCAAATTTGACCTAACAGCATTTATAAATTCTTTCAATCTTTTTTCTTCATGATATTCATCATACCATTCGCCAGCCATTATATCCACATATTCGAAAAGCTCACTTTTAAGTCTTTCACCTCTTAAAGCAGATTTTCTGCGAGTATAAATAACCTCTCTTTGCATATTCATTACATCGTCATATTCAAGTAATCTTTTTCTAATGCCAAAGTTATTTTCTTCTACTTTTTTCTGAGCTCGTTCTACTGATTTAGAAATCATAGAGTGCTGAATTGGCTCTCCATCAGGTACTTTTAGGCTTTGCATCACACCGGCAATTCTCTCTCCACCGAATAATCTCATTAAATTATCTTCAAGAGAAATATAGAATTGTGAAGATCCTGGATCGCCTTGTCTGCCGGCTCTACCTCTTAACTGTCTATCGATACGACGGGCATCATGCCTTTCAGAACCAATAATTACTAGTCCGCCGCTTTGTTTTACAGTTGGAGATAATTTAATATCAGTACCACGCCCAGCCATATTTGTTGCAATTGTTACAGCCCCTTTTTGTCCTGCTAATGCAACTATGTCTGCTTCTTTTGCGTGCTGCTTAGCATTTAATACATTATGTGGGATTCCCTTTCTTTTAAGCATCTTGCTTAAAATTTCTGATACTTCTACAGATGCAGTTCCTACTAATACAGCTTTTCCTTTAATTACTTCTTCTTGTACTTGTTCAATAATCGCATTATATTTTTCGCGTTTAGTGCGGAAGATTAAATCTTCTTCATCATTTCTTACAATTGGTTTATTTGTAGGAATTATAGTAACATCGAGCTTATAAATTTTTTCAAATTCGCCAGCTTCAGTATCAGCAGTACCGGTCATACCAGCTAATTTTTTGTATAATCTAAAGTAATTTTGCAGAGTAATTGTTGCCATAGTCTGTGTATCACGTTCTACTTTTACATTTTCCTTTGCTTCGATAGCTTGGTGCAAGCCTTCGCTGTATCTTCTACCTTCTAAAATACGACCTGTAAATTCATCAACGATCATAATTTTATTGTCTTGCACTACATATTCTACATCTTTTTCATATAAAGAATAAGCTCTTAATAATTGATTTAATGTATGCACAACATCGCTACGCTGAGCATAGACTAAATTAACTTTATCTTTTTGATTTCTTCTTTCTTTTTCGTCAATCTCAGTATTTCCTTCGATTGCACTTAATTGAGATGCTATATCCGGTAATATGAATATATCAGGATCTGGTTGCCCTTGAGTGAGAATAGCTCTTCCTTTGTCTGTAATATCAATTTGATGATTTTTTTCATCTATAGTATAGTATAATTCATCATCTATTTCGTGCATACGTGAGCTTTTATCTCGCATATAGAATATTTCAGTATCACGCAAAAGAGTTTGCATTTCAGGTTCTTGCAAAATTTTAGCTAATCTCTTATGCTTTGGTAACCCATGATTTGCTCTAAGGAGCAGAATGCCTAATTGTTCTTTAGTTTCCTTTGTATTATTTTGAGCTTGCAATTTAGTAGCTTCTGCTGTGATTTCATTAACTAATCTATTTTGGTAGTCAACTAATTTCCTAACCAAAGGATTCATTTCATTAAACTTTTGGTCAGATTGTCCTACAGGACCAGAAATTATAAGTGGAGTACGAGCTTCATCAATTAGCACTGAATCGACTTCATCAACTATAGCATACCAATGAGGTCTTTGTACCATTTGCTCTTGGTCTGCCACCATATTATCACGCAAATAATCAAAACCAAATTCATTATTTGTGCCGTAAGTCAAGTCCATATTATAAATGTCTTTTCTTTCGTCTGGGTCCATATTAGAAAGGATTGAACCAACGCTCACTCCTAAGAAATTATATACAGGACGCATCCAATCAGCATCACGCTTTGCTAAATAATCATTTACAGTTACCAAATGAACGCCCTTGCCTGCGAGTGAATTCAAATACATAGGTAATACTGCCACCAATGTTTTACCCTCTCCTGTTGCCATTTCGGAGATTTTGCCGCTATGAAGGACGATGCCACCCATAAGCTGTACATCATATGGTACCATATCCCAAGTATAAGTATGACCTGCATAATTATAAGTGTGCTTTTGGTCTGATAATCTTTTGCAGGCTTGCTTTACAACAGCAAAAGCTTGAGGTAAAATTTCATTAAGAGTATTGTCTGCAGTTTCAAATATATTTTTATCTAATTGTTTAATTTTTTCGTTAATGTCGGCGGTTTCTCCGGGAGTAAGGACTTCATTTTTAAGCTTTTCTGATAATGTATTTTTTTCATTTTCTAAGTCTTTAGTCCTATCATAGATTAGAGATTTGAATTCTTCAGTTTTACCTTTTATTTCCTCATCGCTTAATGAATTAAATTTATTAAAGAACTCATTAATTTCAGCTACTATTGGTTGCATTGACTTTACGTCTTTATCGTGCTTTGTGCCACCGAATATTTTTTTTACGAAATCTAACATTTTTTTATTTATTTTTAATTTTCTTATAATAAGAGATATAAAGACGAAATATTTAATAATATGTTTTATATATTCAAAAAGAGCTTTCTCATATTTTACAAGAGAAAACTCTATTTTTAATATTTTATTTATAACAGTTAATTAATTCTATAATTAATTTTTAAATGTTATGTAGAATAAATCTTTCCAATATTTGCAAATAACAAATGAGAATCAGAATTGAGAATTCTAATTACTCCAATACTTCTGGCACATAAGATTTTTTCTTTTGGCTATTCTCGTAATAAAATATAGCAAAATATAAAATTATTGCAAATAAGAATGTCAATAGAGCAATATTTTTACCAGAATAATATGATTCGCATTCAAACTTTAATTCAATATTATGTTTGCCCTTAGGGAAATCAATTGCTCTAAATCCATAATTTGCTGCATAAATTTCTGTTTCTTTGCCATCGATGTACGCTTTCCAATCTGGATAATATATTTCGCTAAAGCATAAAATTGCATCTTCATCGCTTGAGGCTGAGTATTTAATTAAATTACTACTATATTCAGTAATTTTAACATTATTATTAACCGAATCCGCTTTTTTACCACTTAATTGCAGTTTATTGTTTTTCTCTAAGACTACTGTATTTTTGAAATCATTACCAGAAATTAAGTTAAACTCATTATTTTTTGATGTTTCCGTTAGCTTTTCAGTTGGAACAGTAGTAGAGTTATATACGAACCATGCAGGACCAAATGCTGTTTCTCTTTTCATCCAAGCTAAATTCATAATTGTACTATCAATTTCTAATGAATATCTCACATTCTTCATATCGTTAATTATAGAAGCTGGAGTGATAGGAATTTTAATTCTATTTAAAAGTAGTGGATTATATCCCTCTACGAGCATAATATTGTCTATCATACCTTGATTATCTTCCATTGGGCGAGCAAGAGTCCTTCCATTTTCGTCGTATAACCTCATTTTCACACGGAAAACATCATTAGGAGGAGTAGCAGTAAGTAATTTTTTTAAATCTTGATTATTGTTATATGCACTTGCATATTTTTCAAGAGGATTTTCGTCAGATATATTAAAATCACCTCCAGCAGAATATAAATCGACGAAGACTAATAATGCAATGATAGAACCAATAATAAGATTATTTGCTTTAATTCGAAGTGCAATAAAAGAAATAATTGATATTAACGCTACAAACAATAATGCAATCATTCCATAATTATTTACTCCGCTAATTAAATCTTCCGGAGTATTAAACACTGAAGAATATACTCCAAAAGCTCCTAAAATCACGAAAAATAAAACTATTCCAAATGAAAGGAAGAACTTTCTTTTTATTGCAGTGCTAAAATCTCTTTGATATAAAGTATCGAATCCAATTCCTGCCATATATGCAAATGCTAATGAGACAATGAACATTATTCTTGCTGGATTTCTAAATAAACCAAAGAATGGTAAATTATAAAAAATATCGAAAATAAAGAAATTCTTACCAAGAGCAAATAGAGTCCCAAAAATTGCTAATATTAGCATTAACTGAATATCACGTCTTTTAAAATTTGCAAATGCACCAAATAGTCCTAAGGCAAGAATCGCAATTCCAAAATAAAATGATGTTTCCCAATAATTATGAATCCCCACACCTTGTAAATAATAAGGTACTTTCATATCTGAATTACCATTCACATCTCCAAATAACTTTGGTATAAATGCAGTAAATATTTGTTTTGTAGATAATGAACCCTGAGTAACAAATTCATAAGAAGAATCACCACGCACTGTATGCTCTACCATAGCTTGAGTAGGTTTATATTGCACCATAAAAATACCTGCAGCAATACCAATTGTTATTAAAGCTGCAACTGGAGAAAACCACTTTTTATTACCTTTTAATACTTTATCTTTGTAATTTACTACAAAATACCAGATAAAAATTATTAAAAGCACTAAGCCTTCATATAATGCGATTTGAGTATGCCCCGATAGCATGCTTAGTCCTAAAATTATTCCTGCAATAATCCCTGATTTAATATCTCCAAAACGCACCCCTTTTAAGAAAAACATAACTACTAATGGGAACCAAGATAAATGATGGACAATCATTGGGTGAATTGCATGAGTAACCAAAATTAATGAAAATGAATAACCAATTGCAACTATAATACTTGCTATTTTGCTCATTTTCATTGATTTTGCAAGGAAAAAAGTATTAATTTGAGCTATAAAGAAATGCAATATTATCATTAATTGTAATGCTGAAAAGCTTAAATTACCATCGCTTCCGAAAAATAAACCTAATATTCTATTTAATGGATAGAAAAATCCAACTTGCAAATCTGCTAAAAATGGCATTCCGCTGAAAGTATATGGATTCCAAAATGGAATATTCATATTTGCAACTTCCTTTGCAGCAAAATTCTGCAATGGATAAACAAAGCGAACGATATCTTCCCAAAAAAAAGAATTACCGAAGATAATATCCCAGAAAAATATTAATGTAGTTGCAAAAAATATAATAATTGCAACATATGTTGGTAAATCTTTAAAATTCTTTAAATTAGCTTTGCCAGTATCAGTAATATTATTCGATTTGACCGAATTATTAATTTTTTGATTCTTTTTATTACTTTGTAAATTTTTACTCATTTTTATTAATTCCAAAATAATTAACAATAATCAGAAATAATTGCTTTTATCAAGAATAATAATATTTAATTATTTCCATTTACAAAAATAAGCTAATTTTAATAAAAAGTTATATTTTTTATTATTTCTTGTTTATAATGGGAATTGATTTTTTTGATAAATTCCTTTTCTCTCAGAATAAATTCACTTCTCCATACAGATGAATTTGATTTTAATTTTAGATTACCATTTTTTAATGAAATCACATTAATTTTATTTGCAGCAATATCACCAATTATTAATTTCCAATCTTTTTTAATATTTTCGAGATGAATGAATTCTCCCATTTGATTCTTCTCGATGTAGATTTTGATAAGATCTTTTAGAGTATGTAAATTTCCATTTTCCATATAATTATAATTTAGCTACAGCTCCATCGATAATTTCAAATATTTTATAATTTAATGAATCATTTATATTATTTGTGCCATTATCGTTATGGTTAATGGAGGATAAGTTTTTTAAAAAATTCGTATAATTCACCGATATAAAAGTCTGCGCTTTGTGGTGTTTTACTAAATCCAATACTTTTTCTATTCTATCCTGATCTAATTCAGAAAAGATATCATCAAGCAAAATTATTGGTGTTTCGTTTCTAATTTCCTTTATAAACCTGAATTCTGCAAATTTTATAGCTACAAGTAATGATTTATGCTGTCCCTGCGAAGCATATTTATGGGCGATGCCACCATTAATTTTTATTTTTAAGTCGTCTTTTTGCGGACCAAATAAGTTCATTCCCCTCCTTAATTCATCTTCTCTATGCTGCTGAGCAATAGATGAAAGTTCATTAGTAATACTCTCAATTGAAGATAAATCTTTGATTTCGCTCGGCTTATATTTTAGCTCTACAACTTCTTTTCCGTCGCTAACTTCATTATATAATTGCAAAAAGTGCTTAGCAAAGATAGAAATAAATTCAGATCTCTTATAAATAATTTCGGCAGAAATTTTTATTAATAATTCAGTTAAAATATCAAATTGATTTAAATCGATAATATTACTTTTGGCGTAATGCAATAAAATTGTGCTTCGTTGCCTTAATATTCTTTTTAATTTCAACCAATTATTTAAATATGATTTATAACTTTGAGATAAAATTCTGTCTATTAAAGCTCTGCGATCTATAGGAGATCCATTTGTAATCTCTTTTAAATCAGGTGATAAAACGACTATGGGTAATTCACCTATTAAGTCTTTGGGTAAGATGTTATCACCAATGGAATTACAAATGTTTTTCTTCCCATTACGTACATATTTTATATTTGCGAAATAGGGAATATTTAGGTCGTTAGTAGCGGAAAGCGATATTGAATAATCTTCAGAATTATTATTTAGTATTATGCTATCGGGGATTTGCATAAAACTTTTTGATAATCCGGCTATTGATATGGCTTCAAGTATTGAAGTTTTGCCAGCACCATTTAATCCCTGAAATATATTAATTTCGGGGGCAAAATTAAATTCGCTAATTTTATGGTTGCGAATATTACTAATTATTAACTTTGTAATTTTCAATTAAAGCAAAGTGATGATAAAAGAGATATTTGGTTGAGTGAAAATATAAAACGATATAAATAAAATTGCTTATAATAATAAATAGCAAATTTTATAAATTTAATAATACTTATAATTGAAAATATTAATTCCCTGTGAGGAAGTGTATTTTTTCGATTCTTATCATATGCCTACCACCTAAAAATTCACCTTCTATAAATGTTTGTGTTATTTTTTTGGCTAATTCTAAATCTATGATTCTTGCACCCAGATTTAACACATTTGCATTGTTATGTTGGCGAGCTAATTCTGCCATTTTTTCATTTGTGCATAAAGCTGCACGTACTCCCGTTACTTTGTTAGCAGTGATATTCACACCGATACCTGTACCACAAATAATAATTCCATAATCAGCTATGCCTCCAGCGATAGCTTCCGCTGCTGGGAATGCATAATCGGGATAATCTACAGGTTCATCTGAATATGTCCCGAAATCAAGGGCTTGATGATCTAATTCTTTAATGAATGCGATTAATTCTTTCTTTAAATTATATCCGGCGTGATCTGATGCAAATGCGATTTTCATTTCTAATTATTAGGATTATCTTAATTTGTTTATAATATATAGTTGACAATTTATAATAAATTTTATTTTTATTTCTTAATAATTCAATATCAATAGGATATTTATAACATTTAAAATTATTAAAATTATTATTTTTCTAGAAATTCATTTAAATATTTTTCATACTCTGCTTCGGGTAGTCCTATTTGATTAAATTTCCCACTAGCTTTTCTTTGCCTAAAAGCTTCATAAATACTTACAGCACATGCAACTGAAATATTCAAGCTTTGTATCATTCCCACTTGAGGAATTAATATATTCTTATCTGCCCCAGCGAGTGCTTCTTCACTCACTCCAGAGTGCTCATTTCCTAGTACTAATGCAAAAGGAATTGTAAGGTCAATATCATAAATAGAAACTGCTTCCTCGGATAGATGAGTAGTATAAATAAGTTTACCTTCATTTCTTAGCTGTGCATAGCATTCTTGAATTGAATTATGATATATTGCATTTACCCATTTTTTAGCACTTGCAGAGCTTGTGTTAGAAAGATTAGTAATAATATCATCTCGCGTATTTACTATATGTGCTTCTAATATTCCAACAGCGTCACAACTGCGGAAGACAGCTGATACATTATGAGGATCTGCAATGTTTTCAGCTACAATTGTGAAATCTTTGTGTCTATGATACATCACATTTTCAATTTTTTTTATTCTCTCTTCTGTCCTAAATTGTGGTATTTTTTTAATATTCTTGTTCATTAATTTTAAAATTTATTAATTTATTATTTTTCCTAAAGTGAAATGATAGAGAGATATTCCAACAGATATAGCTAAATTAAGTGAATCTGCGTTTTTATTTCCTTTTATAATATATTTATTTTCAATTTTATTTAATAAGTCCTGCGTTAAACCTTTTGATTCATTTCCAAAAATCAGACCATATTTGCTCGGAGTTATTATTTCGCTCAATTCCATAGTAGCATCTAAGGATGCTGCATATAATTTATGGGTTGGAAAATTAATTTTGCAATACTCAATAATATCCTCTACATAAATTACATTTAGATGAAACAAATTACCCATCGTAGAGCGAATAGTTTTAGTATTATAAATGTCTACTGAATTTTTAGAAATAATAATATTATTGATACCAAACCAATATGCTGAACGAATGTTCGTACCTAAATTACCGGGATCTTGAATATTTTCAAACCCCACGAATGAGTCTATATTAAAATCAATTTTATTCTCCGGAATAGCACCAATTGCTATCACACCCTGAGGCGTACTTGTCGATGCAATAGAATTAATTTGCCATTGATGAGCAGAAAGCAAGCTTATATTATTTTCTTGAGCAAGCTCAATTAAATGATCAATAGTACCTTTTTCCGATAGCATAGAATCATAAATCAAATATTTGCATTTATATTTCGATTTTAATAATTCTTCACATATTTTTATACCTTCGGCGATAAATAAATGCTCAGCATCTCTATACTTTTTTTGCTTGAGAGAAGCAAATTTCTTTATTTGAGCTGAAGTTATTGGAGTAGCTTGGCTCATTTCAATTGCATTTTAATATTTATAGCATCAACAATTCTGTTATGAATAATTGGAATCTCTTCGTCTGAATATATTTTAATAAATCTCTCAGGTGATTTATCAGCTAATTCACGGAATCCATCAATTAATTTTAGGTAAAATTCTTTCCCTGAGGTCTCTATTCTATCATGTGTTCTTTTCTTACTTCTTTTCATAGCTTCATCATAATCTACATCAAGCAAAATTGTAATATCCGGGATGCGTCCCATAGTAGCTATATCATTCAATTTATGAATTAAATCTAAATCTATACCTCTCCCATAGCCCTGATAAGCTGTAGTAGAATCAAAATACCTATCACATAAAATTATTTTTCCAGCTTTAAGAGATGGTTCAATTATATGTTCGACTAAATGCGAACGAGAAGCTTCAAATAGCAATAATTCGGTAATTGGATTAATATGTTCTTCGGAATTGAGTAATATTGATCTAATATCTTCAGAAAGAGGTAAACCACCAGGCTCTCGCAAGCAAAGTACTTCCTTACCTTGAGAAATAAAATATTTACTAAGTAATTTTAATTGTGTTGATTTGCCACAACCATCAATGCCTTCGAAAGTAATGAACATAATATATGAGATTAATTATAATAATCTATTTTAATGTGTAATATTTAATAATCAGCAATTTAATAAAAATTTTATATTTATGAAAATAATATTATATGTAATAACTTTTATTTTAAAATTATTTCATTGTTGTTTTAACTTAACTTTCTTTATTTCGTATTTTTAATATTGCCTGTTTCTAAAATAAATTATTTTTAGTATCAATTTCATATAATCTATATATTTTCAAAGTCCTATGTCCGAAAAGAAAAAAATAAATTATCCAGCTATATTTTTTTTAGCAATAGCAATTATTTTAAGTATAATTCTAATAAAAAATAATGTCAGTGAGAATAATAAGAAATATGATGCTACTACTGTAATGAGCAGAATAGAGAATTTACAGGAGCTAACTCTAGTAAAATATAATTATACTGGAGTAATTGGATTCGATGAATATCTTAAAATTTTAGATTTAAATATTCCTTTTACTAAGAAATATTTTCTCCTTAAATATACCGGTTACGTAAAAGCTGGAATCGAGCTAAAAGATACTAAAATAGAAGTTAACAATAATTCTGCAATTGTAATATTACCCAAACCTAAAATATTCGATTCATTTATCGAAGAAAAATCAATTCAAGTCTATAATCAAAGCGAGAATGTATTTAATCATATTAGAATAGATGATTATAACAAGGCTATTATTGAAGAAAAGAATAAAATCAAAGAAGCAGCTATTCAGCAAGGAATATTAAAATCTGTTACAGAACAAGCCCACTTAGTAATTAGCTCTCTATTAGTAGATATGAAATTCGAAAAAATCGAAATAAAAGATAATGAGGGAATCGTTATCGTAAAAAAAGTTGATTAGAAATTAACTTTAAAGAATAATTCTTTTTCTTTTTGAAATACTTTTATCTATCTAATTTATCATAAAAAAACAGGATTTATACTATTAAATAACTATAATTTAAAAGTCTAAATCCTGTATTTTGTTATTTTTTATCTTTATTTTATATACTTATCTGCAATATTTGCAAATTCATCAATATAATTCAATAAATTTTTGATTTCCAAAGATAAGAATCTATCAGTATTTAAGAAATTATTCTTTTTATCGTAGATCTTAGATTTTTTTCTAATAGCTTGATAAAATTCATAAGTAGCTGGAGCTAAGATTTCCTTAGGGTCACTTTCTAATCCAGCTTTTTTAAATTGTTCCATTCTTAATGTAACTGCATAAAGCCCAGTCAGGATATTAATAGATAATATTTTTTCTACATTTTCTATAATTTGAATCGCTTGACGAGCAGCAATAGTACCCATACTAACGTGATCTTCAGTATTCTCGCAAGTAGGAATAGAATCTGCTGACGCTGGATGAACTATTACTTTATTTTCTGATGCAATTGATGCTGCTGTGTATTGAGGAATCATTAAGCCAGAATTTAAGCCACTATTTCCTACTAAAAATGGAGGTAATACATCATTTGTAGCACTATCTACCATTTTATTTATCTGACGTTCGAGAATATTCCCCATTTCAGAAATTGCAAGCTTTAGATAATCCATCACAAGAGCAATTGGTTGACCATGGAAATTACCACCAGAAATCGCTTTGTCGTCATCAGCGAAAATAAGAGGATTATCGCAAGCAGCGTTCAATTCATTTTCTACTATATCTTTAATATGGTGAATTGCTGCAAGAGAAGCACCAAAAACTTGCGGAATACATCTAATTGAATATGAATCTTGAGGTTTCCATTTCTTTTTGGCATAAGCTAAAATATCAGCAGCTGCGAATTCTTCTTCGGCTTTTAAAATGTTAATAGCCTTGTCGCTAATCTGCTTTTGCTTTTGTGTATTTTTCTCTTTTGCAATTTTTTGTAATTCTTCAAGTGCTTTTGGCGATTTTATTAAATTATTCGCTAATACTTTATCTAAGATATCCTTTTGAGTGATATCAATCATTTTAGAGCCATTAAGAAGTTTTGTAAGCATATTGGCAGTTTCAATCTGTCCAGAATGCTGACGAGCTTGATGAATTTTCTCAAAAGCGAAAGCATCTTTTCTTGCTCCTAATGCTTCATATAAAAGAGCAGAAGCCAAAGTAGCAGATTTAAATAATCTCTCAGCCCGGTGAATTGCAGTTGCTCCAAGAGCTGCCATTACAGTAGTACCATTATTAAGGGCAAGACCTTCTTTGTAGCTTAATTTAATCGGTTTATAATTTATATATTTAGCTTCTTCGGAATCAACAAATTCTTCGGTTTTCCATTTTATATCTTGATATTCAATTTCTCCCTCTCCAATTAGTGGCAACGCCATATGAGATAATGGGCATAAGTCTCCGCTTGCTCCCACAGAGCCTTGCTTTGGTATAAGTGGGTGAATTTGATTATTTAATAAGAACTCAAGTTGACGTACAGTAATTTCGCGAATGCCCGAAAAGCCCTTTAGTAAAGTGTTTAACCTGATAGCCATAATAGCTCTACTAATTTCAGAAGAGAAATACTTTCCGATACCGCAAGCGTGCGACCGAAGTAAGTTAATCTGCAATTCTTCAGCATTTTCAGGGGATATTTGTTTATCTACATTAGAGCCGAATCCGGTAGTAATACCATAAACAATTGATCCATCTTTTACTTTTTCTTCTACATATTTTCTGCTTTTTGCTAATTTTGAAGTATCAATTTCTACTTCGTTATAATTAAAAGCTATATCTATTAATTGTTTGATATTTAGGTCTGAACCGTTTAATTTTATTTTATTCATTTTGCTTATAAATTATTTTTTCTTTTCTGATTCTTCTTTTTTCTTCTTTGCTTTATCTGGGCTGACCACTACAGAAATTGTTCTACCTTCAGATAAAACACTTTGATCTACTTTTGCTATATCTTTTACAGCTTCTACAAATCTTTCAATTAATTCTTTCCCAATATTTTGATGAGTAATTTCTCTACCTCTAAATAGGACGGATACTTTTACTTTATTTCCATCTTCAATAAATTCACGTGCATGGCGGACTTTGAAATTAAAATCATGAGTATCAGTCCTCCATTTGAAGCGGATTTCTTTCATCTGCTGATTTTGCTGAGTTTTCTTTTGAGTTTTTTCCCTTTTTTGTTGCTCATATTGAAATTTACCATAATCAATAATTTTGCAAACGGGGGGTTTAGCTTGTGGTGCTATTTCTACTAAATCTTTTTCTTGCTCTTCAGCCATACGTAGTGCAAGTTCGCGTTTCATAATACCTAATTGAGTACCATTTTCGTCTACTACTCTTAGCTCTTTGGCAAATATTTGATCATTTATTCTTTGTTGATTTTCATTTTGCCCTTTATTATGTGCATATTTATTATTCTTGCCAAGAGTTTTATTACCTTTGTAAGGAGAAGAATATGCAGGACGATTGAATGTATTTGATTGCCTATTTTGCCCAGAATTATTATTTTGACCTACGGGGCGAGATGTATTTGTATTTCGATTTTGCTCTGATTGAGCTGTTTGAGTAGTTGCATTACTACTCGTATTATTGGTTTTATGAACTTCTTGTTGAGAAAGAGTATCGTTTTGCTTCAATTATTACCTATAAATTAATTTAAAAATGTAGAAAATATATATTCACAAAATTAATATTTTTTACAGTTATAAAAAAGTAAATTCTTTATAATTATATGTTTTTTAACAAAATTACTAACTTTTCGTAAGAATTATTACAAAATCATATAAATTAAATTATTGCTTAGTAATTTCGTCTACTCAATATTAAAAGTATATAACTAAATATTTTCAATTTAATAATTAATGCAAAGATCTGACAATTTAAATAATAAAATGAAGATAACTAATTATAAAAAATATATAATCCCTTTTTTGCTAATATTTTTTATAAATATAAATAATGCTTTTTCGGCTTCATTCACGGCATCGGTAAATAATAACAATGTCGAAGTTGGAGAGCAAGTGCAAATTACATTCAAGGTAGATAAAAACAAAGTTAGTGGCTTCAAACCTCCCACTTTTAAAGGTTTTAGCGTGCTAATGGGACCAAGTCAATCTAGCTATACTCAAATTATTAATGGCAATGTGTCGCAATCATTTTCATATTCTTATGTGCTTAGAGCTGAGGCTCCTGGTGAGTATGAAATTGGAGCTGCACAAATCAATGTTGATGGCAATGTGCTGCGTTCCAATCCTATTAAAATAAAGGTGTCAAAATCAAAAAACAAGCAACAACAACAAGTTGCCCCAGGTTCATCACAGCAAAATCAACAACAGAACCAACAGCAGCAAGAAAAAACTTTAAGCAAGGAAGCAAATGATTTAATAAGTAAGCACTTATTTGTAAGATTAAATGTAAATAAAAATCAAGCGTATCAGGGCGAACCTGTTTATGCCACTTATAGACTATATATAAATCCTGAATTAAATGTACTAAGTGCATCAGCGCCTAAGCAACCTATGTTCAATGGATTTTGGTCGCAAGAATTCAAAATTGACCAAATTCAATATTCAGGCTCTGAAACAATAAATGGGATAAATTATCGCTATGCTGATATTGCAAAAGTATTACTTATCCCACAGCAAATAGGAAATCTAACTATTGAGCCATTTGAAATGGAATTTATTGTTAGGTTGCGAGTGCAAAATCAAAAACAAAGGCAAAGAGATCCTTGGGGATTTGATGATTTCTTTGACGACCCTTTTTTCGGAGGAGCTAATTATCGAGATTTTAAATATATAGGGAAATCTGCCACCGGGAAATTAAATGTATTACCTCTCCCTGAGCCTATTCCAGAATATTTTGCAAATGGTGTGGGATCTTATAAATTTACTGCTTCAATTGATAAAAATAAAGTAAAAACAAATGAACCCTTTAGCTTGAAATATAAAGTAGAAGGAATGGGCAATCTAAAGTTGGTGCAACCTCCTATTTTAAATTTGTCAAAAGATTTAGAACAATTTGACCCAAAATTTGATGAAAATATAAATATCACCTCCGCCGGAATGATAGGCGATAAAACATTTGAATATATCATAATTCCTCGCTCGCCCGGGAATTATACAATTCCTTCAGTATCATTTGTTTATTTCGATTATAATCAAAAAAGATATTTTACAATTAATTCCGAAGAATTTTCTATCGAAGTAGAAAAAGGAATGTATCAAGATATTAATTCAAATTATTCTGATGTAAATAGAGATATTAAATTTATAAAGGATAATACTACTCTAAATCAAAATAATCGTAATTTCCTTAATTCTATATGGTTTTATATTTTTTCTTCACTTCCTATTCTCACATTTATTTTTATATTCCTTTATAAAAGAAAAAAGGAAAATGACGAACTTAATATTGCTCAAATTAATAACAAAAATGCAGCTAAATATGCTAAAAAACGTCTCTCCGGAGCTAGGAAATATTTAGATATGGGTAGTATACCAGAATTTTACGAAGAACTCCACCGAGCGATGCTTGAATATTTTTCTAATAAATTCGATATAAAATCTGCTGATTTAAGTAAAGATAATATTCAAAATATTATGATACAAAATGGATATGAAAGTGAATCCGAGAAAACATATAAAATATTAGAATTATGCGAAATGGCTCGATATACTCCATATTCTCAGATAGAAAATGCACAATATTTGCTAACTCAAAGCGAAGAAGTTATTATGAAAATGGAGCAAAGGAGGAAATAATGAGGATATTTAATAAATTAAATAAAATAGCCGTTCTCTTGATAGTATTTATAATTTATATATCAACTAACAATTTAGTACTATTTGCAGAAAATAGCAAATCAAATATTGATTATCAGGCATTATTTAAAGAAGCTAATAATTTCTATAAATCAGATAATTTTATAGGAGCATTAGAGAAATACGAAAAAATATATAATTCAGGTTATAAATCCTCTGAATTATTGTATAATATTGGTAATACTTATTATAGATTAGGTAATTATCCAAAAGCAATTTTATTTTACGAAAGAACTAAAAAACTCACACCTAACGATAATGATTTAAATATTAATCTTAACCTTGCAAATGCAAAAATTGTTGATAAAATTCAAGTCATAGAACCATTTTTTATTTACAGCTGGGCAAAAAATATTAGAGATGTATTTAGCTCTAATACTTGGGCTTTACTATTTATTATTTTTTTATTTATTGTCTGTGGTGTATATACTCTCCGCTTGTATTCACAAGTACCTAGCAGAAGAAGAAAGATACTTTCTGCAAGTGGAGTAGTTTCAATTTTACTTTGTATTTTTTCATTAACAATTGGAGTACTGAGGCTAAAAGCTGAAAATTCCAATGCAAATGCGATAATTATGCAAAGCACAATTGATATAAAATTAAGCAACGACCCTGCTTCTGAGATAGCATTTACTCTGCACGAAGGCACAAAAGTTCAAATATTAGAATTCCAAGAAAGCAACTATAAAATTAAAATAGCAGATGGTCGCCAAGGATGGCTTCCTACAAATATGGTAGAAGTGATTTAAAGCTGAATTTTCTGGGAAATAATAAAAAATAATATGGAATATCATTTTTAAATCTCCAACCGCTGGGCTAAGCCAGCGGTTGAAAAATCAATTATTTTATTATTTTATAATAATATTTTTGCAGTCCTTATAAACCGATGAATTAAATATTAAATAATACATTCCGCTCGGCAAGCCATGAGTAGAAAATGAATAATTGCCATGTCCTGTAGATGGATCATAATTAACGCTACCGCTTAAATCTAACACTTTGCTACCATTTATATTATACAAATCCATTGTAAGACCACTAATCAAATAGGGCATAGCAAAAAATTTACCGCTCACTTTTGATTCTATTCCAACTGGATTAGGAAATGGAGACTCAAATACCAAAGACTTATTATGATAATCATCTTCTATGCCCGATGAATAGTGGTCATAGACATAGACATAAAAAGGTTTTACTGTATCCTTATCGTAAACGTCTTTACTAGGAAAATATATTTTATTGTCGTTAGACATAAAACAATCCATATATAATTGATTTTCATGTCCCAAAATTAATTCTTGTGGTAATTCTAATGGTGTGATTTTATTATCAATATCGCGAATAAGCATAAGCCGGAATTTATTATTATCTTTACTCGAAGTGGTTATATAATATTCAGTACCATTTGAGTCAATAAATATATCTCGATGCCCTCTGTCTAAATAGTAATGCAAATCATCAAAGTCTTGTTGAACATATTTATATGATTTTTGCAAAATATTATATATTAAAATCAAGCTATATCCATAGTATGTAAGAATTAATTCATTTTTGATTGGATTAAAAACCATATTGATTAATCTATTATCTTTATATTGGAATTTTTTGTAAAAATTATCTTTAGTATTAGTGAGGCTATCAAATACTGCTATTTCTTCATCAATTAATGTATTTAGATTTAATTTATTTATAGCACCATTCCAAGTATAAAATAAGTCATCATTTGCCGCAAAGAAGTAATTATAAATAAGAAGAAATTCTTTCTTTATATGCGATATCCTCTCCCAAGGTTTTGTTATTAATTTCCATTTTCCCTCAACTAATTTATAGATACCACTTTTGCCTACATTAGGATAGACGCCATTACCACCTATACAGAAGAATTCATCTTTTGAAGTTATGTGAATATTTAATACAATAATATTAAATATACTATCTACTGGCAGATTATTAGTAGGTGTTGTATCAAGCGTATCTATAAAAGTCATTGGCACTTTTATGTGAAGATTCTTTGAGAAATTAATAAATGAATTCTTTATATTATACCATCCATTCTTATATTTCTTAATCTCTAAAGAATCAAAATTAACATTAATTAAAGAATCGCCATCATACACATCAATAGTATTACTTGCAGGTTTACCCGGAAAAATATATTTATGAATAGCATATGATATAAATTTGTATTTCCCTGTGGAATCTTTAACACTTTCAGAAGATTTTTTTATATAGAGGTAAGTAAAATTTGTATCTAAACTTTTTATTCTAAACCTTTTATGTAAAGAATCTGGGAATAGATAATTATATTTTGTATAGTCATATTGACGTAATACTCCTGATTTCAAATCAGAAAAACTAGTTATTAGCAATAATGCTAATATTGAGAAATAAATTTTCTTCATTTAATTGCCCTTCTTTAATTTTAATAAAATTAACAACTCGATACAATATACAACAAATATTATAAATAAACAAATATATTTTATTATTTTACAATAATATTTTTAAAATATTCTGCTTATGCCTTTATTTTAGCTAAGAGTAGAGTTTCTTAATAAAATTACTATTAAAGATTTATATTTCAATTTATCGTAGAACTTCTGGGTTACAAATAAAAAGACTACCTTATTTTACATTGCAATCCAATCATTTGCATAATATAAAAAAGAAAAACCCACTGCCACAGGGCAATGGGTTTTAAAAAGATATATATTGTTTTTTTAATTAACTCCAGCTGGAGCTTTTTGTTGTGCTTTTTTGCCTTGATTTTCAACCAATTGAATTTCAAAGTGCATTACTGCATTTGGTGGAACATTAGGGAAAATGCCTTTATCACCAAAAGCTAATTTAGCAGGAGACCATATTTTAATTCTGCCACCAGTAGCAATAAGTGAAATAGCTTCTCTCCATGCAGGCAGCATACCTTTGTCAAACACCATTTGCATTGGATCGCCAGCGAAAGTGTCCTCTAAATCAGTACCATCAATTGTAGATCCTTTCATATGCACTAAAAGTAAATCACCATTAGTTGCTTTTTTGCCATCGCCAGCAGTAATTATTTGATATTGCAAGCCACTTGCAGTAGTTTTAATCCCTTCAGCAGTTTTATTTTTAGCAAGGAAAGATTCGCCTTCAGTTTTAGCTTTTTTGCCTGCTTCTTCGAATTCTGTTTGTTTCTTTTTAATTACTTCTTGCATTTTTTCTTGACCTTGTTTCATTACTTCTTGTTGCATAGCAGATAATTCAGCAGTAGTCATATATGTTTTATTTTCTTCAGCACCGTGTTTGATACCTAATAATAAAAAATCGATATTTGGGTTCATTTCCATCATATTGATTTGATTGCCCAATTGTAACCCCTGCATATAAGCCATTTTATCATCGAACGAAGTTGGTTTTGCGGTAATATTCACATTAATTTTAGAAGCAAAAGGAGCATTTGGATCAGCTATTGCAATAGTAGTATCTTTAGTATCACCTATAGGTTGTTTTGGTGATTTGTCGTTATTGCAGGCAGCAAAGGTAATTACAAAGCTAATCAATAAAATTGTTAATTTTTTCATTTTAATGTCTTTATATATATTAATAAAATAAATCTAAATTTATGTTTTCAAAAATAAGTAATTATTTCTAATTAATTTTAATATATTAATAATCAATATCAATACCTAGTACTTTTGGAATTACATAAGCATGACTACTAAAGAACGAGAAGAATTGATTCGTCGAGAATATTACTTCTGCAAATTTCATTTGGTCAAAATTGTAAGCGAAATCAAATCGGAAAGCATTAGAATTAATATCACCGCTTTCATTATAGAACCTAATACCAATTCCAGCTGAATGATGCCAACGAGTTTTGAAAAATCCTACTCCCCTTCTCCAGACTGTACCAGCATCCCAGAAGGCATTAAATCCAATATTAAAAATCCAAAAAGGAATATCGGGCATCCACCTAAATTCAATATTTGTAACTAAGCGGTTATCACCTACTAAATTATCAATTTTATAACCTCTTAGGCCGGTACTATTATCAAGCATTAATTGTCTATGATAAAAGCCCCAATTCCAAATAGTTTGCTGTCGAAGTCTACCACCAATTAAAAATTTTGGGCTAAAACTATAAAAAGATAGTGCTTGAAACTCTTGATATGTAAATCTCGGAGCTGCTTCAGAAAAGCTTGTCGATGCATTGATTTGACCGAATAAGTAAAATTTATTATCTAAAGATAAATATGACCTCTCGGCACTGCCAGCTACATAAAACATTGGAGGCATTTCTGCATTTTGCATCGGAAACACTCTGCCAATTACTGCACTTCCCCATCCACCGATGGGGACATCTTCTACAATGAAACTATTAATACGTGTGAGCTTAACCCATTCTTCTGAAGAAGATGAAAATGCAAGCAAAAATTTACCCATATTGTCATAAGCAATTTTATGAGCTTCGCGAGAAGTTTTATTTATATCAATTGAAGTAGAGAAAAATATTCTATCAATTCCCTTCCAAGCACGAGCGAAATATGCAAAATAATTTTCCTCTTCGAAATTCCTTAAAGTTCTTTCTTTATCAAAATCTGTAAGATGAGTATAAATATATCTTTCACCTCTATTTACATCAGCAAATACTCCACCAGCATATTTATCATTCAAATGATTGAAATTTTTAAACAAACCAATATTTTGGCTAAAGTTATATTTATCAGAGTAAATTGCATATTTTGCCCCTAATCCAAATTTAAAAATCCGATTATTTTGAATACTAAATCCATATCCCCATTTAGTATCATTTCTTGTTCTATAAACGGCTTCGGCACTAATATTTGTATTTGTTCCAAATAAATTGGTCTCATTTAATCGTCCACCAATTGATTTTTCGGAGCCACCGATATCGAGCAAAATGCTTGGCTTAAGTGACCAACTATCTTGAGTAATAATATCTACATCGTTATTTGAATCTAATTGCACTACTACAGATGAAAATATTCCTAAATTTCTAAGGTTTCGTTCAGTTTCTTCGAGAAGTAATTCATCGACTGTATCTCCCGGATAAAACAAAATTTCATTTTTAACGACATAATCTTTCGTGTTAATATGAATTGCATTTAATATTTTTAATACAAAATTGACAATAGGATATTTTGTATTTGTATCATATAATTCCTTTTTTTCCAAATATATGTTTCCAATTTTATCTTCATAAAATGGATTTTGCATTGAATCATCTTGTAAAAATTCTGAATTATCATCAAAATAAGTAATAAATTGCATCTTGTTTATCAAATTTTCCGAATTATTTTCCGAAATTGTTTCGGAAGAATTTGATTCTCTTGGAAATAGAAAAATAGTAATTAGAAGAACCGATATTTTTAATATATTGTTAAAACGAATTTTCATTAATTAATTTGTAGTAGATTTAGAAAGTTTTCTTTCTTTGATAAAATTAGATAATGTCTGCGAATGTAATTTATTCATATCACAGGACTTAGCGAAAAGCACATAAACAAGGAGTCCCAAAATACTGCCTATAATCATTCCAAAATAAACATCAAGCAAAAAATGTTGTAATAAATAAATTCGCGAGAAACCAACTAAAATAGCAATAATTAGAAATATTACTTTTAAGAATTTATTTTTAGTAATAATTGCTAAAATTATACTTAAAGAGAAAATGGAAGTCGTATGCCCAGAGGGAAAGCTAAAATTTGAATATAAAACTTCATTCGGAATTATGTAAAAATACTCAAAATGACTAAAATAATTTTTGGGTCTAGGCATTTCAAAAATTATTTTAATAATTTGAGCAAATAATCCAGAAGTTAGGTGTGCAATTACAATGAGAATATAAACTCTAAACTTTATAAAAAGTAGTGGTAATAAAATTATAGCTTGGACTAATCCATTTCCAAGATAAGTAATTAAATAAAAAAAAGTATCATAAAAAGGTGTATGATGCGGATTAATCAAAAAGAATTCTGTTCCAATAGGAACAGTAATTAATACAATTCCAATAAATATCAATAAAAAAAATAGCGGAATAAAATATATTTTATTTGCATAATAAATATTTTTAAGTATCTCGCTCATTTTTAAATTTTTATGATGTTGTTTATTTAATAATTTTTTTATCTTTCAAGATTGATTTTTAAATTTTTTACTATGACAATAATATAGTGAGAAAATACAATCAATGAAATATTATTTAGATGAGGACCGGTGATTAGATTTGGTAATTGACCTATTTAGCAAGATACTATAACGCAACCTATTGTCCAAATCGCCGAGTATTTTATAAGCATCAATTATTTCTTTTAAAATATGTACATTTTCATGGCTCCCTTGATTTAGATCGGGATGATATTTTCTAATAAGCTTTAAGTATGCTTTTCTAATCTCAACTGAAGAGGCAGTGCGCTCTACTCCTAGCACTTTATAATAATCTTTTACTACTAAGTTCTTTTTTGTGGTATCGGTTTTCGAATCTTGTTCGTTGACTTTGCTATTATTATTTGATTTTGTATCTTTTGTCATAAAAGTATGTAAAAGCTAAGGCATTGAATATTCAGTAATATACCACATATTATTTATTTTCTGTGTAGTAAATTTATAATTTTTATAATAATCTATTTCCATTAATACTGAAATTCTTTCTGTATTTATAGTATCAGATTTCACCAAAGTAATAGGCTCAAATTTCAATATTCTTTTTAATCTTTGCATTTCTGGATATAGTTCTATTTTCCTCTCAGCACTTAGCACTTCTCCATTAGGGTTAGCCAACAATACTACTGCCCCCTTAGCATTATTGCTATCTAATTCCAGCATAAATAAATGTACCACGCCCACAGGTGATTCTTGTGTATAATGAATAGTAGGCGGAGCCTGCTTTTTCTCGCTTATATCTATTATAGCACAGCTATTTAGCACCAAGCACAATACAAATAAATTTACTATTAATTTATGATTTGTCACTTTATTTAATTACTGCTTTTAAATTATAATATACTTTTATATTATTATTTTATTTTATTAATAATATTAGTAGTTGATTTTCCTTCTACGAATGAAATTGTTATTACTTCGCCTCCATTATTAGTAGTAATATCATATCCAACAATATCCTTAGGTTGATAATCACCACCTTTTACAAGAATATTTGGGATAATATCTTTAATTAGATTGTATGGAGTATCTTCATTAAACACAATAACGAAATCAACCGGTTTTAGTGTATCAATTACTTTAGCTCTATCAATTTGTGAATTAATAGGACGATTTTCGCCTTTAAGCCTTTTAACTGAATCATCACTATTTAAACCTAAAAATAAGTAATCTCCTAAATCTTTTGCTTTACTTAAATATTCAGTATGCCCTGAATGAATTATATCGAAGCAACCATTCGTAAACACGATTTTTTTTCCATTATCTTTTAGCTCTTTCGCTATTTTTGATGCTAATTCCTGAGAAATTATCATAAATAATAATTAAAAATAATAAATATCTAAAGTTTCTATTTTAAATAATTTGAATAATCTTCTAAATAGCGCTTTTCGTTAAAAGTGAGCGAATCTTGCCCATGGACGGATATTTTATCTAATATTTGATTTAACATTTCTTCGTCAGCATAGAACTCATAGTACGAAGTACTATTTAAAATATCATCTTTTTTTGATGAATTTTGCATCATAGCAGCTTTCTCGTATTGATTTACGGCATATTCGTAAAGTTTTGGTAATTCATCATCGATTGCTTTGGCTTGTTCTAATTTGTTTTGAAGCAATTTTCTTTTCCTTTTAAGCATTTCTGCTTTGATTAGGAAATATGAAAATATACCTAAATTGATTCCAAATACTGCGCTTGAGATTTGTGTAAAAACTTCTTTATTATATAAATTACCTGAACTTAATACTACTATCGAAGACCAGAATAATACCATTAACAATGTTACTAATGATATTTTGCTTGGGAAAAATTGGTGCTTGCCAAAATTAGGATAAAATCTAAACCCGACAAATAGAAAAATTAGGAAAAAGCTTAAACCATCGGTACCGCTAAATATATAATTATAATCACGAAATAGCAATGAAAAGACTATTCCCTGCAAAAATATAATTAATATTGATAAAATTGCAATGTCTTTACCCTTAAGCACAGTTTTTAGCTGCGGTATGATAGCAAATATCACATAACTAATTAATATTACACTTACCAAATTCGGAGAAATTAGCGGGAATGTAATTAATCTCCAAAATTCATAATTGTAAAATACCATATTTGGTACGAGAGGTAATAAATTTTTAATTTCTATCGGCAAGTATATACCTAATAAATATATCCCCATCAATGGTAGGAATATATATAATAATTGGAATATATGCTTGCGATTAAATTTCATTCTATGAAATGTAAAATTAAAAATAATAATATATTACAAAATTAGCTTTTATTTATTTTTTGTATCAATAAACTAATAAATTCAATATTTTAGCTTATGCTTTAAATCTATTTATAAATTCATCAATATCACTAATATTAAAATGTTCGTAGAAGTCTTCATTCACTGCTACGACAGGTGCCATTCCGCAGGCTCCCATACATTCTACTTCTTCTAACGAATATAAGCCGTCGGAAGTTACTTCCATATTATCAATTTTTAATTTTTCTTTAAAATTCTTATAAATTTCTTCGCCTCCATTGAGCATACAAGCCACATTCGTACATACTTGAATATGATGCTTACCGACTGGTTTTTTGAAATACATTGTATAAAAATTAGCAACTCCCTCGACATGAGCTAAGGGAAGCTCTAATAAATAAGCACAGTATCTCATTACATCGGTAGATAACCAACCCCATTTATTTTGTGCCATCCATAATAGAGGCATTAGTGAAGCTTGCTTTTCGGGATATTTATCTTGAATTTTCTTAAATTCTTCGAGTTCCGCTTCTGTAAATTCTATAGCCATATCTCTAAACTAAATATTTTTATAATAATTACATTAAATCTAATTGAATTCTCAAAATAGACTTATTACGATTTTAAAGTTGCAAAATAAGGACTTTTTTCCTAAAAATTACCATAAAGAAATAAAATAATTAATTTATTCACATTTCATATAGCAATTAAACAATAAAAGACAGATAGAAAACACCCAAAAACAAAAACTAAGTCCAATAAGATATTATGTTTATCCCTTATAATATAAATATTTTATATAGGATAGAATGGGAAATATTAGACATTTAAAAGAAAAATATTTTTTAGCTTAACTATTGTTTTTAATTAAAAAATAATATAATTTTGTATTATCAAATTTTATAATTGTTAAGAATTATATATTATAAATATTATTAAAAGCAATTAAATGACATTGTCAAATAAATATCCAAAAAAGCCATTAATTTTAGTTGTCGATGACAATTTTGAAAACTTGGAAATTCTTGGGCATATCCTCGAAATTGCCGGATATAATATTAAATTTGCTGATGAGCCTCTGAAGGTATATGAATTAATTAAAAATCATAAACCCGATATGATTTTAATGGACGTAATGATGCCCGAAATGGATGGATACCAGCTTGCGACTCTTATAAAATCTGACGAGGAACTTAATGATATTCCAATTATTTTTGTTACTGCTAATCGAGAAAGAGAAGGATTGCTCGAAGGATTTAGCTCCGGCGGTGCTGATTATATAATTAAGCCATTCGACACTAAAGAGCTTTTAATCCGCATAGATACTCATTTGCAATTAAAATTCGCTAAAGAAACTATTCAAAATAATTTAGCTGAACTAAAACTAGCTAACGAAAAATTAATTAAAACAAATAAAGAAAAAGATAAGTATTTAGAGATAATTCATCAAGAGTTGAAAACTGCGTCAGATTATGTCATGTCTTTTTTGCCAGACTCCATTAAACATGGCAATATAACTACAGATTGGTATTATATTCCGACTAGTTCCTTAGGAGGAGATTCTTTTGGATATAAATATCTCGATGAAGAACATTTTGCTTTCTATTTATTAGATGTATGCGGTCATGGTATTAGTAGCGCTCTGCATTCAATAAGCATACTTAATTCAATTAATTTCCAGAATTTGCCAAATACAGATTATAAAGAACCGGCTCAGGTCCTTTATCAACTTAATCTTCGCTATCAAATGCAGGATTATAATGATCAATTCTTTTCAATATTTTATGGAGTGTTTAATTTAACATCCGGCGAGCTAAAATACGCCGGTGGTGGTCATCCTCCTGTAGTTTATTACACCGATGGTTGCACAAATAATAATCACTCTAATCAATTAAAATCGCAAAATAAGATTATTGGCTTCATAAATGATATAAAATTTCATTCCAATTCAATTAAACTTGATACTCCAACGGATTTCTATCTTTATACTGATGGAGCATTTGAATTTGTCGATACAAATGGAAGTCATGGACAAGTGGAAGATTTAATTCAAATGATTGATAACAATCGTAATTGTGCCGGAAATGGAGAATTACAAAATATTTATAACGACGCCGTTATTAAAAATGGAAATTTACCTTTAGCTGATGATTTCTCAATTTTAAAAATCCAATTAGCTAAAAAATAAAGACTATTTTTTAAATAAAAATAATTATTTCTTATCAGATTCGACAATAATAGCCTCACACTCAAGAGCAATACCTATTTTTTCCATTACAATATTTTGTACTTTCTTAGATAAATTAAATAACTCCCTACCAGAAGCCTTTCCGTAATTAATTAAGATGAGTGAATGCCTGTCATACACACCTGCATCACCCTCTCGGTATGCTTTTAGACCGCATTTTTCAATTAAATAAGCTGCAGATGTCTTATAAGAATCCCCATTTTTATAAATTGGAATATCATTATAAATTGATTTTAGTTCTTCAGCTTTTTCTGCAGAAACAAATGGATTTTTGAAAAAACTACCTGCACAACCTATTTCATTTAAATTGGGCAATTTACTATTACGTATCTCAGATATTACTTGCGATAATATTTTTGCATTTAGATTTTTTATGCCTTTTTTAGATATCGCTTCTTTTACATCTTTGTAATCACAATTCAATTGCTCTCTTTTGCTTAGCTTATAGCGCACTTGAGTAATAAAATACTTATTATTATTTTCCGGTGCTTTAAAAAAAGAATCCCTATAGCCAAACTTACAATCTGCTTTAGAAAATGTCGTTTTCTTAAATGTATCTAAGTCAAAAGCATCTAAGGAATAAAACGAGTCTTGTTGCTCGACTCCATAAGCTCCAATATTTTGCACCGGAGCAGCTCCTACGCTCCCCGGTATGGAAATTAAATTCTCAATTCCATAGAGATTATTCGATAAAGCAAATTCAACTAAGTCGTCCCATTTGCATCCAGAACCAGCCTGCACAATAGCATAATCACTAGTCTCTTCTATAATAGAGAGATCATTTATTTGAGAATGAAGAATCATTCCATCGAAGTCATCGACAAATAGTATATTCGCTCCTCCACCTAGGATAAATTTCTTACTCTTTACTAATGAATCATTATTTTGTAATGGGACTAAATCTTGTTCATTCTCGATAGTTACGAAATATTTTGCTATTGAATCAATATGAAAAGAATTATATTTTTTAAGCGATTCAAACATTTCTGACGGCAGATACTTTTTCAACTCCTTGATATTGGTGTCCATGTTTTTCATCCTCCCGAACCGTCTGCGGAAATATTATAATACTTCCAATTTAAAATAGCAATCCTGATGAAAATAAATTCACTATGAAAGAACTTAACGGTAATCTGGCGGTATTTTTAATCTTTTCCAACGCCTTTCCGGCATCTTCGGCGGACAAGTCGGCTTTGCTCTTTCAATTTTCCACTATTGTAATTGATGTTGGCACTAAGTACGCTTATCATATGATTATATTCCGTTATGTGTTGACTTTATCCAATGTTTGCGCTATCATAAGATAAATTTGTAATTCTCTGTTTTCACGGCGGCATGACGGCGGATTGTGCCGGCACGGTCGGCTTTTTGACAGAGCGTCATAAATACGGGGAGGCGTTTGTTCGTTGAAAAAAAGGATCGCTGCGGTTTCCAACGTTTTTCTGATCGGGCTGGTCAGCTTTTTTATGGACATGAGCACGGAAATGATCTACCCGATTCTTCCGCTTTACCTGACGGCGGTTCTCGGGGCGACGCCGGCCATCGTCGGCGTGATTGAAGGCATTGCGGAAAGCGTCGCTTCCCTTCTGAAAGTGGCGAGCGGCTACATCGGGGATCGGTACCATAATAAAAAGCGCCTGGCCTTCCTCGGGTATTCCGCCTCCGTGCTCTATAAGTTCGTCCTTCTTTTCGCCGGTTCCTGGGGCGGCGTGCTGGCGGCGCGGGTGATCGACCGCACCGGCAAGGGGATCCGGACCGCACCGCGCGACGCCCTGGTGGCGCAGTCGAGCGAAAAAGGAAAACTGGGCGGTTCCTACGGTCTACATAAGATGCTCGATATGGCGGGGTCCTCCCTCGGGGCCCTTTTCGCTTTCCTGTTTATCGCCTTCGGAATGAAATATCGCGCGGCGTTTCTCTGGTCCGTCATTCCGGGCGTTGTCGCCGTGACGATCATCCCGCTGATCCGGGAAGAAAAGGGAGCCGCCCCAAACCGGCGGAGGCTGGCCTTGCGGGGCCTGAAGCTGGACGCGAGGCTGAAATGGTATTTTGCCGTCCTCTTCCTTTTCTGCCTCGGCAACTCGTCCAACGTCTTTTTGCTGCTCAAGGCGCAGTCGCGCGGGTTTTCCACCTCCGAGGTGATGCTGCTCTATCTGATTTTCAGCGTTTCCGCGTCAATCCTGGCGATCCCGGCCGGCCGGCTGTCGGACCGGTTCGGCAGAAGCAGAATCCTGATTCCCGGCTATCTGATCTACGGCCTGGTCTATCTGGGGTTCGCCCTGCTGACGTCGAAGGTTTCCCTGCTGATTCTGTTTGTCGCCTACGGCGCTTACACCGCCTTTATCAGCGGAGCGGAACGGGCGTTGATCGCGGAAGCGTCGCCGGCGGACTATCAGGGGACCGTGCTCGGCATCTACGGCATGCTGCAAGGCTTCGGCCTCCTGCTCTCCTCCATGATCGGCGGCGTTCTGGGCATCGTCTCCGCGCTGCTGATCGCCGTCATCCTCCGCTCCGGGAAAGGGCGGAAAGCGGCGGACCGTCCGGATTGAAGCCGGAACAGGAGGAAATCTTCAGAAAAAGCGGCCGCCGCGGCCGCGGAAAATCTTGATCTTGAGGTGAAAGCATTGGAACAGCTCACATTCCGGGATGTTTCCTACCGGCAGGGCGGAAAAGAGATTCTCAAAGGCGTTTCGGCACAGTTTTCAGCCGGCGACTTTGTCTCCATCGTCGGCCCTTCCGGAAGCGGGAAGAGTACCTTTTTACGGCTGTGCTGCCATCTGATCAGCCCGACGGAAGGAAAAATCTTCTTCCATGGAAAGGATATGCTTCAGGAAGACCCGATCGGACTGCGGAAAAAAATCAGCTATTGCTTTCAGGAACCGATCCTCTGGGGGAATACGGTGGAAGACAACGTCGCGTTCCCCTACCGCGTCAGGGACCGGAAGATCGACCGGGAAAAGATCGTTTCGCTGTTCGCCCGCTTCCATCTGGACGAAAGCTACCTCTCGCATGAGGTCAAAGGGCTGTCGGGAGGGGAAAAACAGCGGATCTCCCTGATCCGCACCCTGCTTTTCGAGCCGGAAATATTACTGCTGGACGAAGTGACCTCCGCGCTCGACGCCGAGAACACGGAGCTGATCGAAAAAGAAATCCTGCGGCTGAACCGGAAGGGCGTCACGGTCCTGTGGGTCACCC
>ENA-UOOK01001234-UOOK01001234.1-fermentation-metagenome-genome-assembly--contig:-NODE-1234-length-33972-cov-34.349441_pt1 | contig 33972 bp, 28 predicted proteins | sample MGYA00245777_ERZ724023 | MGnify/ENA primary metagenome ERZ724023 (study PRJEB28704, sample SAMN03018312) | fermentation metagenome | biome: anthropogenic terrestrial biome; feature: soil...
GAACGTCTACTGTCTCTCGCGTCGTTTTGATGTGGACCCGGGCGATATGCTTGCGATCAACAACCTGTACGCAGGCAGCATGCTGAACATTGGCGATGTGCTGCTGATCCCCCAAACGGGTTCATGGCCTGGTGGTGACCGCCAACTTTTGCCACACCCGGACACCTGGACTGTGACCCCCGGTGAGACAGTGTTTGAAGTCGCCTGTGCTTATGGCGACGTCTGGCCAGAGCATATCATCCAGGCAAACGGCTTAACTGAACCTTATGACATCAGCGGCATTGCTACGCTTCAGATTCCCTGATCAAAATCAAGTTAGAATAACAGGAGGCGCAAGCCTCCTGAATTTTTTAAAAGGAGCATCATGGCAGAAACAACCATTATTAGTCGGGAACAATATCTACAAGGCTATATCTTCGACATTGAAAAGGTGCATTTGCGATTACCTGACGGCAGAGAGCATACCTACGACCTGGTTGATCATGCCGATGCGGTCACAATTTTACCGATCGATGACGAAGGGATGGTCTATTTTGTCCGTCAATATCGGGTGGGAGCAGAAAAAGAGCTGCTCGAGCTGCCAGCTGGTGTGATCGATGATGGTGAGCAACCGCTGACAGCTGCTCACCGCGAACTGCAGGAGGAAATTGGGAGGGACGCGTCGCAGATGGAACGCCTTGGCGGATTTTTTATGGCTGCCGGCTATTCCAATGAATACATGCATGTTTTTTATGCCAGTCATTTACGCGAGAAGTCGCTTGAACAAGATGAGGATGAATTTCTTAGCCTGGTCAAGGTGGACCTACGCGAGGTTTTCGGTATGATCAGGTCAGGTGAAATCGAAGATGGAAAGACGATTTCCGCGTTCCTTTTGGCTATGCCGATGCTGAACGAATTGCTGATGGCGGCAAATGGTTTTTGATCAAATTTAATTAAAAAACTTACGCTTAGTTCTTGTTTACGAATGAATTTCCTGTCAGACTACCTTTACTAAACAGGTTTTTTTGAAGATGGAGGATCAAACTTGTACGGAGACTTGACCGCAGGTTTTCAATATTCATGTCTCTCCCATTTTTCAATGTCAGGAATTCGAAGAGCGAAAGGTTTGTGTGGAGATATTTCAGATATCAAGAGCGAGCTACCACCTGTTTGTCCTTAAACAGCTGATACACCATAAGACACAATAATCCCAAATATGCCAACGCCATAACCTGGTAATTGACTATTGGTCCAAACCCATATAATGCAGGTAGGTAAGCATTGGCGTTGATCAACCAGATTAGTAAGGGCACATAAAAACGGTCAGGGTAGATAAACAGAAATATCACCGCAATCAAGTCAACAGTGAACATATACCTTTCGTGCATGGCGGGCAGGAAGTAAGTACAAAGCATGACTGTTAACATCGTCACGACGATGTAATCTCTATTCGTTACGGTGACTTTGTCCGAAAACAAGATGATGTAGAAAACCATCAGAATTCCAAAAAGGATGATTATTCCAGTCTGGGAAAAATAGTTGTATTCATTTGGAAGCAGGCTGTAGAAATTCGAGTAATTCATAACCAAGGCAAGGTATTCACCTACCTGGGTGGAGTATGCACTAGTAATTTCAGAAAGAGGTTTGCCAAGGATCCAGGCAGGGATATAGATAAAAAAGTTAACCAATGGTATAAGCAAAAAATTAAGAGCCGAGAATTTTTTTTCTTTGAAATAAAGTAAAAACAACACAGGCAGGACGAACAATGCTTGTAGCTTGAATGCAAGAGCAATACCGTAGCTAACAAATGCCCAGGTGATCTTTTTCGTTAAGAAAAGATAGATAGCAATTATGATAAAGCAGGTATAAATAATGTCACACTGTCCCCAAACTGCGCTGTTGAGCAGAACAGGGGGGACAAACAAGGCCACCCCATAGGCTAAGTAGGGCAGTAGCTTGGTTTTGTCTAATTTGAATAAATGCCTAATGATTAGCATGATAAAGATTGCTGTGGTGAAATCAAAGAAAAATGAAACGGCTTTAATTTTACTTAGAAGCGAAAGGGGGAAATAATTGATGAATGCCAGGATATAAAGATAGGCAACGTTGTAATCGCTTTGTAGCGTAGGAATTCCAGCAAAACCGCCATTGAGTACCAGATATTCGCTCCATGGTCTGAACGAAAGGACATAATCACCTGCCGTAAAATAAATTTGGTCCTTTCGAATGAGCAATGCAAAAATCGTAATGATCAAAAAAAGAAATAGGTGTTTATAGTTTTGCAGGAATTGTATTACTGCACTTTCAGTTTTACTAATATCAATCGATAGATTCTTTTTCAACTAAATTTCCTCCTAAAAAATGGAGTTATGGTTTTTTTTCAAAAACCAACCCCGTAGAATCCCTGTAAATAAGATTGTAACCTGCAATATTCCCTGCGTCGGCGTCTCGATAGAACGACTGGCTACGTTCAAATTCATCCGGGTCTATGCCAGTGAGTCCCTCTTGCAGGTAATCACGGATACGCTGCTGCTGCAGGAGCAAGATGTCAAAATTTCCTTCGCGAATATATTCGTAAGTCATCAACTCAAATGAAGTATGTTTCTGCCAATTATTATCGTCCGGCAGGTAGAGGCGGTAGTCGAAGTAGACCGTCAAGGGTTGATCTAAATCTGGACCCAAGACCTGAGAGACTTTTTCATAGAACATTATAGATATGTTGTTATTCTCTCTCGCAAGATGAGTTTTAATGGTATTGATGTCCTGAATAATAAAAAAGGTACTCTGCACAGTAATAATCGCAAGGAAAACTATCAAAACTATCCTCGTTGCTGCCTTCATGTCGATCCACTCCTTGCGATCCGGAAAAGCTATCACCCAGGAAGAGAACATCGGCAAGGCAACAGGCAGCCAGTATTGATACTTGAAATGGCTAAAGAAAAAAATATAGACAGTCAAAGGCAAAAACCAGCTCAAAATTAAGACACTCAAAAATCGTCGCTGTTTGTTGAAAAGACCGATCAAAGCTAAAACAAAGGTGCTAATCAAAAAAATATACTCACCATAGTAATAACGTAAAGTTGAGGGAAAACTTTTCAGTCCTTTTTCATAAACAACACCGTAACCATGCGCAAGTAAATCAGCTTGTTTTTTGGCGACATTTAGGTACTCTGTTCTTGCCCAAGGAGATAGTAGGAACGGATTAGCTAGCACGAAGAATACAGCCAGAATAAGAATATATGCCAAGGAAGACAGCAAAGCTCTTTTCCATGTAACTTTCTTATCGACCAGAGCCCAGATAATTGTTAAGCCTACGGCAAGAAAAAAAAAGGCTCCCACTACTTTTGTGGCTATCATGATGCCGCAAATTGCTGCTGAGAGGAAAAAATATTTTCCGAGGGAACGGTTGTCAATAACCAAAAGTAAAAGAATTAGGGACGAAAGTAACACTATCATTCCATCTGGGTGAAGCCACAATCCATTTTGTAGCGTTGCGGGAATGATAAGCAGAAACATGTATAAAACTATTGACCTGAATGACTTGAAACCATCCTGAAGGTAAACAAGAATCAGAATGCCAATAAGCATTGGAAAAACAGAGACGATTTGGCGTAATGCAAGCATAAGTGTTGGAATATTCTGTAATTGACCAGCCAATTTAAATAGCAAAGCGACCAACCCTGAAAATCCAAAGAAGGGGAACCCGTAAAAGTAATATCCATAAAAGACAAACCCCCGCAAAAAGCTTTCCAGGTTTGCTTTAGGTGTGACCATTTCTTGTATAACAGGGAGTACTGCTGCTTCATCTGGTTCGAATATTCGAACCATCGCAAGGTTCGCAGAGCCAGTTTTGTTTAGGATGCCATACAACACTAAAAAAAACGCGCTTATGATAATCAGAAAAAGGATGATATGCGACTTTTTTTCTGTCTTCACAGGCTCATTATAACCGCAGCATGCCCCAATATGCGGTGATTTCTTATGGCTCCATTGTTGATGCTGAACGATTCGCCGATTGCTTCAAATGGTTGTTGATCAAGGATAAACACAAAAATGTGATAGGCTCCATTTTACTCCCTCATCAAAATCAGTTCGTAAGTATAATCATTGAATGGCTAAGAAGAAACAGTGGGTAATCTTTTCATTAGTATTGCTATCGATGCTTTCTTTTATAATCTATTCGATCCCAAACTCAAAAGCTTCTGAGAACATGTCAATGGTAACCATGTTTGAGCCGGACGAGTCTGCCATGGTCCCCATCATCAGGCGTATGGCTGGACCGCACGTAAATTTGGTTCACACTATCTACCGCATGGTAGCTTACGGGTTTTATCATTATGGATTCCCACATTTCGCCCCCTCAGCCATAATTCTCAAGCTTTTGACCTTTTTTGGGCAGGGAGAGAACTTGTCCCTGGTGATGCTCAGTCTGCGCCAACTGATCAGCGTACTACCGATGATTGCAAGCTTGTGGGTGCTGGTTTACCTGCAGGACCAGTTCAAGACCTGGCGGTCAATTGCCTTATTGGTTTTTTTGCTGGCAGTTCCGGCGGTTGTGCAAAACGGTTACTGGTGGCACCCTGATGGCTTGGTAATGCTTTTTTCCAGCCTGGTGCTTTATTTCTTATGGAAAGATAAGCGCACTTTCGGGAAAAATTTCTTTATTGCAGCCATTCTGTGTGGTATCCTGGTGGCATTGAAGGTGGTTGGGTTTTTCTTCTTTCTCACCATTGCTGTGGTTTTGATCTGGGGCTTGATAGAAAAACGACTGACCTGGAAACAATTCTTCCTCAAGGGCATCCAGTTCATCCTGATCATGGCAGTCGCGATAGTGGTCGCCAGCCCCCACTTGCTGATCCCAAACCACAGAGCTTTTGCCTTTACAGTCTTAAAGCGTGAAATATTTGAAACCTCCAAAGGTTATGGGATTTTTTATGAAAAAGGGCTGTTTTCGGCCTGGCCAACCATGCGTGCTTTTTATGGTGAGGCTGTTTTCCTGCTCACTGCGATAGGGGTATCAATCTGGAGTCTGTGGAATGAGAAGAGAAGGTTCTTAACCGTATTGATCCTGAGCTGGTTCATTCCCCTTTCAATCCATCTATTTTTCTTTTCCCATTTTAAGTATCAGTATTGGCTTCCTGTCGCCATCCCCCTATTTTCAAACCTGGCTTTTTTGCTGCCTGGGGGCAAGGGAGAGGGTGTCCAGCAAGACAAAAATAAAGTCGTCAAACTAATTTTGCTCCTTATAGTAGTTGTTCAGTTCGGGTTGTTCCTGGTGAAGGACGTCGAATTATTTAAGGAACGTAACAACCGGGCGGAGAATAATCCGGCAATCCAGTTTTATGACAAAGCCCTGGTAGAGCTGGCTTCGGTCACCCAGGATAAACTGGTTTACTATGACTATCGCTTGTATATGCTTGAAAAACCTGGCTGGTTTGTTGAAAATTCATTTGATTTATTGACCTATGATTACATCCGATCACGAAATTTTGACCTGTTATTCCTTTCGCAGCAGCGGATCCTGGATTATTTGCACCCGTCAGCAGTGGGTCTTGATCCTTCGACCTTTGCCCAAAGCCAAGAATTTTATCGTGACGCAAATGAAGAAACACTGGAGGGGTACAAACTTTTATTAAGAGATGATACGGTTCTCCTGTACATCAGGCAGGACCTCTGCAAGAAATATTACAGTCCTGGTCGTTGCGACTGATCAGAACACTCCAGAATCAGGCAGCCTATCCATGTCTAAAGAATCCTTAACCAGCGATCAGACAGAGATAGTTGATGCCGTGGGCACCTCAAAAGTTTTTCTTTTGACCCAGAGACTTTGGCAGATACGTCTGCTGAGGTTCCTGGTTGTGGGGGCGATCAACACACTTTTCAGTTACCTGGTATATGCCGTTTTAATTCTGATAGGCAGCCACTACAGCCTGGCAACCCTGATTTCCACCATTTTGGGGGTGATCTTCAACTTTTTCACGACAGGAAGAATAGTTTTTCGCATTTTGGACAACAAACGTTTCGTCATGTTCGTCCTGGTCTATGCTTTCACTTATTTTGTCAACGTAATGTTTCTACGCTTGCTGATCGATGGTCTGGAAATGGATAAACTTCTCGCCGGAGCATTGGTCACTCTGCCAGTTGCTTTGCTCTCATATTTCTTGAATGCCAATGTAACTTTTAAAGACAAACCATCAAATCTATAACCAAACCACAAGGAACTGTATGCAGTATCCAGACCAACTAAACCAGATCTCGAGTATAAGTGCAGTTTTTCCAGCCTACAACGATGCCGGTACGATCCCCAGCATGGTATTGACGGCACTGCTTGCTTTGCGTCGGGTGACGGATGATTATGAAGTGATTGTGACCAACGATGGCAGCAAGGATAACACCGGCATTGTGCTTGACGAGTTAGCTTCACGTTACCCTGAGCTGAAGGTCATTCATCACCCTCAAAACCAGGGCTATGGCTGCGCCTTGCGAAGCGGTTTTACCAACGCCAGCAAAGACTGGGTCTTCTATACGGATGGCGATGGGCAATACAACCCGCTGGAATTGATCAATCTGACGCAGGCGGTGACAGAGGAGATCGATGTGGTTAACGGCTACAAGATTTCGCGCCACGACCCTCTGATCAGAGTTGTGATCGGCAGGGTTTACCACCATTTAGTCAAGATCGCATTTGGCTTCAAGCTGCGCGATGTCGATTGCGATTTCAGGCTTATCAGGCGGGAATTATTCGAAAATGTTGCTTTGGAAAGCCGCACCGGCACGATCTGCCTGGAAATGGTCAAAAAATTCCAGGATGCAGGATACAAATTTGCTGAGGTACCGGTGAATCATTACTACCGCTCCTACGGTCGTTCGCAATTTTTCCGTTGGAAACATTTATGGACAACGTTTGAACACCTGACGCAGCTCTGGTGGAAACTGGTAATTAAGAAAGATCATCTGTCTTCTGAAGAACCCAGAGACAATCTGAGCACGACTGAAGAAAGGCAAGTGTGAGTTATGGATTACAGCAGTTTCGAAGGGAAAAAAGTGTTGATCACCGGCGGGCTGGGTTTCATCGGTTCAAACCTGGCGATCAGACTGGTCGAACTGGGCGCCGATGTAACCCTGGTTGATAGTCTGATCCCGACTTATGGGGGCAACTTGTGGAATGTGGAGCCGATTGAAGGCAAAGTGCGAATCAACATTTCAGACGTGCGCGATCCATTCTCGATGAAGTATCTGGTGGCTGGTCAGGATTATCTTTTCAACCTGGCTGGGCAAACCAGCCATGTTGACTCCATGGAAGACCCTGCCACCGACCTGGCGATCAACGTCCAGGCGCAACTTCAAATTCTGGAAGCCTGCCATCATTACAATCCTATTGTGAAAATTGTCTTCGCCAGCACCAGGCAGGTTTACGGTCGTCCAAGGCAAATTCCAGTCAACGAAGACCATCCCCTCTCTCCGGTCGACCTGAATGGCGTGCACAAACTGGCAGCAGAACAATATCACCGCCTTTTCAATAACATATATGGAATTCAAGCCGTGATCCTGAGGTTGACCAATACCTATGGTCCCAGGATGCGTGTAAAGGATGCCCGGCAGACATTTTTGGGCATCTGGATCAGGCGGCTGCTTGAAGGTGAGCCGATTCTAATTTACGGTGACGGCACCCAACTGCGCGATTACAACTACGTGGACGATGTAGTGGATGCCCTTCTCAGTGCTGCACAAAGCAGGGATTGCTGTGGAGAGGCGCTGAACCTTGGGTCAGAAGAAGTTTTTTCGCTTACCGAAACCGCTAAAGTTTTTCTAAAGCTTCACCCAGAAGGTCAAATAAAGTATGTGCCCTTCCCGAAAGACCGCCTGGCGATCGATATCGGAGACTACCAGGGGGATTGCAGTCGTATTCAAAAGGTATTGGGATGGTCTGCAAAAACGAAGTTTGAGGATGGGATGCGCAAGACATTGGCGTATTACGAGCAAAATCGTGAGAAATATTGGTGAGAAATATGAGCGACTTAAAGATACCTTCCGCTGATCCAAAGGCTGACTATGCGCAGCATGCGGCAGAGATTTCGCAAGCCATCCAAAATGTCTTGCAGAGTGGTCAATATATACTGGGTCCGGATGTAAAGCTTTTTGAGGAGACTTTCGCCAAATTTGTGGGTGTGGAAAATTGCGTATCAGTCAACAGCGGTACTGACTCTCTGGTTTTGGCTTTGAAAGCATTAGAAGTCGGCGTAGGCGATGAGGTTATTACCGTCTCGCATACTTCCGTTGCTACTGTGGCGGCGATTGAACTTGTTGGTGCGCTGCCAGTATTGATTGACATCGACCCTGATACCTATTGCCTTGACCCCAAAAAACTGGATGAATTAGTCAGCTCCAAAACAAAAGCAATCATTCCGGTTCATTTGTACGGTCAACCGGCGAATATGGATCCAATCCTGGAATTTGCACACCTGAAAAAAATTGCCGTCATAGAGGACTGTTCACAGGCTCATGGTGCAACCATCCGAGGGAAAATGGTCGGTGGGTTCGGAGACCTGGCGTGTTTCAGTTTCTATCCCACAAAAAACCTGGGAGCCATTGGTGATGGCGGCGCGGTTGTGACCAACCGATCCGATTTGGCAGAGAAATTGCGCCTTCTTCATCAATATGGCTGGGAAGAACGCTACATCAGCAAGCTGGCAGGGATAAACAGCCGCATGGACGAACTGCAAGCGGCCATTCTGAACGTAAAGTTGCCTTTCCTGCCTGAAAAAATCCATCGAAGGCGGGCAATCGCTTCGATCTATGATCAGAGATTGGCAGATACCGGGTTTGTGCTGCCGAAACACCAGTCTGGCACAGAACACGCAATGCACCTGTACGTGATCCAGGCTGATAAACGCGATGAACTCCAGGCGTTTATGAAGGAAAATGGCGTGGGCACCGGGATTCACTACCCCCTTGCTGTGCACCAGCAGCCAGCATACCTGGGAAGATTGCGCGGTTCGAACGAACTACCTGTCACAGAAAAGATCGTACCGCGGATCCTTAGCCTGCCGATGTATCCTCAATTATCCGACGAAAATGTTCATCGGGTTTGTGATTTATTGGTAGATTGGAGCAAACATTATTGATTGGGTGTAGAAAAACTCTTGCCAAATCAAAAGTGCTCAGTTATAATCCAGATTCCTTGGGCGGTTAGCTCAGTTGGTTAGAGCGTTGCGTTGACATCGCAAAGGTCGTAGGTTCGAGTCCTATACCACCCACACAAAAAACATCCTCTGAGAGGATGTTTTTTGTTAATTCGTAGAGGGGCTTTCATAGTAAAAGTGTTATTGGTCTCAATGTAAAAGTATCTTGACAGCAATTTTTCTCTCTGGTAATATCGATATAAGTGGGCAAATCTGTCTGCCCGTGAAACCATTTGGCTTGGAACTTACCAGACTGGTAACGTGGAGAGCTAGTCGAAATATCTTCCAAAGAACAAATTCCATTTTCGCCATATTTTTTTTAAAAATTTCATAGAAGGAGTAATAGATGAAAAGAAAGAAGTTTTTCGTCCAACTGGTACTGTTGATCATGAGCTTGATGTTGATTTTTTCAGTAACAGCCTGCCGTACAGCAGAACCCGCTCCGGCCGAAGTCACGGAAGAGGTTCCTGTTGAAGTAGTTCCCGAAGAAAAAGATTACAAAATCGGCATCATGACTGGTACAGTCTCCCAGGGTGAAGAGGAATACCAGGAAGCCATGAACCAGATCGCCAAGTACGGCGACATGATCGTGCATGCCACCTACCCTGACAACTTCTCCACCGAGACAGAAACCACCATCTCACAGGTCGTGCAGATGGCCTCTGACCCGGAAGTGAAGGCGATCGTCTTTGTCCAGGCCATCCCTGGTGCAGCCGCAGCCATCGAGAAGGTCCGCGAGACCCGACCTGACATGCTCTTTGTGGCTGGCGTTCCCGCTGAAGATCCTCCCATCATCGCTGAAAAAGCTGACATCGTCATGCAGGTGGATGAGATCTCCATGGGTCGCACCATCCCCGAGATGGCTGCCAAGATGGGTGCCAAAACCCTCATTCACTACTCATTCCCACGGCATTTGTCCTATGCGACCATTGCCCGACGGCTTGAGATCATGAAGGAAACCTGTGCGGAACTCGGTATCGAGCTGGTGGAAGTGAACGCTCCAGACCCGACCGGAGATGCCGGTGTCTCGGGTGCCCAGCAGTTTATTACCGAGGACGTTCCACGGCAGATCGCCACTTACGGCAAGGACACTGCTTTCTTCTCCACCAACTGTGCCATGCAGGAACCCCTCATCCGCACCATTTGGGAAAATGGCGCCATCTATCCTCAGCAGTGCTGCCCCAGCCCCTATCATGGCTATCCCGCCGGTTTGAACATCGACGTCAAGGGTCATGAGGGCGATGTCCAGTACATGCTCGATCAGATCGCCATCAAACTCAAGGAAAAAGGACAGGAAGGCCGTATGTCCACCTGGGGTGTGCCGATCAATATGCTCATGATCGACGCCGGTGTGCGCTACGCCATTAAATTCGCCGAAGGTGAAGTCACCGATCCCAAAGACACGGCTGCCTTCATCGAAACCTTGAACGAAGCATCAGCTGCACGCGGTCTGGGCAACCTGACTGTTACTAACTACAACGAAGACGGCGTCAATCTGCCTAACTTCCTGATGCTCCTGGCTCCTTACTACGATTTCTCAAAGTAGATGCCTTTAGCCAACTAATTAACTCCACAGAATGCCGGCTTGTTTCCAAGCAAGCCGGCTCTTCTTATAAGAAATGTAAGAAGGAGGTGCAGTATTGGACGACCAATACTTGTTATCAATGAGTAATATTACAAAGGAATATTACGGCAACCGGGTTCTCAAAAACGTAAACCTCAATGTAAAGCCAGGTGAGATCCACGCCCTGGTCGGGGAAAACGGTGCGGGAAAATCCACGTTGATGAATATTCTTTTTGGAATGCCCGTAATTTTTAACACGGGAGGTTTTGAGGGTCAAATCTACCTGGATGGCGAACCAGTCACAATTGAAAGCCCTCACGCTGCCATGGACCACGGCATCGGTATGGTTCACCAGGAATTTATGCTTATCCCGGAATTTTCTGTTACAGAAAACATAAAATTAGGTCGGGAAATTGGCGAGAGTAACGCACTGAGCAAGATTTTTGGGAGGTTGCTGGACAAAATGGACTGGAATCAAATGTCCAAAGATTCCCGAAAATCTCTCGACAGCATCGGCATGATGAATATCGAAGAGTATGCCAAGGTCGCAGGTATGCCGATTGGTTACAAACAATTTGTCGAAATCGCCCGGGAAATTGACAAGACCGGTATCAAACTTCTGGTTTTCGACGAGCCTACCGCAGTATTGACCGAAAGTGAAGCCGGCCGTCTGCTTGAGATCATGCGCCTGATCGCCGATAAAGGTATCGCGATCATCTTCATCACCCACCGCTTGACAGAAGTAATGGCTGTTGCCGACAGCATGACCATTCTTCGGGATGGCGAATTTGTCGCCAGGAAAGAAGTTGGTGAAACTTCGTTGGCGAACATGGCAGAACTGATGATCGGCAGAAAGGTCGAAAGGCTGGTTGAGGATGAATTGCTGGGTCAGCGGGAGTTGTTTGACGACAGGATCGCCCTCGAATTCAAGGACTATTCCGTTGACATGCCCGGAGAGCGCGTGAGGGGAATGAACGTCAAAGTCCGCGCAGGTGAAATTTTTGGTTTTGGCGGACTGGCCGGTCAGGGTAAGATCGGCATCCTCAATGGCATCATGGGTCTTTATGACACTGAGGGCGAAGTTATTTCCTTCGGAAAAACACTGGATTTATCCAAATTAGGTGAGGCTCTGCGTAACGGCATTGCCTTTGTTTCGGAGGATCGCCGCGGTGTGGGGTTGTTGCTGGGAGAGTCAATTGAACGCAACATCACTTTCTCGGCTATGCAGATCAACAACGAATTTCTTAAAAGCATCGGTCCAGTAAAGATTTTGGATAAAAAAGCAGCCGATGAACATACCAAAGAAATGATCAAACTGCTTGACATCCGCTGCACAGGCCCTTCACAGGTGGTTGGCAGCCTTTCGGGCGGGAACCAACAAAAAGTATGCCTGGCAAGAGCACTGACAATGGTTCCGAAAATTCTGATTGTTTCAGAGCCAACGCGTGGTATTGATATCGGTGCAAAGAAGTTGGTTTTGGAGCACCTAACGAAAATAAACCGGGAGTTGGGCACAACCATCGTGATGATCAGTTCCGAATTGGTTGAGTTGCGATCTTTGTGTGACCGCATTGCAATCGTTTCAGAAGGTAAGGTCTTTGATATTATGCGACCGGACGATTCGGATGTGGCATACGGTTTAGCAATGGCTGGTGTCAGGGAGGAGGTCCGATGAAAACCCTAAAGACTTTCTATGACAACATCGGATTACCCAGGTTAATCATTGCTTTGTTTTTTGTTTTGCTGATAGTTGCTTCGATATTGTTGGGCTTTTCGCCCTCGGCTTTGTTTAGCGATGTTGTCAGACGCTGGCTGATGTATGGCACACTGGTGCTTGCCATGGTGCCTGGTATCCAGAGCGGTATCGGACTTAATTTTGGTATTTCTTTGGGCATCTCATCAGGTTTGTTTGGCGCAGTTCTGGCGATGGAAGTTGCCTTCGTACGAGACTGGAACGGACTTTATGGCGCTGGCTCACCCTGGATGACCCTGGGGTTAGCGCTGCTTCTGGGAATCATCTTTGCGGCAATCGTTGGCACCCTTTACGGCATGCTGTTAAATCGCGTCAAGGGCTCCGAAATGACCGTTTCGACCTACGTAGGTTTTTCGGCAATTGCCTTTATGAACATAGTCTGGCTCTCGCTTGCTTTCAAAAACGGAGAGCTAAGCTGGCCTCTGCAAGGGCAAGGCTTGCGTAACACTGCCAGCCTTTCGGGAAGTTTCGGGGGATTGCTGAGCAACCCGGATGTGGTTCAGACTACCCAACCTGAATGGCTGCACTGGCTGGCTTTTCGTGTTGGTGATTTCACCATTCCCCTCGGATTGGTCCTGGTTTTTGGCTTTTTATGTTTCCTGGTCTGGCTCTTTTTCAGAAGCAAATCCGGCATCGCCATGAGCGGTGCGGGCGAGAATCAGTTATTTACCACCTCGAGCGGGATCAATGTTGACAAAAAGCGCATCCAGGGAACGGCAATTTCGACGGTTCTCGGCGCGGTCGGAATTATCCTATACGCACAGACCTATGGCTTCTTACAGCTATATAACGCCCCGTTGATGATGGGTTTTGCCAGTGTCGCCTCGATTTTGATTGGCGGCGCTACCGTCAAGAGGGCCAAAATTTCTCATGTGTTGATCGGGACGTTACTTTTCCAGGGAATCCTGGTGACGGCTTTACCTGTGATCAATGAGGTGGTCGAAATTGGCACTCTGCCAGAGGTATTGCGCATCATTATTTCGAATGGCATTATTCTCTACGCGTTATCCAAGACGAAAGGAGAAAACCAATGAAGCAAAAATCGAATGTTCTGAATAAGGTTGGTTCATTCGTCTTCGATAATAAAGTGATGATCGGTTTTGCGATCATTTGTTTGGTTGCCATTGTACTTTCAGGCAGTCCGATGACCTTCATCGTGGATGGCGTCATGACACGCATCACGCGAAATACCTTTACAGTGTTGGCCTTGATAATCCCGGTCATTGCTGGCTTGGGCTTGAACTTTGGCATTGTCATTGGTGCAGTCGCAGCTCAGATCGCTGTTTTCTGGGTGGTCTATTGGGGTTTTGAAGGTTTTGGCGGGATTCTGCTGACCGTCCTGATCGCCACACCGCTGGCGGTCTGGTTTGGTTACCTGGTGGGTAAGTTGTTCAACCGCATGAAAGGCGCGGAGATGATCGCTGGGTTGATCTTGGGATATTTCGCTGACGGTCTCTATCAGCTTTTGTTCCTGGTGGTTATCGGCGGCATCATCCCGGTAAACAATCCCAAACTGATCATTTCAGGTGGAGTCGGGGTAAAGAATACGATTGATCTGACGGGCAACCTTAAGTACGCCATCGATTCTGTACGGATGGTCGACATCGTAACGGTGTTGTTCTATGCAGTTTTGGCGATCACGGTAATCAAAGCGATCCTTCACCTGGTAAAAAAATACCAACTCAAGAGAAACGATTTGACCCTTTTTGGGGTCAGCGCACTTGCCTTCGGGATCTCGTACATTCCGGTAGTCGAACGGTTCCTTTCAACCGACCGTCTGGTTTTGCTGGATGCTTTCACGGGCGTTTTGATTGTTCTGGCGATCATCCAGATTGCTAAGATAATCAAATCGATCATCGATAAACAACCAGCTGCCGGGATTAAGAAACCTGTCCTTTTACTGGTTTTGTACGGGGTGCTTTATGGGCTGACTTTCATCCCCGCCATAGAAGAAGTGATGTTATTCGTCAAACTGCCGGTTTTACCCTTCCTTTTGATCGCTGGATTAGCATGGTTCAATCAAAAGATTCTTTCCACTCGCTTAGGGCAAAACATGCGCACGGTTGGGCAAAGCATGAGCGTGGCAAATGCTTCCGGTATCAATTCGGACCAGACCCGCGTGTTGGCAATGATCATTTCAACCATGTTGGCATGCTGGGGACAGATCATTTTCCTGCAAAACATCGGCACATTTTCGACTTATGGTGCCCACACCCAGATCGCCCAGTTCGCGATCGCCGCGTTGTTGGTAGGCGGGGCATCGGTCCAGAAAGCCACAAACAAGCAGGCTATCATCGGTGTGATCCTGTTCCATACGCTGTTCATCGTCGCACCGCAAGCCGGCAAAGAGTTGTTCAATAACGCCCAGATCGGTGAATATTTCCGGGTGTTCGTGTCGTATGGTGTTATCGCACTGTCGCTGGCAATGCATGCCTGGAAAGTCTTCAAGAAAGAGGTTCGACCTCCAACGGAAGGCTCTGACCTAATCAGTTCAAAACCGCCGGAAATTTCTGAGGTTGTGAATACTTGATCAGGCTTTTCCTTTAATTTTGTTCACAAAAAACACCCGGATGATCGGGTGTTTTTTGTTCATGCCAGAGCATGAGATGTCAAAGTCGAGAATATGCTCATCAATGACAAGACATTAAATCTTCTGACTTTTTCTCATGAAAACTATCAACTAAACTGGAAAAGTCATCAATAAATTAACCCTCGCCAGCTGGTAAGGAAAAAATATCCGCTTCTGATTATAAAAATTTTGCCCTAACCACCTTTGGCCAGCTCCGCCCAATCAATCTCAACGACTGGCATCACATCTGATGTTACCAATTTGTAGAAACCATAATCCCTCAACACGGTTTCCACATCTTCCCATTTCTCTGCTTCCCAAAGGCAAAAGACGTATTCGCTACGCCCGTAAGCGTAGGGATTCCAGGTCTTCAGGATTTTGGCTGCGGTTTTCCCAGCTGCCACGTCTTTGGCTAAGTTCGGAGCAACCTGCCCAAATGCTTCCCATCCTGCTTTGGGGTCACCAATTGTTCTATGCAAAGCTATATACTTTGTCATTGTAAACCTCCAGTTTAGACTAGATGCGGGATAAATTAACTATACAACTTTGTAGATTCTCTTTCAATACCAAGCGAATTCAACTGTAAATTTCGTGAAAGAGATATCGTGGTTGTGAAGCTTCTTATTAGCGACAATATAGTAATATCTTTGGCGTTTTTTTTAGATAATTTTTACCTCAGCCAGAAAAGTTGTCATGAAACTAGCTCTCACCAGTTGGTATGGAAAAAATGGTCAGGTCTGATTATGAAGATTTAGATCACTCAGCGGACCGCGAGAGACGGCTGCCCTGGCAGAGCCACCACGTCAAGGCACTACCGACTCAAGTAGTTGATCCTTTAAAAGATCCTATTCGTTAAATAAGAAAAGACCACTTAGGGGAGCTCAGAAGTGGTCTTTTCACAGGTAATGCTTGTTTAGATCAAATCACTAGTCAATCAATCATCTGAATCGTCATCCAAATCTCCATCGAAATGGACCTGCGTAGGTGCCGGCAACTGGTCTGCAGAAGTCGGCGTCAGTGTTGGATCGGGATTGGTGATGAGCGGTAGAAAGTATTGGCTCTCTATGTTGCTGTCGGTTCCACACTCAAGGGGTTTTTGAGAATCATCAACGGTATCGGTATCACTGAAGGCTAACTGATAGAGACTTGACAAAGGCAACTCAATTAGCTCGTCCAGGGTAAATTGCGGACAATTCTCCTGGGCTTGAGTTGCCAGGTTCAATATCCCAAACGAGACATCATGTTCATCTGAGGTCTTATGCATGCTCATATCTGGAACTATCTGGCTAAATACCTGGGTTGAATCCAAAATGGTAAATTCGTTTACTTCAACGACCACTTTTGATTCCAACTCTTCAGCCATGGAAACGTCACTGCTCTCAACGGACACCAATATAGCGCTCTCAGGATCCTGCAAATAGCCATGTTGATACATCGATCCAACAACGGCACGGACGACATGATCCAACTTGACTTGATTGTAGCCAATCCCATCAATAATTGGAGCAGCATCGGCGTTGAGATTCTTGAGAGCTATAACACGGTTTTGACGGTTGACATCGATTCGGATGCTGGGATTTACATCAATACCCACCACGCTGCTGATTTGGAAAAACTGGGAGTATACGACCGAAGATATCAAAGCCAATATCAACAGCGCAAAGACCGGTGCCAGGCGCAGTGCAGCAGATCTTTGTCCGGGAACCATCTTTTCAACTTCTGGCTGTGCTGTGACCTGATCGTGAACATTTAGTTTGGTCACAGGAGCGTTAGCCACGAAATCATAACAGTCAGGCGTCAGCTTATTAGCACAATTTTTAATGGATTGAGTAAGTTCTTTCTTTTCCATATCAAGCAATCATTTGTTGTTCAACTAATCTTCGGAGTTTCTTGATCCCCCGGTTGTATCTTGAGAGTACAGTTGATAATGGTTTGTCCAGATCTCTGGCAATTTCATAATGTTTATAGCCAGATACCATATGCAAAAGGATGATCGAACGTTCCTCCTCGTCAAGCCCGTCAAGCAAGGTCCGGAGCACGATGATATCCTGCCGATCCACACCACGAGCTTCAAGCTCGTTGGAAGTGATCTCGTCTATCGGATCTTCAATAATTCGATTTGAGTACCGAAAATGCATATTGGCAAGGTTTCGGGCGATGGTGAAAATCCATGCCATTGGTTTTCCCTGGGGTGTATACAAGTGAGCAGCCGAGCGGATTTTCAGGTAAGTTTCCTGCAAAATATCCTGTGCTTCGTTCGGGTCGCGAACCAGGCTGAGTATGTAAGCATACAGAGATTGGTTGGTTGTCTCGTATAGTTCGCGGAATGCCACTTTGTCGTCCTGTCCAATTCTCGTAATTAAGGTTTCGTTGACCTCGATCGACTTGGGTTTTTGAGGGTTGTCCCCGATGACGTTGAATATGAGCATAGCTTTCTTGGCTGTCTGTGGAGAAGAAGAACGTACATCTCCTCGATTTCCTTAGTTATAAATTACATTATAAGGCAGCCAGCCAGCTTCGTCATCATCTCAATCATCGTTGAAATCTTCATCCCAAGAGTTACGGTGATGATGCTTTTTATGTCTGTCATCACGACAATCTCTATCACGATCGTCATCGTAATGATCATTTTCATCACGATTGTTTTCATCGTGATCATCTATATCACGATCGCCTTCAATACGATCGCCTTCATCAAGATCATTTTCATCATGATCATCTTCATCACGATCATTTTCCTCATCATGATCGTGCTTATCGTCCATTTCATCGTCCATCTTGTCTTCAATATCCTTGTCCGCATCGCCGTTCATGGTATTGTCCATTTCGTCGTCAATGTCATCACCCATGACGTCGTCGTTGTCATCATGGTCCCATTTCAGGTGAATCCGGTTTGATTCAAAATCGTCATTATTGAGAGATTCAAGCAGTTCTCCAAGGGTTATGTTGATAAGGTTGCTGTCGATGGAATCATCAATATTGGCAGATCCGATCAGCTCCAGCAAAATTGCGTATTTACCGCTGGAAAGCTTGAGTTTTTCTGCCTGGGAGCGTTCTTTAGAGGACAGTTGATAGGATTGGGATATCACATCAATTTTCTCGTAGTATTCTTTCAACCAATAAACAACTTCGTACTTTATGCGAGTCAGCAAGTTTAACGAGGTAGCGCTGTCATCCACGCTAAAGAGAATTTTCGAGTCTTCCTGGGTCAAGTATCCGGCGGTAAGCAAAGCCTCCACAATTTTCTCGACCCCATCGTCGACATCATCACCAATCAGGTCTTTGCCAGCAATCAAATTTTTACCGTCCTGGTTGACACCTTCAACAGCAATAATTTTGTTAAATCGGTTGTAGGTTAATTCGATGCTTGGGTTAACATCGATAGACATATATCCTGCAGGGCTTTCAGATAGCCATAATCCTCCAAATAGAAGGACTGCGATCGCAAGAATTCCTGCGAGGAGCCCGTATTTTCGATTAGTCTTCATTTCAAGTCCTTTCGGTTTTCTTTGCGCTTCTTCGCACAATTATTTTGTTAATGCTGGAAAAGCATATTTTATCGCAATGAGTCTTGAGATTGACAGGTTTTCTCTTGATTTTCCACTAAAATGCGATATATTTACTTAAATGCGTTGACGCAGGAAGAGTAAGAAGCTGACTTTTGCCAGTGATACCGGGAAAGTGTGAACCGGTTCAAAGGTACTTCCCAAAACCACCTGCCAGCTTGAACCTGAAAGGTTTTCCAATTAAGGTGAACGGTAGCCCCGTTATCGGCACAACGAGATGCTCCAAATGGAGCAATCTGGGTGGAACCGCGTGAGAGATCTCTCGCCCCAGGGCGAAGGTCTTTTTGTTTTAAGAAGCGGTTGTACAAATAGACCCTCAAAAATCTCAAAAAACAACCGGCAATGGAGGAAGAATGTCTACCAAAGAGGATTACGAAAATTCACGACTTTATCGTATCCGCCATTCAGCTGCCCATGTAATGGCTGAAGCTGTACTGGAAATGTTCCCGGATGCTCAAATCGCAATCGGCCCGTCTATTGAAGACGGTTTTTACTATGATTTCGATCTGCCGCGCACGCTCACCCCGGATGATCTCGAGACTATCGAAAACCGGATGAAAGAACTTATCAAGGCGAAAGAAGATTTCGTTCGCGAAGAAGTCTCAGCTGCCGAGGCGAAAGAAATTTTCAAGGACCAGAAGTATAAATTGGAGCTAATTGAGGGCTTGGAAAGTGGCCAGGAGGATGAAGACGGTAACCCAACTGATCAGAAGGTGCCAATGACGATTTATAGATCAGGCCAATTCGTTGACCTCTGCCGTGGACCGCACGTTGAGAATACTTCTGAGATCAACCCGCACGCCATCAAGCTCCTCAATGTCGCCGGCGCTTACTGGCGTGGCGACGAGCACCGCCCCATGCTGCAGCGTATTTATGGCACCGCCTGGGAAACCAAGGACGAGCTGAAGGATTATCTATGGAAGTTGGAAGAAGCGAAAAAACGCGACCATCGCAAACTGGGTAAAGAGCTGGACCTCTTCAGTTCAAATGATGAGGTTGGGCAGGGTCTGATCCTATGGCACCCCAACGGCGGCATGGTACGCCATCAGATCGAGCGTTATTGGGACGATAAGCATATAGCCAACGGCTATGACCTGGTCTACACGCCCCATATCGGCAAAGCCAGCTTGTGGGAAACCAGCGGACACCTCGGATTCTACAAAGAAAATATGTATTCTCCGATCGTGATCGAGGACCAGGAATATTTCATCAAACCGATGAACTGCCCCTTCCACCTGCATATCTACAAGAGCCAGCTGCGATCGTACCGAGACCTGCCCCTGCGCTTTGCCGAAAAAGGCACAGTATACCGCTATGAGCGCTCTGGTGTGCTGCACGGTCTGATGCGTGTGCGTGGTTTTACCCAGGACGATGCCCATCATTTCTGCAGACCGGACCAAATGCCCGACGAAATCGACTTCACGCTCAATTTCAGTATTGATATGCTGAAAGCCTTTGGATTTACCGATTTTCAGGCCTATCTGAGCACCAAACCCGAGAAGAGCGTGGGCGATGAGCAGATGTGGCACGACGCCGAAGCCGCGCTGGAAGATACGCTCAAACGCATGAATGTCCCTTACGAGATCGATGAAGGCGGCGGCGCATTTTATGGTCCGAAGATCGACCTGAAGGTGCGTGATGCCTTAGGCCGGGAATGGCAGCTTTCGACCATCCAGTTCGACTTCAACGAGCCTGAACGCTTTGATTTGACCTATATCGGTGAAGATGGCAAGGAGCACCGCCCCTACATGGTGCACCGCGCTTTGCTTGGTTCGATGGAGCGCTTCTTTGGTGTACTGATCGAGCATTATGCCGGCGCTTTCCCGGTTTGGTTGGCACCAAAACAGGTGATGTTGATCCCGATCGCCGACCGACACAACGGCTATGCGCATGATGTTGCAGCCCGATTGAAGAAAGCCGGTTTACGTGTGAGCGTGGATGATGGTTCAGACCGTATGAATGCCAAGATCCGCAACGCCCAAAAGCAAAAGTATCCTTACATGCTTGTGATTGGCGATCGCGAAATGGAAGATAAGCAAGTAGCCCTGCGCCGCAGAAACGGTGACAACCCGGGTGCCATGAGCGTTGATGACTTCCTTGCAATAGCGCTGGATGAGATCGAACGGAAGGTGTAGGCAGAATAAAAAAAGTATGCAATTGTTTGTCATTCTGAACGAAGTGAAGAATCTTAGCGATTAGGATTCCTGGGGAGCACACTTTACGAAGTATAGTTCGCGTCGTGACGCGACAAAAACTCAGGATGACAAACGATGCAAAATACTTGCGAAGCACACTTACGAGTGTGCTTCGCTTTTTATCTCAAATAAGAATAGCTTCACTTGGCGCAGTTACGCTGATATCACGACCGGGGTAGGTTCTGGTTGCAAACCCTGGTGATGTTCCTGCAGATATTTCTTCAAGTATTGCCCGGTATAGCTTCCCGGGGTTTCGCAGACATCTTCCGGGGTTCCCTGGGCAATAATTTCGCCGCCGTTTATCCCTCCATCGGGTCCCAGATCGATGATCCAATCTGCCACTTTAATGATGTCCATATTATGCTCGATGATCAACACAGTGTTTCCAGTGTCAACCAACGCTTGCAAAACCTCGATCAATTTATGCACATCAGCAGCATGCAGCCCAACTGAAGGTTCATCCAACACGTAAAGTGTCCTGCCAGTAGCAATTCGGGAAAGTTCTTTCGACAGTTTAACACGTTGTGCTTCACCACCCGAAAGCGTCGGTGCAGGCTGACCGAGCCTGATGTAACCCAAGCCAACGTCATACAATGTCTGCAGGCGGCGTTTAATCTTCGGAAAAGCATCAAAAAACTCCATCGCAGATTCAACAGTCATGTCCAAAACTTCTGCTATGTTTTTGTCTTTGAAGCGCACCTGCAACGTCTCGTGGTTATAACGGGTACCATGGCACACTTCACAGGGCACGTAAACATCAGGCAGGAATTGCATTTCAATCTTTAATTGCCCTTCACCCATACAGGCTTCGCAGCGACCACCCTTGACGTTGAAAGAAAAGCGCCCCTTCTGGTAGCCCCGGATCTTGGATTCAGGCATATCCACGAAAAGGTCGCGGATGTTATCGAAAAGCCCGGTGTATGTGGCGGGGTTGGAGCGCGGTGTCCGTCCGATAGGCGACTGATCGATGTTGATGATCTTATCCAGGTGCTGAACACCTTCAACACTCTCGTGTTTACCGGCATTGGTATGGGCACGCATCAGTTTTCTTGCCAGCGCATTATACAGAATATCCACCATCAGGGTCGATTTGCCTGAACCGGATACGCCTGTGATACACACAAACTTGCCCAGAGGAATATCGACATCGATGTTTTTTAAATTATTTTCTGAAGCTCCCTTGATTTTCAGGAAGTTTCCATTGCCCTTGCGGCGTTCTTTTGGCAGGGGCACAATTTTTCTGCCGGAAAGATAAGCACCGGTGATAGATTTCGGTTCGGCTTCGATATCCTCAGCTGTGCCTTCGGCTACCAGCCACCCGCCGTGTTCCCCTGCACCAGGGCCAAGATCGACGATCCAGTCAGCATTACGCATGGTTTCTTCATCATGCTCGACCACCAAAACTGTATTGCCCAGGTCTCGTAAACCTTTGAGGGTATCAAGAAGTTTGTCGTTATCCCGCGGATGCAGACCAATTGAGGGTTCATCCAGCACGTACAAAACTCCCATCAGCTTTGAACCGATTTGGGTTGCCAGGCGAATACGCTGGGCTTCTCCACCGCTAAGCGTGGAGGCGGACCTTTCCAGAGTCAGGTAATCGAGCCCGACATCGGTCATAAATGAGAGCCGGGCTTTGATCTCCTTAAGAATGCGGTCTGAGATCGCCCGGTCGCGCTTACTGAGCGGTGTGTCTTTTGATGCTCCGAGCCTGCTGATCCAATCCAAAAGTTGATCGACCGGAAGCTGGGTCACTTCAATAATGTTCTGATCATCAATGGTCACTCCCAGGGCTTCCTTACGCAGGCGTTTGCCACCGCACTCCGGGCAGGGAGTCTGAGTAATATATGATCCCAGTTTGATCCGGACCCAATCTGACTGGGTTTCCTGGTAACGGCGCTGCATGTTGCCGACCACACCTTCGAACGCAGTCATAAATGTACCGGTTCGACCATTTCTTCCTACATAACGGACTAAGATTTCTTTTCCTTCAGTTCCAAATAACACCAGGTTTTGCTGTTGCTTGGTCAGTTTCTCAAAAGGGGTATCCAGGCTGAAATGGTACTTTTCTGCCAGTGTCTCCAGCATTTGCCAGAGGTAACCACCGGCATCTTTTGAGTCCCATTCTGAATTCTTGATGGCACCCTGTTTCAGAGAGAGTGTTTTGTCCGGGATCACCAGGTTAGGATCAATTTCTTCCTTGAAACCGAGACCCTGGCAAACCGGGCAGGCACCGTGCGGCGTATTGAACGAAAAAGTTCGGGGTTCTATTTCTATCAAAATCGAACCGTGTATCGGGCAAGCCAAATTTTCAGAATATTGGCGGTCTTCAGGTGGGTTACTGCTCAAATTCTGGATGGTAACGTAACCCTCGCCTATGCGCAAGGCTGTTTCTACCGAATCAGTCAAACGGGTGATGCTGTTCTGACGGTCGTCTTCATTTTCAAAGGCATGAATAACCAGGCGGTCAACCACGGCCTCAATCGTATGTTTTTTGTATCGATCGAGCTCGATCTCATCTTCCAGGCTATAAACCTCACCGTCAACGCGCACACGTGCGAAACCTGATTTGGTGATCTCATTGAAGAGTGCCTGGTAGGTACCCTTTCGTTCCCGCACCATGGGTGCCAAAACCAACAAGCGTGAGCCTTCCGGCATTGCCAGGATGTTGTCGACGATTTCCTGAGCAGACTGCTTTTGCACGGGACGACCGCAAATAGGACAGTGAGGAATGCCAACCCGGGCGTAGAGCAGACGCAGGTAATCGAAAATTTCGGTTACTGTACCAACCGTGGAGCGTGGGTTGTTGGAGGTCGATTTCTGATCGATCGCTACGGCAGGTGAAAGGCCTTCAATCGAGTCGACATCCGGTTTGTTCATTTGCCCTAAAAACTGGCGAGCATATGAAGAAAGTGATTCAACGTAACGCCGCTGCCCTTCGGCAAAAATGGTATCAAAAGCAAGCGAACTCTTGCCCGAACCGGAAATACCGGTCAATACTACAAGCTTATCCCTGGGGATTTCCACGCTGATGTTCTTTAAATTATGTTCACGCGCACCAACAATGCGCAGATTATCTTCGCTCATTAATTTTTACTCCGGCAAATATTATATCAAATGTTCTATATTTTTTTCATTAATATCAGGGTTGGATCGGGGTTTGTTCTTCCTTCATTTGTTTTCGATTGATCAGGAAGTAAACCAAAAAACCCACCATGACCGGGATCCAGAAGGATATCAGGCGGTACCCAAGGACGACCACAAGCGCGATATCGTCCGGCACGCCAAGACTGGTAAAGAGTGCAGCCATTGAGGTTTCAATGACACCCAACCCGCCCGGAATGATGAAAGCCATCTTCGCCAGTAAAAGTGGCAAACCATAACCAGCGAATAGAACACCGAAGTTCACCTTGTAGCCAGCCGCCATAAATATCAGGTACATGGTCAGCACGTCAAACCCATAATATCCGATCGTTCCCAAAAGCGGTCGCAACCAGTTACCATTCCCCATTTGCTTCCAGGCGTCGATCAGAATATTCAGGCGTGTTTGCGTCACTTCCGGGTCATAGGGCTTGTTGCGAAAACGATTCCAGTTCCAAAGAGCCCAGTTGACTACTTTGAAAGCCGGCTTTGGGAAAGCCAATGCGAGCAGATAACCAAATGAGAATAGAAGAAGCAGCGCGATGAATATGGAATATTGAAGCAGTTGGTCACCCGTGAGATGCCCTGTAAAACGCAATGTGACGATGCCTACGATGGCAATAAAAGTCAGCGGGATGTTCGCAAGCATGGAAGGCAACAACCCTGCCACCACCGAGTTGGATTTTCGGACCCCTCTTTTTGCGAAAAGCCCAAAGGTGGCCGCTGCTGCGCCGATCCACCCGCCTGCCACGATACCGATACTGTAAGAAGAGAGAAAGATAGCCGTGCATTCCAGCACGGTCAGGTTGTGTCCCTGGATATCGAGCACCGCTTTCAATGATGAACCATAGCTGAAGTAAACCAGCGACTCAGTAATTACGGCAGCAATGACCAGCCACCAGGTCATATCTCTCAAAACTGTGACAGCTTGGTTGATATCCAGCATTTTGGGCAGGATCAGGTTGACAGCCAGTCCGAGAATAAGGACCAGGATGACTATCCGCCACGTTTTCTTCTTTTTTACCGGGTTGGTTTCTTCAATCGCATCCATTTATACACATCAACTTACATAAATTCACCGGAACATATCCCGGTGACTATATAACCTATTTTAATCTTAAAACTCAAAGATGCACTAAGCGTACCAAGTGCATTTCCGGGAATATGCTCTTTTATGTAATTCCCCGACCAAAACGAGGTTCGCCGAAACAATTGGGGGAAATCTCCCCTTGCGGAGTAAACGTTTGCAGGAAATTAAAGATAAAATTTTATTAATGGTCCAGGAGAAGCAAGATAAACTGGAACAGATAGGAAAATCAAGGCTAAGAGGGAGATCGTTATGAAAAGTTTTCGGAAAGAGCTGATCGTCAATACACCCACCAGGCGTGCTTTTATCAATATCACCCGGGAGGTGGAGCGTGCCCTCACAGAAAGCGGCATACAGGAAGGGTTGGCTTTGATCAACCCGATGCATATTACCGCCTCTGTATTCATTAATGACGATGAACGGGGGTTACTCTCAGATTATGAAAGATGGCTCGAAAAAATAGCTCCGCATGCGCCTATTGAGCAGTACCGCCATAACGATACAGGAGAAGATAACGCCGACGCCCATATCAAACGGCAGGTGATGGGGCGCGAAGTGGTGGTTGCTGTCACAAAAGGGCGGCTAGACTTTGGCACCTGGGAGCAAATCTTCTACGGAGAATTCGATGGCATGCGTCCAAAGCGGATCCTGATAAAAATCATTGGGGAATGAACTTGTAATATGGCAGACCTTATACATGGATTCGGCAAAACATGCTGCGATTTTTTATAATCGCAATAACAAAAGAAATCATTAAAAGGAGAATAAAAAACATGCAACACAAAGAAGATTGGAAGAAAACCCCATTAGAACTACCTGAATTACTTTATGCCAAAAATGCTTTGGCACCAGTCATTTCAGAACAGACTATCGAATTTCATCATGGCAAACACCACAAAGCCTATTTTGACACCACTAAGGACTTGGTGAAGGGCACTGAATTGGAAGGCGCTTCACTGGAAGAGATCATGGATGCAGCCAGCAAAGATGACTCCAAGAAAAAACTCTACAACAACGCCGCCCAGGCTTGGAACCACAATCTCTATTGGGAGCAATTCGCTCCTGTTGGTCAAAGCAAAATTCCGGCAGAGTTGGAAAAAATGCTTCAGGAAAACTTTGGCAGCATCCAGGAATTCAAAAAGGTGATGGTTGAAGCTGGTGTTACCCGCTTCGGAAGCGGTTGGGCCTGGCTGGTTCTTAATAACGGAAAGCTCGAAATCTATTCGACCCCCAACGGTGATAACCCCTGGAAAGACGGTAAATTCCCCCTGATTGGTCTGGATGTCTGGGAGCACGCTTATTACCTCGATTACCAGAATCTGCGCAAAAAGCACCTTGAAGAAGTGCTTGATAAGATCATCAATTGGGACTATGTTTTGCATCTGATCAAGAAGTACCAGGATCAATAGCAAGCGTTTTGTTTTTCTTACGTAAAGACGGCTGAAAGGTCGTCTTTTTTTGTTTTCCATTTGCCTGCCTAATGCGTCATTGTGAGAATTAATTTTTCTGTAGGGGCGACCTGCCATGGTCGCCCAATGGAACGGTCAGTGCCCGTTCCATATAAATTGATTGTCATCCTGAACGTTGTGAAGGATCTTGGCGCACAGACTTTATAGATTCTTCGCTTTGCTCAGAATGACAGAATAAGGACACATGATGACAACCTATTGCACTTACAACCGCAATTTTTCTCATTTGCACTTATAAATACATTGCAGTTATAACTACAAACCCACATATTTGCAATTAGAACTGCAATGTTGTATACTTGGCGCAGGTGAGAAGATGATCGCAGTAATCGGAGATATCATAAAATCCAGGTCCATCCCAGACCGGCGTAAAACGCAGGAAGGGTTGGCTGAAGTATTAAATCAGATCAACTCGAGCCACGCCGACATCCTTGCATCCCGGTTCACCATCACACTGGGAGATGAGTTTCAGGGTGTGCTGCGCGATGCAAATGGTTTGCTGCGCATCCTGGACGAAATCAGTTTTCAACTGAAACCGATCAACTTACGCTTCGGCATCGGCGTCGGCGAACTGACCACACAGCTTGACCCCACTACCAGCATCGGTGCCGATGGACCTGCTTACTGGAAAGCGCGCGAGGCGATCGAATTCGTGCACACCAATAACGATTACGGACGTGCCAACATCCACCTCAGCGCCCAGGATCCTGATATCACAGTGGACCTGATCAATCAAATTTTGAAACTCACCGCGCTCCAGGTCAGCGGCTGGCGTGATTCGCAAAGTGATGTTTACAAGGTAATTCTGGCAGAGGGAATTTTAGACCCAGATGACATAAACCACCAGAAAGTTGCCCACCAACTGAAAATCCAGGTGTCATCCTTGACCCGCAGATTTGAATCCAGCGGCATCAAACGCTACATGTCCGCTCGCAACGAGGCAGAGTTGGCATTGGAAAGGATAAATCAAAAATATGCCTAATGCTCTGCTTTTTCTCGTTCTGCTGATCGTTCATCTCCTAGGCGATTTTTATCTTCAAACGCCCGGTTTGGCTGCCAAAAAAGAAGATGCCTACTCCGGGCTCGTCTTTCACGCACTAATTTATGCTGGCATTATTCTCTTAGCCTTTGCAGTTGTTGACGCCCCATGGTGGATATTTGCGATCGCTGCCGTTGCCCATTGGCTGATCGATAGTCTCAAATGGCTGCTGAGGAACAAGCACTTTTCAAAAGCAGCGCTCTTTGGCGTTGACCAGGTGCTGCATTTACTGGTCCTGGTTTTGCTCGCACATTTTTCGCCCGAAGCCGGTTTGCGCCCATGGCTGGCAACACTGGGGATATCCAACACGTTTTGGGCATGGGCTGCTTTGCTTTTGCTAATCTTGAAACCAGTCAATGTCAGTGTAGATATTCTCTTTGAAAAGTACGCGCTGGCTGCGAAAGAGGAAAGCAGCAGACAAGATCAAAAAAAGAATTCGACTGGGGCTGAGAACCCAGCCAGTGAGCCGGTCGTGAAGCCCCTGGAAGTTGAAGGCGCTGGTGCCTGGGTGGGAACATTGGAGCGGCTGATCACGGTTTTGTTTGCGTCCCTCGGGCAGTATGCTGCTATGGGCTTGCTGATGGCTGCCAAATCAATGGCTCGTTACGACAAGATCAGCAAGGGTCCTGCCTTCGCTGAATATTACCTGATCGGTACGCTCTTCAGCCTGCTTATGGCAATTGCCGCTTACCTGGTCATTTTCAAGCTGATCGCCCCTGTACCCGTGGTGCCCGACCCTACCCCGATCCTGATCATCACGCCAACACCACTGCCGTAGTCAATTGTCATCCTGAGTGAAACGGAGGATCTCAACGGTCCTACCGTCAAAATTTTTAGCATTCAAAGGGCGCTGTGTAGAAACGCTCGGAATGACAGAATAAAGAAGCGACCTTTTCTTTGATGCTTCTATCGCACACCTATCCCAATCAATGTAAAATTACATCATGGAATTCAAACTCAACGCTCCTTACAAACCCACTGGCGACCAGCCTGAAGCCATCCGTCAACTCGTGGAAGGTATCAACAAAGGCTACCATGACCAGGTTTTGCTCGGTGCCACTGGCACAGGCAAGACTTTCACAGTTGCCAACGTGATCCAGCAGCTGCAGCTGCCCACCCTGGTGATGACCCACAACAAAACACTGGCAGCCCAGCTTTACGCCGAGTATACCGAATTCTTCCCTGAAAATGCAGTGGAGTATTTCGTCTCTTATTACGATTATTATCAACCGGAAGCCTACATCCCACGACGCGATCTGTATATCGAGAAAGAAACCGATATTAACGAAGAGATTGACCGTCTGCGCCTGGCAGCAACAACGGCGCTGATGTCCCGCCAGGATGTTATTATCGTGGCATCGGTCTCCGCCATTTATGGTTTGGGCGACCCTGAAGCCTATCGCGCCTCTGTGCTGCAGATTCCAAAAGGACAGATCTACCGTCGGAATGCCCTCCTGCGGCAATTGATCGATATCCAATACCAACGCAACGACCTGGAAGTCAAGCCCGGTATCTTCCGGGTGCGTGGTGATACGCTCGAAATCCTGCCCGCTTACAGCGAACGCGAATCGATCAGGATCAGCTTTTTTGGTGACGAGATTGAAGATATCACGCGACTCAACCCACTTACCGGGGAGATTTTGGAGAAACCCGATCATATCGATATCTACCCGGCCAAACATTATGTCACCGAAGAGCATCGCATGGAAAAAGCGCTCAATGATATCGAAACCGAACTGGAAGAGCGCCTTGAATACTTTCGAAAAAACGATCGCCTGTTGGAAGCCCAACGCCTCGAGCAACGTACTCGTTATGACATTGAAATGATGAAAGAGACTGGCACCTGTGCTGGCATCGAAAACTATTCCCGCCACATTGACCAGCGCGCTGAAGGCACCCCGCCCTGGACGCTGATCGACTTTATGCCCTCCCGCTACCTGCTTGTGCTGGACGAATCCCACATGATGGTACCTCAGCTGCGCGGAATGTTTAACGGCGATCGCGCCCGCAAAGATACCCTGGTGGAATACGGTTTCCGTTTACCATCCGCCAAAGACAACCGCCCGCTGAAATTCCCCGAGTTCGAAAAAATGATGGGCATTACGATGTACACCAGTGCCACGCCTGGTCCCTATGAATTGGAAAAGGCTGAACAGGTGGTTGAGCAGATCATTCGCCCGACTGGCTTGCTGGATCCGGAGGTGGAGATCAGACCCAGCAAGGGGCAAGTCGATGATCTGATCGTGGAACTGCGCGCCCGTGTGGATCGAGGCGAACGCGCCCTGGTGACCACGCTGACCAAGCGCATGGCAGAAGACATGGCTGACTACCTGCTCGAAATGGGTTTCAAGGTTCATTATCTACACTCTGAGGTTGACACGCTCGAACGGGTTGGCATCCTGCGCGACCTGCGCCTGGGTGTTTTTGACGTGGTTGTGGGCATCAACCTGCTTCGCGAGGGGTTGGACCTGCCCGAAGTTTCGCTGGTAGCGATTTTGGATGCCGACAAAGAAGGTTTTTTGCGCTCCACTACGGCGTTGGTGCAGAACTTTGGCCGTGCTGCCCGCCATATTAATGGCAAGGTCATTCTTTATGCTGATAACATGACCGATTCCATGAAACGCGCTATTGACGAGACCAACCGCCGCCGTACCATCCAGGAAGCCTATAACCAAGAGCACAACATCTCCCCGGTAGGCATCACCAAGGCTGTCCATGACATTACCGAACGTCTAACCAATGTTTCGAAGGAAGACAAGAAAGCGCCAAAGAACGCCCGCGAGTTGGCAGCTTCCATGGAACAACGCGAATTGGAACGCATGATCAAAGAGATGGAAAACCAGATGAAGGCTGCCGCCAAGGAGCTGGAATTCGAACGAGCCGCCATGCTGCGCGACCAGGTCTATGAGCTGAAGGCAATATTAGTGGAAGACAGCAACCTACCACCCTGGAAGAAACAGGTTTTACTGGCGAAAGATCTTGGAGATTGAGTATTTAAGGTGTCCTTCTGAGCGAGGTGAAGAATCTTTGAGCAAATAAAAATCAAGGTTCTTCCTCTCACTCAGAATGACAGGATAAAAATCTTAAAACCGGACTTCAAACCGGTCAAATTCTCCTTGAAATGGAAACCAGGTGAAGCGTACTTCGTCCACCCTTGCAGAATGTGGACCGCGTCTGAGATTCCTCAACAACTGCTCTAACGAAACCCGCTCACCTTCCGCAACCACCTGAACACCCCCGCCATACATGTTCCGAACCCAACCGGTCAGACCCAGTTCGAGTGCAGCGTCCAGTGTGAAATAACGAAAGCCAACACCCTGCACGGCACCGCTTACTGAAGCCTCCAGGCGTGCCATCTCCGATTTATTTTCAGCTTCCATATTTCTCCGATCTACCTAAAAGCGATCGTCGTCGTATTCCTCAAGCGAAAAGTCGTCATCATCGGTCTCATCATCGTCATCGTCGACGTAATGCTCCCACTCATCGTCATCGAAGTCCTCACCGTAAAGGTCATCTTCTTCTTCCTCGAACTCCGTATCTTCGCCTGAGTCTTCATCCTCGTCTTTGGCTTTGGAGCCATCCAATGGCACGGCAATCAACTCCATTTCCTCATTGCCTTCGGTGAAATTGAGCATTTCAATGGCTTCTTCCAGGAAAGCACTTTCCTCGTCGTCTTCAGAGGCTGCCAGTAAGGCATCCAATTTGCGTTCCACGCCTTCGCCGCCAATTTGCGCCAGCGCCCAGATGATTTCCTTTCTGAGGTCCTCATCTTCGACCGTATCGACAGCTTTCAAAAGGCGTTTTCTGGCCTTTTTCACGGCAAGCTCGCCAGCCGCATGCACTGCCTGGATGCGTACCTGCAGGTTTTCATGTTCAAGGTTTTCCAATACGGTGCTTTCCCACTGCTCATCAGCTGAACGACCCATGGCAAACATGGCGCTTTCCAACCAGAGATCATCATGCATCGCCGCCGCTTTGCGCAGCAGGGCAGGAATCTCATTACGGCTTGAATATCCCAGAGCTTCCAAAGCTCTTCTTCTTACCAGATCGCTCTCATCTTCGTTGTATGCACGCAGTAAGGTATCTTCGATTTCATGCTGAATTTCGGGTTTTAGTTTTTCAACCTCACCCATATAGATGTATGGTCCAAGTGCATTGGCAACTGCCGCCCGCACTGCTTCGCTGCGCGAGTGATCTGACAGCAGGCGCAGATAGACTGGCACCAGTCGGCGATCTTCAGAATCAAAAAGCAGGTCAATCGCTGAGATACAAACGTCTGTATCTTCATCAGCCAGGGCAACCCGCGCCACCGGCTCAAACATCAACATCGGGTCGTTTTCAGCTAAACTGACCAGGTCCTGCAAAAAAGTTTGTCGTCTTTGGAGGGGAACATTGCGCCAGCAGTTAGCCAGTGCTTCCTGTTGTGCTGTGTCAAGATCTGAAAATTGGTAGAGGAGCCTGGCAGGAAATTGTTTATCCAGGTTCATCAGAGCATCAATTAACTCTTGCATGGGGTTAGTTGCGTCCATATTTACCTCGTTACGGCCCCAAAACCGGGTTACGGAAATCCTGGATGGTGATGAAAACCATCAGCAGGATCAGGGCGTAAAAGAAAAGATTATTGATCAATAACGCAACCTTTTCAGGAATGCGTTTACGCGTAATTGCCTCAATGGCCAGAAAAAGAATTTGTCCGCCATCCAATGCCGGAATCGGAAGCAGGTTGGTGATGCCCACTGCGATCGAGATCATCGAGATGACCGAGAGCCGATAAATCGGGAAACCAGTTGCAACCGGGCTGGTCTGGTCCATTTGGGCAGCGTTGTTGAAAATGTCGTAAATGCCCTTGATACCAACAATACGGGCATCCGCTGAAGAGATCGCCCCCCTGATCAAGTTCACAGGGATCAGCAAGGTTGTTTTTACCTGCAGCCAAAAGGTCTTGAATGCCTGGGAAACTGATTCCCCAAACGGCAAAGAAATCACCGGGTAGGTAATACTTACACCCATGGCGCCCTGGTTTTCAGGTGGGTTGCTGCGAGGGGTCAGTTCGACAGTGTTACTGATGCCATTACGTTCATAGGTCAGCTCAACGGGGATATCCAGGTACTTACTGGTTGCTGCAGAAATGTCTTCAAAACTGGCAATATCATAATCGCCGACCCTGGTGATCACATCGCCGACTTCCAGACCTGCAGCCTGGGCAGGCGAATTTGGGGCAACTTCAGCGACCATCACCTTGCTGGTATCCTGACCACCAGCTACGGAGAACATCACGATCAGCAAGATAATGCCGAAAATAAAGTTCATCGTGGCACCGGCTATCAACACTAAAAAACGCTTCCATTTTGGTGCATTCAACAATCCACCGGGTTCATCGACTGATTCGTGTTCCCCTTTGAGGCGTACAAAACCGCCGAAGGGGATCCAGTTGAGCGTGAACTCTGTCCCTTTCCAGGTGAAAAGTTTCGCCAGTTTGGGCGGATAGCCAAAACCAAATTCTTCCACTTCAATTCCAACAGCCTTGGCAACCAGCATATGACCAAGCTCGTGGATGAAGATTAATAATCCAAAAAAGAAGATAAACTGCAAAATTGTCCAGATATCCATTATGTCTCCTGAACGGCTATTATACTCAAATTGACGAGGATTCCATTTAATGTGTAAGACTATGGTGTCATTTGGAGGAAACAAAAACCCCCGGATTTATGTGCGGGGGTTAGTTTTTTCGAGGATACTGCTACGCTAAAGCGGTTTGGACCACCTTAGCAAAAGCCTTGGGATCGTGCACAGCGATATCAGCCAACATTTTACGATTGATGATCACATTGTTCTTACGCATTGCAGCGATGAAACGGCTGTAAGTTGTGCCATTCATGCGGGCAGCGGCGTTGATGCGGGCGATCCAAAGACGGCGCAGGTCGCGTTTGCGATTGCGGCGGTCGTTATAGGCATACCACTGGGCATGCAGGAAAGCCTCATTAGCTCGTTTGAACAAATGATTGTAACTGCCACGATAACCACTGTTATGGGCAATCAGCCGTTGATGACGGCGTCGGCGATATGGTCCACTCTTTACTCTTGCCATAATAACTCCTTTGCGGTCCCCTGGGCGTCAGACTCTTTGTCTTGTTGTAAACACCCAACAGCCACACTAATCCGAATACGACAGGACAGTCCTTAGTCCTTCTTGCTCATGTAAGGTGCCAAGCGCTTAATGTGCTTGACCAAACCCGGGTTGGAGACCTCAATTGTCTCGGCGAGCAAATACTTTGTTCGCTTCGATGTGTTTCGGCGCAAGTGGCCTTTTCCAATTTTGGTCCGAACAATTTTGCCGGAACCGGTCATGCGGAAGCGTTTGGACGTAGCCTTATGAGTCTTAATTTTGTACTTTCCACTACTTTGTTTACGTGGCACGATCAAACTCCTCT
>ENA-UOOK01001236-UOOK01001236.1-fermentation-metagenome-genome-assembly--contig:-NODE-1236-length-33952-cov-14.216450_pt1 | contig 33952 bp, 37 predicted proteins | sample MGYA00245777_ERZ724023 | MGnify/ENA primary metagenome ERZ724023 (study PRJEB28704, sample SAMN03018312) | fermentation metagenome | biome: anthropogenic terrestrial biome; feature: soil...
CCGACCGGACTTTCACCGGCTAGATAATGCGTGCTTGGCTGGGCACGCCAGAAAAAGAAAAAACCGGGAGCAGACGTCCCGGTTGTCCAGTGAAAAAATTATATTTCAGGATAGGGGTTTTCCCTATGCATTAACGTTCTCCTATATAGGCCATGCCAACAAACCTACCATATAGAGCTTCTTGTTTTCCATTTCTTTAAAAAAATATCTAGTAACCGCTGCGGCGGGTGTGGGGGAGGCCCAGTATAGTCAATCCCCAGGCGGCTGAATATATCGGTGCATATGTCCTCCCATATATCTTTATTAAGCACTTTGCCCTGATAGGCAGCCTTCAAATGATTTTCCCAGTCTTCAGGGATTAAAGCCACTACCTCAGGCAGTGTACTAACTTCCTTCTTAAATCCAGCACAGAATGCCTGCTCAATGGCTTTTATACTGGTTTGCCTCGGACTGTAGCGGTTTACAATTATTTTAATATACCTCGGGCTTATTACCCCCATGGCAAGAAGCGTGGGCGCAAACCTTCTGGTTTCCTCTACTGAGAATAGGGATTGATCGACTATTGAATAAACCAAATCACAATTCGCGAATAATTTATGTAAATATGGTTTGTCCCATGGAGCCGGCGATGTATCCCCTATTATTACCTGAAAGTCTGACAATGACAAAACTACGTCATAGACCTGATCCTCTTTGAGCATACCTGGGATAATGTTCTTAGGTGCGGGAAGCACGTAAAGATTATTATTGATTCGGATTGGGTTGACCTGAGACTCGAAATAATTTTCCGGCTTGAGGGAATAAAATGAGCCTATATCTGGGGCCGTATAATCAAAATCACAAAGAACAGTCTTAACCTTCTGGGCAAGTACCTCTGCAAGGGCTATCGCGGTAGAAGTCTTTCCAACCCCACCTTTATTTGAATGCGTAAGAACAAAAACCCTGGCCGTATTAATTGGTGGCTGATCAATTGGCTGTTTAAATTCCTGCAGCCATGTTCCTATTTCCTCAATGGAAGAAAAAAAGTGGGCCTGAGGGTGTTTTTGTCTTGCGGACCAATCGGCAATACTTCCCGTTAAAATCACAGCCAACGGAATATCCGCCATGGGCAGATTTAAGATTGAGCTGGAATCGCAGATTATAGCTTCTGCATCCGCTGGGTCAATTGTGACTCGAAACCCCTGTTTATTTATATAATCTTTATACTCCGGTTTCCCGAAAACAAGAATATTCATGTTGTTGTCCTCCTGGCCGCTTAGAGTAATTTGACGAACTTATCAACTGAATAAGCTGGGAACTCATTGCTATACGCATCAATATCCTTTGTTTGATATGGAATTACTGCATCCAATTTGAAGCCGCTGCCTGTCCATGCTTTTAAAGGTTCCATACTTTCGTTTACATCGGCGGCCACATGCACTATTTTATAGGCTGCTTTATAGATCATCTCCAAAGCTTCGGTGAGCTGAGCATCAACTTCTACTATAAGATACTGCCCGGGCATAATAGATGAATTGTAATTAACTATATTTCCATCAGAATAGGCACAATTGAGATTCTGCTTTTGGTCATGTGCAGCAGGAGATAGTGATATATTAAGATATACGGTATTCAGTTCCTTGGCCATTTTAGAAGCAACACTGCCGCTGTCTGCCGAAGGCGAAGTCTTAAATACAGCAATGATTCGATCACAGGAATTGATATAAGATTGTAAATCAGTCTGAGCCGGGTTATAGGTCTTGGGCTTACTCTGTTTTTTGGCGGCGGGCTTTTCCTCCCCCTTTTCATCAGGTGTAATTTGTTGTTGATTATTGGATCCCGCAAAACTCACAATGTCTTCTTGTGGTTTCCACACGTAAATGTCGGGATACAGCTTATTTTCCAAAGCATATTCACAAATCGCAACCAGCGTTTTCACCGATAAACCCATAGCCTCAATAAACACTTTTTCTGATGAAAGTATTTTGCCGTCTTCATAATAAATAACACCGTGTGGATGAATCAGCTTTAATGCCTGATGGTAGCAGACAGATTCTTTAGTGGTTATGGCTATTACAGGAACGCCATAACCTATAGCCGCATTTAATGTGGACTCAAAATCGCTGCCCTCAATCATGGCAACCACATCTTCTTCAGATAAATTATCTGCTTCGCTGAAAGGTACTATCGAACATGAGCTTAATATAGAGTATTTCTGAGTATCTTTTAGTGTTCTGTTAATAATAATTCTCACATGATTCCTCCGTTCTATAAGGGACTGACTGATATTTGAATTGACCCGGCCGGCAGCGCCCATAAATTCTTGATTACGGCAAGATAGGGATTATGGGTGTTATACAAGAACACACCGCCATTCCTTCGCTTTTTCTTAAAACCTGATAAATATTGAATTAAGGAAAGGCCGCCGACTTTTAGCCCTTTCATCCTTTTTATAAAAGAAAAACCCTCTAAAAAGAGGGCTTTGTTAAAATCCTATATCAAGCTGTTGACCATTTTCCGGGCAAACATATTTCCAGTAAATATCATAGTACAGATTATACAGAGTACAAGTATCCCCCCGGTGGTATTAAATAAAGGCTCCGCAAACTCGGGGGCTAAAATGCGCATAATAGCCATAACAAAAAACGGCAGTATGCTCAGAACCGTTGTGGTGCTCATTATACTGGCAGTAGTTGCTGCCACATATTTGCGGTCGGCCCTGCGGTCGTAAGCAGATCGAAGAAGATGGTTGCATACCTCAACCAGATTACTACCGGTTTTGTCGTACAACCTAAAAGCCATCTCCAACTGGTGAAGATCCTCCCACCCAGCTTCCTCCGCTACTGACCGGATTGCCTCTGAGTAATTATTCCCTGTCCGATTCCTGCGGATTATTTCAATAAAAACATCCCGTGCAGGGTTCTTCAGGCCGGTTATAGTCTCCTCAAGTGCCTGATAGGGGTTTGCACCGCCTTGCAGAGACGATACAATAGAATTCAATACTTGCGTGTACTGCTCGTCAAGTAAATCCTGATTTTTCTTTAGTTTTTTATTAGTTATCCAATTAGCCACGAAACTAGCTCCTACAACGCCTGCTATGACAGTTAATACTGGTTGGCCGCTTACAACGTATGCTACAACTGCACTGATAACAAATCCTATAAAAAGGTTTTGGCGCCGGGTATACTGGATATTGCTAATCTGTGTCTCCGTCCATTCATCCTTGAGGGCAACACCTGAACTACTCTTATTTAGTCGCAGTCCAATAATGACAAATGCTGAAAAAATTAGGCAACAACCAAAAATTATGCCCGGCATATCCATCCCCCCTCACTGAAAACATCCCTTTTATGAAAGTCATTACCTACCCAGCAAAGCTTTTTCTGGGTATCATCGTAATTCCATAAGCGATTACAACCGACTTGATTATTTTCAGGCACTGCGTAAACCTCGGCAATGTGCGCAATTCTCCGCTGACCCTCTTTGTCTAAGATTAAGCATATTACCAGGTCCAAGCTGTCGGCAATCAGCATATTGATTTCTTGGTCGGAGATATCCGCACAAGCCGCTCTGATCATATCGGGAAGTCGTGTATTGAGCAGATGTTGTGCAGAATTAGCCGCAATGGTTGCTAAACACCCATCATGTCCCACCATTGCCTGCAATAAATCAAAAGCTTCTTCCCCTTTAGTTTCCACTATAATTATATTGTCTGGACTTCTATGCAGGTTATCGTTGATATCCTTAACCACTAGGTTTCTTGTCATTTCGTCAGGGTGTTCGAATTGAAGCTCTTTGAAATCTTCTATAGCTATTATTGATAACGATGGGTCTATAGCGCTTTCCAGGCAATTTAATAATGCAGTTTTACCAGCCCCACACGCGCCAGCAATCATGATATTCAGCCTTTGCTTTACGGCTGATTCCAGAAATTCTGTAGAATCTAAGGATAACCTATCGGGCATAAGCTTTTTTATTTGTGAATGCAGTGTCATTATATCTGCCATCCCCCTTCCTCAAAAACTTGCTTGAAGCGAAAGTTTTTGGCTACCCATTTCCATGAATCGGTTACGCGGTCATATTCCCAGAGACGGTTGCTCTTAATGCCTATAGTCGTTCCATCAGCTGAATGTATCGGGCCCACTACTTCGGTAATATGATCAAGCCTTCTGCGTCCGCCCTTCTCCTTGGTTACATATATAACTAAGTCAAGGGTATCAGCAATCTGGTTAAAGATAGCGTCATTAGGCAATCCCATATTGGCCATACGGATCATATTGGGAAGTCGTGTATTGAGCAGATGTTCTGCAGAATTTGAGTGGGCTGTTCCAAGAGAACCTTCATGTCCGGTCCCCATTGCCTGCAATAAGTCAAATGCTTCTTTCCTTCTGGCCTCTCCCAAAATAAGAATTTTTGCTGCCATCCGCAAACCGTCATTAACACCATCGGAGGGAGTGTAACCGCCTTTTCCCTCTATATTAGCATCCCTGGCCTCCAATCTTCTTACATCAGGATGCTGTAATTGGAGCTCAGCCGGGTCTTCAATAGTAACTATAGATAAGGAAGGATCAATGAAACTTGCCAAGATATTCAACCAGGTTGTCTTTCCCGATGAAGTACCCCCGGCTATTATAATGTTCAACCTTTGCTGCACGGCGACTTCAACGAAACGCATTACTATCGAAGAAATTGCACGTAGATTAATTAGGGCTAAACGGTCTATGTCCTGTCTGAACCGACGAATGGATATCAACAGTCCGTCTACGGCGATAGGGGCTATCTGAGCCTTGAGGCGGGAACCGTCGTGCAGGCGTGCATCCACTTTGGGCTCAGCCTGATCTATTCTTTTACCAGTTTTGGCAATCATGCGTCTAACCAAGTCAACACCTTGATCAATAGTTTCAAATCGTTCGGGTACTTCGGTTTCCACACCGTGCTTTTCGACCCGGATCTTAGTAGCATTTACCTTTATCTCTGTTACTTCGGGGTCATTGAAATACTTTTCCAGCGGACCGTATCCTAGAATATCGGAAAACAACTTTTCGGCAATTACAGGTATATCCGGTTCTTTTACATCAAGTCGCAGGCTCTTAATCTGGTAATCAACTATATTGTTAAACTTGCTGCGAGTTATAGGGTTCCGGGCCTGCTGGGGATCTGTCTCTTCAATAGAAAACTGCTTGCGTACGGCAAACTGCACGTTATCTCGCAACTGTTTGAATATTTCTTTTGAAAGAATATTGCCTTGCCCAGGATCATTTTGTGAAGAAATGCCCGCTGCCTCAAAATCATCTTCCATAAGACCAAATCTTACCGCCAATGACCCAATCAAAAATGTATCAATATTGTTATGCAATATAATCAACTCCTTTTATAAGTCTTAGAAGCCGATCCTTGAGTTTTCTATCGGGGCGCAAGTCCCTGCGGTTGCAATCCACCGCGATGCTTTTGCTGTATGGTATAACAATATCGGGGGAAAACCATTTTATTGATCCTTCAGCATCAATGCAGCCCGGATATCCCTGCTGGTTCAGAATAATTTTCATCCGACCGCTGCAGCCTAATCTTGCCAGAAACTCAACAGTATCTCGGTAATTGTCCATATTGTGTCGTTCTGGCTTTGCAACCACACAAACTAAATCCGAAATCATAGGTATGGCCCATGAAGCGCTGTATAGCGGTCCTAATGCCGCAACTGTCAAAGGACTGCTTTGTTTCAGATAAGCAGCTGCTTTCATAACAAGCTTAGATTCGATCATCTGGGCATCAGTGACTTTAGGAATCACTCCGGGGAATACTTTTATTCCTGTACGATGTTGTTCACAGGCTGAAAATATTATTTCTGGGGAACTAACGCTATTAATATCCAATATAGATAAAGTAGTGATTTCCGCGCCTGGATAACCCATATATGCTCGAATTTTGCTTTCCGGATTAAAATCAATTAAGGCAACATCCTCTTTTATGCCGGCTGCACTAATAGCTGTCATACAGGCCAGGGAACTTGCCCCAGCACCCTGTCTAACCGATATGAAAGATATCAATATTCCTTTACCTGCTTCTTGGGGTGAGGTTGGAAACGGAAACATTATTCTATCGCCCCCTGATCTACGGGGATTGAAGTATTTTTTTCTGCAGCTTCCGGTTCAGAAGGAAGTGTTATGGTGATGGGTTTTTGTCTGACCATTACTTCGGCAATACTATTAGCATAATTGGCTGGTACGGCTACAATATACTGTGGATTGTTTCCTTCAGGCTCTGGAACAGATAGAACAACTGCGCCTTTTACTAACTCGGATATAACCAGCCCCTGATCGGCGACTCCGACTTCACCGTAAATGTTAACCCGGTCCCCTTTCCTTAAACCTTTAAGCCCGGCGCCACCGCCGGCCGGCAATTCCACAGCTGTCCATCCCTGGGGTGCATAGGATTTTAGCGCAGCCATCAGAGAACCTTCGAGGGACAGATGTTCGCTGCGGATTACATCTCCGGCTACTATGGGCCCGTTTATAACTGTCTTTCCTATAACATCCTGTGAAGAAGTAAATGCTGTCGGAGGTATGTTGTTAGCCGAAAAGTTCATAGTAGTCAAAAATTCCTTTGTAATCGTTGTCCCCACTTTTAAATTTTGATTTGCAACAACAACTGATACTGTGGGAGCCATTGCGTTGATTGTGAAATATATACTGAAAGAAGCTATGATCGCTATTATGACAGCAATTATTAACCCTAAATTCTTTTTTAAAATTTCCATATATGCGACAGCTTAACTGCCTGCCTCCTTTCGAATCTTAATTTTATCAACGGTTAATTCATCCCTTCTGTAATACTGCTCATCAATTTCAAGTAAAGGCACAAAACGAGTCGGTGAATTAAAAGCTGATTTGACTTCTCCGGTATACCCTTTTTCTTTGAGCATGGCTTCTCCCTGCGATAATAAAGCGGCAGGGATTATTACCGGTTGCCAATATATGCCCTGGGTATCAAATTTAATGAATTGGTCAATCACCGTCTTACAACTCTTGCATTCAGGAGAAATATACAATATCGCTTTGTCTGTAGTAACGGTCTCAAGCGCGCCCTGGGAGCCGCTGACGGCAACCGGTTGCGCAACTATAGGCTGTTGCTCATAATGCGGCAGATTAAGCAATAATAATACGGCTGCCATGGCAGATAGGCTTAATAAGCCCAGGTTCAACTTCATGTTTTCGGATCTTAGAAAAACCATGCTCAGCAGTCCGCCAAGCAAAAAAGCGGTGGCGGATATCGTGCAGAACGGGCAAAAGGCAGTTATGTACTGAGCAAAAAAACTGCCCAAGCCTGTCAGTATGCCCAGAAAGGCAGAATATATATACCTGCTTTTGAGCGATAAATATATCCCGGCAATTGCAATAATAAGTCCTGGAATCGTAAGTATTCCCATTCTGTTGAACATAAGAAATATAAATGCAGTTAAAAAGAAGAGGGCACTAATAATGCCCTCTAATCTCGCCATTATAGTCCTCCTCCATTTGTGGCAGGCTTGGCTTGCTCAATCTCATTGCCTACATCGAAAAACTTTGCCGCAATCTTGGGGCCCAAAAAAATCAAGGCTCCGATACATACAATTGCAATTAAAGCAATTATGAGCCCGTATTCCGTTAATCCCTGCCCCTGCTGGTTCTTTAAAATAGTCACATACCTGCTACGCATATTTTTTCCTCCTTATATTATTTCAGAGGCTATAAAGCCTTCATTAAAGCACTTGCTGCTGGATATCCGATAGACATAAGCAAGGGTATCAGCATGAAAAAAGTAACCACGAAAATCAACTTAATAGATAGTTTTTGAGCAGCCTCCATGTTCTGGTACTGCTTAACCATTCTGACCTGGGCCGCATACTCTTTCATTTTTTCTGAAGCGGGTGCGCCTTGAATATAGATTTGGTTTAGAGTACTAACCAAAGAATTGATCTCTGTTACGTCCATACGCGATGCCCAATCAAAAAGGGCATCGGTCAGGTTTCTGCCAGAGGCGTTTTCTTTTAATACCCTGTCTATCTCGCCCTTATATACTCCACCGGTAGCATTGCCGGCTTCTTGCAAGGCGGTTAATATGTCCGGAACTGAGGTTAACGCCGTACTTAAATAAGTGGCAAAATCATCAAGTCTCTTGCGGACTTCCGCCTGCCGGGCCGTTATTTTGCTGTTTATGATCATGCCGGGGAACAGCCACATAATTGCCGCCCCCGGTAAGAACAACAAAATTAACGCCAGTGGAAATGATAAAAGCATGCTGAGTATTGCCAATCCAAGCAAATAGCCGCCCGTAAGAATAACTTTTAAACCATGGAAGTATTCAGGCGGCTTATCAATTCCTGCTCTGGTCAGTTTTAAGGCAGTCAGAGATTTTTCTTCTTCAGTTAAAATTCTAAGCCCCGTCCGGCAGAAAACTTCATCCTGATTTAACCGCGGAGCTTTCTTAAGGATTGCCGGCAAAGCAATAGCAACTCCAAACATTACACTTGCTAATGCGACTGAATCAAGCAAATTATCACCTCAATCCGAATAAATTGATTTAAAACTTAATTACTCCAATCTTAGTGTATCTCCGTATTGTATCCCCCTTTCCTGAATCGTGCCTGCAGGAAGCTCCAGTACCGAAAATGCTTTTGAAATCAGCGGACTTATTTTGCCGGGTTGAATTTTCTCCATAAAAAAAATGACCTGATTATCTCGGGTCAAAAAAACCGCATCAAACGGAAATTTCATAAAAAACGAATGTATTTGGTTACAGGGATAAATAAGCATCCCGGTTTGGTCAGGCAAAGAACTCCTGCCCAATAACCCCTTTAATCTTTTCAGAAAGGTATTGGCTATTTCTTCAGTATTCGTTACTACGGTGTTTTTTGAAATATTAATTATTATCGCTTGTTCCCCCTTTCTTATGATTTTGTGCTACCTTGACCATGTCGGTCCTAACATCATCTCCTTACCAATCCACCCAGCATGCTTTATCAGGCAACTTACGCCATTTACCGAATTTCAGAGAGTTATAAAATTGATTGCCAGTACGGGTTTGATCATCCGGATCTCTGTATGCCGTGGTTCCCTGTGCGCAAACCGTAGTGGTGAAATCATTATTGAACCATTGCGGGAAAATGGTCCTAATTTTAGCGGTGGCATATACTACAACTGATGGATAATACGGACTATTACGGTTCTCATACCCGTAAACCTTGAGCTTTGTTATCCCTGCATCCGCTGCGTTTTTTGGAAGATTAGCCTTAAAGAAGTGTGAGGATGCTTCCGCATATTGAGCATCAATCTTTTGCACCGGTCTTCTATTTACCCCCCGCATATTTTCCAGGGTCTGAATCAGGTTTTCTATTGTTGGTTTCTTGGCGAAAGCTTTACTATACTGCTGATAACCTGCGTTTTTCCAAGCAATGCATTCAGAGTATTTTTTATCGTGGCGGGAAATTCCAGAGCAATTGCTGTTATACCCTTTAGCAACCATCCAGCCAGATAGCCATCGCTCGCGGTTGTCTAACAGCAGTTGTATGTTATGCAAAGACATGCCTCTTACCATTTGCTTTACTGTGGAAGTATATCCATATAATGATTGCGCCAGGATTTCTCTTGTGGCCTCAGTTAATTCCTGTTCCGCATTGTCAATTTCCTGCGGATTCGCCCCCCATCCCATTGAATGGGTATCATACATGAGCTGGCGGTCAACAAGTTCGAAGTAACAATCGCCCCCTCCGCAATCACACATAGGCACACAAAAGCTGCGCCACTCGCCTTTATCAATCAAATCGGATTCGTTCCCTACTATGCCGCGAATAGTAACCGTACCGCAACTGTAGCAAACTGGATCGCACTCTTCGTCATCACCGTCACATGAAACATATTCCCCTCTGTCTGTTATAACATTGATTTTTACAAACCTGTGCGTACCGCTGCCAGCGCCTGCTAATGCAGCCGAATCCGCAGCTGTCTGCAATTGCTCTCTGACAAGCATTATCCTGCCAAATTCAACCATACCGGCAAATAGCATAGAAATGATAAGGATTAAAAAAACGCCCAAAATGAGGATATTCCCATTCTGGTCTTTAAGTATTTTCATCCCACCAGGGATAGACTGCTTGGGCATCTAACTCCTTCCCTCCTAACCCTTTATTATTTAAAAAATAAAAATACTTATAATCATACGTAACGTCACATACAACGTTAGCAGTATCTCCTGCCGACTGGTTGGTGTATAAGACAACAGCAGGTTTCGAAGAATTGAAATACTGCCGCGCGGCATCTTCGGCCATTCGTTTTCCTGTTTCCGTATTTTTAGTGATTGCCGCTTCCCTTGCTCCCTCGCGGGCAATTTTATGTATGTAAATATCCGCCCTGATGATGTTTATTACTTCTACTGTTGCAAGAACAAACATTACCAGGAGAATACACACGAAAACCAATTCTACCAGTATAGAACCCTTTTGGGATTTTAGTAAGTGCATATAACCCCCCCCTAACTTACTGCATATATAGCTCTGGATTGCGGATATAATGTTCAAATGTTGCTTCGGAATATTTGGATATATCGGGCATTTCAAAGATAAACAATTTCTGAATGCGAGGATTGACAGTAATAACCGCTGTAGCCTTGTCTCCTGCACTGTCAACTGCAATTCTGATAGAATGCGGATCAACGAATATATATCCCCACTGATTCATATATGACCGGCCGGTATTAATTGCTCTGGCTTTGTCATTCGATACCGCATATTCCCTGGCGGTTTCATGAGCTATTTCCTGGGCCAGGAAACTGGCGGTCCCCCAAAGAGTTGCACCCATTAAGCCAAATACGAAAAGAAAAAGTATTATTATAGCTATGGCAAACTCAACTAAGGCTTGTCCCCGCTGGTTTTTAAGCATTTTATCACCTCAATAAAAAAGGCCCCAAAAGGAGCCGGTAAAAATAAGATTTAAGCAGACAGGAAAGCAGAAATTTACAGAATGTTTAATATGACGAACGGAATTAAGTGAAGACGGTTAAACATGAATAGAGTACATAAAAATTGGTACTGTCTGCCAAATAGTTTTTCTTTAGTGCTCGAATAAATACTATTCTCTATTAAGACTTTTCCGTGTCAGGACAACAAAATATATTGGCCTATCTGTCTGGAAAGTAATATAGTAACGCTGCTTCCAAAAAGCAGTAAATGAAAGCATTATTATTATCTCTTTTTTTAGAGAAGCCACCTTATTCAGCGGCTCAATCTTAAAATGCCAAATATCCTGAACCCGCGGATCAGCAATCACATATTTAAGCAACCAGGAATGGGTTAAAAACTTTACCTTGTCACGCAGCGGGACCGCTTTATGCAAAGCGTCTATAAATTCATTTTTTAGTATCTGGGCGATTAATTCCTTCTGCTGGCAATAATCATTTACCGATAAATTATTAATTGTATTCATTGATAAGTGGGAGTTAAACCGGTTCAGAATTATATATTTATTGATTCTTTTTATCACCAGAGCATAGGCGCCGGAAGAAAGAATTCCCCACAATAGAAAGACTAATAATGAATGGACGGTCAGCACATCATGTCGATATGTCAGCAGTATTATTATTAGATACAAGAGCATAACCGAGGCAAACCAATTTAAATATGATCTTAAAATCCAGTTGCCGATTCGAATGAGCCAATAAAATATAAATAACCGAATATCTATTACTCTCATGACGGATCACAGTTCCTAACATTAAGTATCTTTACTCCTTGGTAGAAATATATTTCTCTGTGCTCCAAATACCATTTATTGTACAAATGAACCGGCAATACAGGACAACCCAAATTATCTTCAACCTTAAATACATCCCTGATAGGCGACAACAGATTAAGCATGCCCCAGTCAAAGCGCTGGAAGGAAATTAGCGCCAAGTCAAGGGAATAGGTTTTACGAATGCTAAAGAGTTTATTCCTATCCAAAATATCATCGCCGGAATAGTAGATGCTGTGATTGCCATACTTTAGAATAAACCCGTAGCTGTCGCCGCACCGCATTAATCGTCTATTACCAATTAAACTGTAGGTATAATCATATATAAAATTATTTTGAAACCCTCGGGGATGTCTTGTTTTTAAAGTGAAAATGGTCAAATCTTCTATATTTGCAGGATTATTTCCTAAAACTATATCTTCAGGTCTCTTGGCCACCTCTGCGTTGCTTATGATAGGACACTGAATAGCATCTATATGCAGACAATGGTCAATATGTCCGTGTGAAATAAGAACATAATTGTATTCCAGATTATTCAATAGCTTTTTTGATATAAAGGGATCCACCAAAAATGCGGCAGCCGGAGTATCAATAATAAAGCAGCAGTTGTTAATGAGAGTTACCATTGAACGCTCCCCCCTTAAGGCTGCCGCCATAGTTGGTAAGCGTCCGCTTCTGGATAATAACCGCTTTGCGGACGATGCGTGGCCACCACCGATAAAATTACTCATTTTGGTTTCCGCCTCCTTCCGGATAGAGATTTATAAACCCATAAAAAATCCCCTGACAGTAGATGTGACAGTCAGGGGACCATTTCTTCATCCTTCGCAGGTGAGCCTTTTCCGATTATAATAGGCTTGCTTCGTTGTTGATAATAAAGAAAACTTGCCTCCTTTCTTATCTTGCCATGGGAAATAGTGCCAAAAAATAAAAAAACCCTCTACAGAGGGTTTTTTGCTCAGACAATATAATAGCCTCGCGTTAGCGAGGCTCGTTGCATTCTGTATCGACATCCTCTCGAACGCCGATAAAGTATTCTGCTATTATTATATTGTTCAAATTTAATTTTGTCTATACGTATCTCGTAAAATAGTTTTAATAATTTCTTGCCTTAATATTATTCTTTCATCTGCCTTATTCCATAAATCATCATGCGGTGGATGGGCTGCCCCATAACAAAGAGTGAAAATTGCTCCTTCGCCCTTAGCTACTTCAATGGCTGGAAGAAAATCACTATCGCCGGTTAAAATAACTATATTATTAATGGCTCGTTTTAATGCTAGACTAACGATATCTACTCCCATTAAAATATCAACTCTTTTTTGGGTAAAAATTGAAGTTCCATCTTTTTTGGTTCCTCGATATTCAAGTTTACCTAGTCTAACTTCATATCGAGATAACTTGCCAAGAGCATTTAAAAAACTCTGTTTTTTCGAAAAGCGCATTTTTTCTTCAGGAGTGGGTGGATCGCTCTGATATGGCAAACAGTGATAATAATATGTTCTAAATATTGGCAAGCCTTGACTTAACCATTCACTTAATTTGGCAAAGTCAACTTTTGGAAAGTTAAACTCTTCCTGAAGAACCTTATCTAAATACGCTCCATCAATAAAAATACCAACATTATCTGACATTGCTATTTTCTCCTATAAAAATTTCTATTGATTTTAATTATATACATTTTTTCAACATATCTCACCAACAATTTAAGCTGTATCAGTTTGGAAAATAGTATACATTTTTTCGACGTTATTCCCAAATAAGTATATTATCAAAATAAACTGGAATCTCAAGCAATATCTGAATGATAATAACCGCTTTGCGGACGATGCGTGGCCACCACCGATAAAATTACTCATTTTGGTTTCCGCCTCCTTCCGGATAGAGATTTATAAACCCATAAAAAATCCCCTGGCCGTTCATGTGACGGTCAGGGGACCATTATTCAAGCCTTTTCCGATTATAATCGGCTGCTTCAATGTGTTCCATGGAAGGGTATCAATGTTAACTTCTCAAATTTACCCTGGTCTGATCATCAGGGTTTATCTTGCCGGCATCATATTGTTCCCTGAGTTTTACGATTACCGTAGCTTCGTCTTTGTTGTTGGCCGGATTAATGTCGGGCACACCGATTGGCTGAGCTTCGCCGTATACTTTGTAAGTGCCGGGACTACTGAGTGTAAAGCGTATGTCGTAGCAGCTTACGTTCTCCTCCGCCAGATAACCCGCGAGCTTGGTCTTTTTATTTTCGCTGCCGAAAGGTCCGGAATAATTCACATCAACGTCTACAAGCGAAGCGCCTGAGTCTTTACGCATGATCAAAAACGGAACATAAACATCGGCAGCTTCGCCGGGATTGACCACATAGACAAGCGGATCATCCGGCAATATCGCTTCTATGTCTACGCCTTCCGGTAAAATTGTAATTATCATTATGTTATTTTCCTGGTTGCTTTCGTTGCCAGGCGTATTACCGTCCGCATTACATTTAAACACTAGTTTTCCCTCCGCATAATCCGGTACAGGGACGGGAACGGTGATATCAAAGGTCTGCGACTCATTTTGGGCAAGAGATATGGCGGTATCGTTTTCCCATACCGGGTGGCTCCATGCGTCGGGATCCTTTTGGCTGGAGTTAAACCACACAGCTTTAAAATCGGTTGCAGCTTTATCTCCCTGATTATATAGAGTAACCGGGAAAGTTATTGAAGCCTGGCCTTCTTTGTAGGTATATGTTTGGGCCCCTCTATTGGGGTCTTTATATTCAGGCATCCATTGGCTCGAACCTTCAGGCATCGGAAAAAAGTCCGGTCCTTCATTGATAGGAATATGAACGACCATAATATTGGTGGCTAAATTTTCATATGTCTTATCATTATTGCCTGCATTTTCAAATACTGCATCCGGATCGGCAACGACAGCCAGAGTCATAAACAAATCGTTATTATTTACCGGATTCTTGACCGGGGGGTCTATAAAGAGTTCTTCCATCTGTGATAACCCATTTATTTGGGATCCCGGCGTCAAAGCGAAAGGGTAATCCTTGAGATCAATGGTATATTGGAAACTTAATGTTCCGGAATTGCTCCTGTCGGGTTGAATATCAGCGACCGTGTTATTCTCAAGCAGGTATTTTAAAGGTTCAGGTTTTTTAAACCAGTCGGAATCATAGTCCATTGCAACCAGAGCATATTTTAAGGGAGCTTTAATTAAAGTATTGGAACAATTCCAAAAAGTAAAATTAATGTTTACTTTTTCGCCATTTGCGTAATAGGCCGGCAGTCTTTTACCTATATCCGATATATTATCAAGCCCATTCGGGGTTACTACCTTGCCTATCATTAAATGGTTTTCCAGGTCCCAATCTTCCGGCTCTTCTTCGGGCTCGGTAACTATAACGTCTATCCAGGGGGCCGGGGTACCGCTAAAATTTTTCCAGCGCGTTTTCATATCCTCGCGGTCTGTTTTATTAAAACCAATCGGCCCGGCTATGGCGTCGACTTCCGTTTCTTCTTCGATCCTGGCTAATACCTTACCGGAAGAAGCGTTAAATATCTCAATTTGCGCCCCTATTCGAATATCGTTACTTGTATTGAGAATATAATTTACTTCCTGGGCAAGGTTGTTAAGGTCCTTGATAGCCCCTCCTCTTATCAAAGCAGCGGCTATATCGTATATATCAAGAGATATTTTATTGTAGATAGTCTGGTTGGGTTCCGGCTTAATGGTGTTTTGCATGAAATCCGCGGAATCTATCCAGCCGAAATACGGGCCTACGGTTAATTTAATCTTGCTGGTGCGGTAAAGTATTCCTGAGGTGGCTCCGGTCGAAGAAATATTGTAGTCAATGGACTCAAATTTGCTATATTTGTCACGCCTTAGAAAAATTTGTTCCGCATCATCGGGTTTTTCTAAAGAAGAATCTGTTTTAATAGCAAAAGCCTGCAACGGCAGCAGGCTTATGAAAAGGAATGCGATCAATAATATATTAAGTTTTTTAAGCATGCTTAACCTCCTTATCGCACTATTCGAGGATTACCCAGTTTGCCCGTATACGGATTAGCAAATTTCTCGCCATTCCAGCTGATAAAGCACTCATAATCCTGTTCGGTGAAAGAACCGTCGGGGTTGGGAGTTATAAGGACGCCCCGGATTCCAAAAGCACCACTTGCAGTAAAATAGGTCAGGTCCCTGTGGGTTAAAAATTTCTGGCCGGGCTCAAAACACCGGTTAATGATGTGATTCAACCCGTCTTTAAGCAGTTTATTATCCACAAAATCCGCCGAAATCGAATCCACATAAGGCATTACGCCCATTTCATCACCAGGCTTGGGTTCTCTGGCATCATTAACAAATCCATATCCTTGCAGATTTTTTATGTCCGCGTCGGTCAGAGAAGTTTTGCCCGGGGTATCTGCGGTCACGATATATACGGTTCTTTCGTCTTGATTCCAGTAAACCTTTGCCCCCATGGCCTCAGCCGCAAATCGTACCGGAAAAGCAGTTCTTTCCCCGGATATTACCGCCTGGGTATCCATGGTCTTGGTTTTCCCGTTCACGGTATAGGTATTGCTGCCGATAGTGAATACGGCAGTGATACCGTCCCGGGTGATCGCGGCCTGTCTGGCCTGGTCATTCCACTCCACGGCGCATCCCATAGCTTCCATCGGAGCACGCACCGGCACCATGGTGCGGTCGTTTTCATCAATGTAAGGTTTCTGATCGGGGAAAGACACGGTATTCCCGTCAACTTTAACGGTTACATCCACAGCAGCGAACGCCGGAACGGCAATTAGTAAGCTCAGGAGAGCAGCGATAATGACAATATGTATTTTCTTCAAGCGAATACCTCCTTTAGGTTCCGGAATAATAATTTTCGAGTGCTATCGCTGGGTCGCCGACCGACCCAACAAGCTTAATATCTCCGGTAAGAAGTTTACTGTTAAGCAGTTTAGCAGCCTGTACGTAAGCTGCATCATAGGCGCTTATATTACATTTTTGCGAGTTGCGCCAGTTCCAAACCATGTTAGATGTATATATCAAGAGATAATATAATTATAGCGGGAGCCATATTAGCTTAAAACCCATCTTCGAGCTTGCTGTTTGTATTTCAGGATCACCGGTAACTATTGCAGCATTGTTCATAACAGCAGCAGCTATTGCAAACGCATCTGCGTATGATAACCTATTTTGTGCTTTAATTGAAGCAGCTTCCAGAGTTAATTTTTCATCTGCCTCCAGCATCTTTAATGGCCAAGCTAACAGTAAACTAAGCACTTTTTCAGCTTCGGCTTGGCTGTTGTACTCTCGCCATACCCTGTAGTATACTTCCCCAGCGTTAATCCAGGTCATAAGCAAGTTTCTGTTGTCATTGCGGGCTTCATTTAATAATTTAAAAACAGTATCTGCACCCGGTTCATCCCGCAAATAACAAAGCACAGCATAGGAATCAAGGAGATAGCTTTTAATCATCAATATCCTCCATAGATATTTCCTCATCCTTGTATTTCTTATGTTCTACATCCAGGGGATACTTCCCCTTCAACATTCCCCTGGCATCATTAATGGGGTCTTGGGGCAGCGGCAAAATAACTAACTGCCCGTCCTTTTCCATAACTACTACTTGTCCTGGGGCTGGTATTCCAAACTTCTTGCGATATTCAACCGGAATAAGTACCTGGCCCTTAACGGTTACTTTTGCAACAGTCATATTTACACCTCCGCAGATTTTTTACTACTATATATAGTAATACATATCGTGATATTTGTAAACTATTTTTGTTATGTATTACACGGTATAATATGTTATACAATATTGAGCGGTGTGTATTATCCAATTAACCCTTCCCTTTAATAATTTTTTAAGCCTCATCTCTCAGCAGCCAACGGGGCCTTGCTTAGTATATACCCGTTCTCTGCTGGCACAATATGCGGTATTTCGGCAGGAGTGAAAACTGAAATATTCTGCCCTCCGTTGTTTTGCAGCCAGTGTTGGGTCACTTCATCCGATTTATCACCTTCGCGGGCCAGTATCAGCACTCCTTCATCCTTTGCAACGCGGGAACAGATATCAAGGCTGGCGCCGCAGTCTACGAATGTGAGCTGGAAGCATGACTTTATCTGGTCAACCAAAGAATGGACGTTCCCAGGTATATTTACGTGCTTATATGGGTCTACTGGCCACACAGTAACCTTATCGTGTATTATAGGAGCTTGTGAACCCGGAATACGCCAGTCGGAATCAATAAGCCTTTCTTTAGGAATCCCTAATGAAAGCGCAGCCATACTTTCGGGCGTAGCGCAAATCAATGCGGTATCCGCTATCTGCCGTGTCAAACTGCTGCATATTTCTCCTGCCTGCGCCGGTCTGGACGGACAGACTATATATAAGGCCGCATGGTTTGATAAAGTTATACCTTGATTGCCGCCCCTGGCCCCCGGAAGAACTGTCAGTTTTGGTTTTTCACCTAAAAAAAAGGCAGCGTTGTCTTCTTCTTTGGGTGCAAGAATTTTTTCAACTGCTTCTTCAAAATTACTGCACATAATGGCTTCCGGGCAGACTTGTTTCACTGACCAATCACTCACCGAACCCATTCCTATGCAGTAGATTGGCATATTTGTCGGGACATATTTGATATTTTTGGTGTTTGTTATTACAAAAGCTGATTCCTGGGGGTCATAAGTTATATTGATTCTGCTGTCTGCTCCCGAAACCCCTATCAGAAGGACATTCGGCCTTCTTTCAGCGCATACTCTATTTCTGCCTGATTCTTTCGCCTGGTAGAGCATTTCGTCAGCCAATTTTATCGTATCTGCCCCTGGATACCATTCGGCTATGCCTGCTGAAAACGAGGTTTTTATCATTCTGTTGCCTGGTATAGTAACTGACCTCTGCGACCACTTTTCACGTAAACGGTTAATAAGATAATAGCCTTCATTGACCGTTGTCTCAGGAAGGCATATTACAAATTCATCACCGCCGTAGCGGGCAACTATATCGCCCATGCGCACTTCTGATTTCAAAAAGGTTGCCAGAGCCACCAGAGCTGCATCCCCCGCATCATGACCGTAAGTATCATTTATGGTTTTGAATTTATCCGTATCCAAAATTACGGCAGAATAGTATTTATTGCGTTCTTCCCTTTCTTTCATCCATGCATTTAAAAAATCGCGCGTATATAAGCCGGTAAGCGGTTCTATTTCGACTCTTGACCAGAGCTCCTGAATGCGTGATATTAGCGCATAAGTCTCTTCAATTACGTTTGAAGTCACCTTTGTTACGCATTTGTCTGCCCCCGCGTCAATAAAGGATTTATCACCCTTTAAAACAATAATAGGTTTTAAGGGGTAATGGCGCCGATACCTGCTAACAAATTCACCACCTTTCGAAGCCGGGATTACCAGGGCATCGCATTCTTTTTCCATCATCTCCTCAGGATTGTTAGGCAGTTTCTTTTTTATAAACTGCCTGTCCTGAATTATTCCTGACCTGGCAAACCACATAGTCTTTGAAGAATCAGAATCGCTCTTATTGGTTACAAGTTCTGTTAAACTATGCAGAATATTAAGCCTCATCTTCTCATTAAGGCCCGGAATGTTTAAATTCTTTTTCCATTTGATATTCCGTTGATCATCCTCGCCGGCAGATTTAGAAATGATAGTATTTCCCGCTGGTATTGGGCTTGCGGGCGGCAAGCTAGCTTTTTGCCGGGCGTCTCCATTAATAATTTCTAATATCTCACGGGCGAATTTGAAGTCTGCTTTAAAGGTATGAGGCATTTGACTTTCTATTTTTTTTATGAAGGGAATACTCATGACTGAGGTTATATTTTCTTCATCTTTTAATAATCTTGCTATCTGACGCTCACTATAATAGCTTTTATTTTCCCGGTTGTTTATTACCAGAGTCCAACCATGGGTTGTTACTGATTTATTGATGAATTCCTTTACCCTTGTCACTGCCTTATCGTCACAATCAATAACCAATAAACGAAAGTCTGATGCGTCAGTAAGCGTGAGCCAGGCAGGCTGAGTAAAATCACTGCCAAGGTCAGCAACGACCAGGTCAAAGCTATCATTAAGCGCTTCAAATAGTTTTTTAATTCTTGCCGGGCTCATTATATCCTGGGGATTTTCCGGTTTAGGCAAAATATATGTACCCTTATTACTTCTCAGGCAATGTTCCCAGGGTTCATCATAAGCAGTCCATGAGGATAGAGTTGGGTAAGGGCCAAGGTCAGCTATGCCGAAAACGCGAAGAGCGTCACCTACAGGAGTATCCAAATCCAAGAATATGGTCTTTATATTTCGGGCCGATGCGGCTTCTGCCAGACCGGATGCAATCATGGTTTTGCCGGCGTCTGTGGCAGGACTGGTAATAACTATAGTTTTGATAGAGAACACCTCCTTAAGCTATCTGTTTTCACCAATACTAGTAGTTCTCGCTAGGGGGTATTAACCACATAAGGGGATCACTCAGCCGGTTGTCCACGTACAATTCAAAGTGCAAGTGGGGCCCGGTACTGCGCCCGGTATTGCCTGACAAGCCAATAACCGTCCCTTGTTCAACATAATCCATGCTTTTAACATTGATTTTTGACAAATGGGCATATGCTACAGCGGTACCCTCGTCAGTTTGGATTTTTACATAGTTGCCGCCGTTGGCACTGCCGCCGGCAAAGACAACTTTGCCCGATACTACCGCAAATAACGGTGTACCTTCCGGGCAGGCAATATCTACCCCCGTATGTCCAGATGGCCATAAAACCTTTCCGCTTTTGGCTGTTGTCTGGCCGAAAGTTGCCGTTATCTGGTTAAATTCCGGTGGGAGAGGCCATATTCCTGTCATTTGGGGAATCTGATATATCGAATAGTTCAGAGCTTCAGCCAATATCTGATTAACATATCCCCAATCATGGTTATACAGGTATATAGCCTCTTCCGGATTGGCATCAACATTGTTAGCTTTCAACATTTTGGCTGCAGCTGCTACCGCGTCCCAGGGATTATAGGGATCCGCTATTCCGTCGAAGTCTCCATCCGTTCCGTATCCTCCATAACGAGCTATGTTTTCCGGATCCTCATCCCATACGGGATTAGTGGGAGAGTTATTCGCTTTTGGATTATTTGCCCCGCTCCAGGTAGTAGGCATAAACTGCATATAGCCTACGGCTCCGGCAGGTGAGATCCCACCACGCTCCAGATAATATTTGCCTCTTCCGAATGAACTTTCCGTTTTCGCAATGGCTGCCAGGATGGCCCAGGAAACACCGTATTTTTCTTGCGCCTGTTGAAATATATGAAAATCTTCTCCTATTTCCTGTGTAGCTGTTGTTGTCGGTTTGCCGGCTAAATGCCCCGGTTGGGTAGAAAACGAGGCTAACAAGCTAATTATGGCCAAGTAGCTTATAAGGAATATTCCTATCAAAAAAAATACCCATATGCCCGTGCCGGCTACTGCGTATCTGACTATGGTCTTATTAGCAGCAGCTTTGAAAATATCTTTTACTGATTCCCCCCAGGCATACTCTTCTTGACAATCCTCTGGGTAATTCATATCACCACCTCAAAAAAACGGCGAGGCTTTCTATAAAAATCCTCGCCGTTAACTTTATTTAATTAATATTCTTTATCTCTCCACGGTGGATCCTCACGTTGTTTTTTCCGCTGCGGCTGCTCGTCAACATCATTTAAATAATTTTCCCTGAGCTGCCTACGCCTTTGCCACAAGGAATCATCGTCGCTCTCGGAATAATCTTCAATATCTGCTCCGGCTCTTTGCTGATTTTTATATTCCGGCCAAATACTTGACTTATCAGCCTTTGGTTCTTTTGAAGTCATACTATCTTCCCTTCTGTTTGTCAGGCTAGAAGCCGTCTTTTTCTCAAGCTGTTCAGCAGTGTTATTTGATAAAGGTCCCTGAGACATATGGCTTTGCTGCTTATCATATGCCATGCTGCTATTAGCTTTAATGACAGTTGAATGGTTTACATCAGGGTTATTATTCTGTGTTTGTGGCGATTCGCTACCACTACTAGGAGTCGGGGCGCCAGTCTTATCCCAGGGGGCTTTGACCTTAATGTCGGATTTATTATTTTTATACGCCCTTCTATGCGGAAACGGGTTATTTTCCAACTCAGATTCATTTTTTTCATCAGACCTTCTGCGGTGGAACAGATAATTAGCATCCTTGCGCTCTCCCTGAGTATCTTGATTGGAGCCAAGGGCCTGTTCATGATTTGGTAGTGAAAAGTCTATATCATGTGATTCGTCAGACGAATTTCTGTTAGCCTCAGGTTGCATCTTCTCTTCTTTTGAATATGAGCGGGGTTTTTGTGCCTTATCGTTTTTCCCGGCCGCATGATTTTGGGTCCTATTTGGAGTTCTAGGAGGACTACCTTCTTTATTTCCGGTACTCTCGCCATTTTCCTTTTCTTTTTCCGATTCATTTTCCTTTTTATTCTTTTTACCCTTATTCTCTTCTTGGTTCTTCCACCGCAATTGCTTTCCACTTCTTCTTAAAAGTCTTTTGAGCAATGTCATTCTCATAAAGGTTTTAAATGGATCACTGGTGGTTTCTTTGCCGGGTGTCAAGGATATGAGGCTTATAACCAGGTTAAAATAACGCTTGCGTAAACATGCGGCAGCTCCAAAAATTATAAAGAGGAGAAATCCGGACAGACCTGTGTTGGTTTCAGCAAATTTCATAGCAATAATGGCCACCATCATTACAAGCCCTAAGTAAAAACCATATATCACCTTAGTGGATAATGCCCCTAACGTCCATTCAATGAACTTGAGCGTTACTTCCTTTCCTCTATCACCGGCTATGCCGGTCATAAAGGCAAAGGGCAGGATAAACAATAAACCCATTAATAAGATTTGGGAAGCAAAAACCGGAAGACCGACCAATGCCATCAATACAAGGAATGCTGCGGCGGGGAATATACTCCAAAATGCGGCTGTTATGTGCCGATTGGCATTTTGTTCACCCGCACCTGATGCAGCCAGAGTTATGGCGTGCTCGCCATGGTCTATATCCGGGCTTGTAATAGCTGCCAGTAACGGTTCCTTTACATCTTCGGATGATGCCAGATAGTTAGTATCTATGTATTCGCTTTGCAGCGTTTTATACCGCTCAGAAGCCCCCTTTCTGTTGAGCGAATCATTTACTTTCTCCTTTTCTTCCGCGGTCATTTTCAGCCTGCTATAATCCGATGTGCCAAACTGTCCATTAGCCCACGGGCCCGATACTGTGGCAAACCAAATGATATTTGTCATATTGATCATGCTTGCCCCTAATGTACTTATATCTGAGGTATCAGTTATTTCAATCTTTGCTTCAGCCAGATTATCTTCCGCGGATCCTTCAGGGGTATAATCCTGAAGGCCAGAGGTAGCCATCATTAAGACCCCGGTCAAATTGTTAAGACAAGATACAGTGGGAGGAATAATATTTTCAATATTATCAACATATATCATTGACCCTGCAAGCAAAAGAATTGAAATAAGTACAGAACTCAGAGCCCGCATGACCTGTGCCCGCAATAGAAGCAGGCTAACGCTCACACCTAATCCAGCCAGTGCCAAGTAGAATATAACTTTCATCGCGTCACTGGCCGTACTTTCAATCTCTTTCACCGTCCCCATGACAAAGCTCAACGTATTTTTCAATAGGCCATCGTCAAAACAGGTTATCAGCAGGTTGTTGCCTACTGTTGTACAGAATTTGGTACCCATAAATAGGAGGTTGGCGATACTATTTGCGATTCCGGCACCAGCATCTGATATTTTGCCTGAAAAAAAGTTGGCGCCTTCGGTAGGAGCGCTTCGGAAATAGTAGGCACTGTATGGGTATGCAGTCCAGGTTAGCCTGTCTTTCGCCCATTCCGGATAAAACATAGGAGTTGAATTGAATTCTGCTTCCAGTTCACAGCTAATGTCAGGGCCGTTTCCTATCTGGTATTTTTCGGCAGGGATTTCATCCCCAATATGTGTCCTAGCCTGAACTTGATGAGGAGTAATACATATAATAAGCATCGCCAAAATAATCAATACTACTTTTACTCTGCCTTGTATAAAAATTCCTCCCTCCTTATATGCCTAATACTGCAAACTTCGAATCCGGGGTGGTATTAAATAATTCCATGAGATAAGGCGGTTGGACATCTACGTCCAGCCAGCCTATCCGGTTCTCCGCATCTTTAAACAAACACTGGCCCGACATTAACTGGCTGAAAGTCTCTGGCTTGACAACTTCCTCTCCTGCTTTTAGAACCCTTAGATTATGTCTGGCCTCTTCAGTCGACTCAGTTCTAAAGCAAAAAATCTGTCCTACGTTGTTGATAAATACGGGCCTGTCAAGATCGCTAATATTCTGTGAGATCAGAACCGGGATTAACCCATAGGTGCGCCCCATACGAATGCTTTCATCCAACACCGCTTCGCCTTGAGAAATAGATGTAAGTACATGGGCCTCATCATATATCATAAGTTTCGGTATATCACGCGGAAGGTTAAATGCTGTTTCCCGGGTAATGGCGGCCATAAGATAGCTCATGGCAACTCCTTGTTTTTCTCCTTCAGTCCATCTTTCAAAGGGAATTCCCGCTTTAGGCCTCGGTATTTCGCTGATATTCATTACTCCCATGCGCTGCCCATTTTCAAAGAAACCGACTGTGTTATGGCCGAATACCATCCTTCCTACGTCCGACTGCTCAAGAAGTTGTAAAAGATATAAAGCATTTCTTGCCTCATCTTTTAAACTTTGCTGGGGATTATCGCTTTCCAGCATGCGTAACTCGTGTCGAAATACATCCATGTTTCTGTCATTCCTCGGCCGTCTAAACACCTTTTCCATGCATTGCGAAATGCAGAGTTTTCGGGCTTCCCTGTTGCCCGCATCCAGTGCCAGGTTAATATAATCCATGGCAATTGATTTGGCCCGGGATTCATCCCTGGATAAAATGAACGGGTTTAATTCGGCTCCTCCCCGGGGGGACAAATCTGCAACCTGGATTAAATGGCTTAGCTGCAGATGTTTTAAGAATACCCGATATTCATTTTTGGGGTCGTTGACCAGGACATACCCTCCGGTCAGCAATACGAAATAGGCCAACACCTTGGCCAGTACACTTTTGCCGCCTCCCAGATTGCCAACAATTATTATAGCGTTAGTTTTGTTAAGTTCCCGGGCGGAACGTCCAGGCATCCACCATACAGGAGATTGTCCTGACCAGCCAAGCATGAACCCTGTAGGATCACCAAGTCCTGAATCAAAATGCGGCCCCATAGCCGCGATGTAGCCGGGATCGCATTCTATCAAAGGCGCTGCAGGCTTGGACCCCGGTATAAAGGACATTAGAGACTCCAACTGCTTTGAAGCGGGTTTGACTGCTCTAAAATTATCCCTTAAAAAATAGGCCTGCAGCTGTGAAGCTTGAGCGTGCAGCTCTTTCTTGTCCGCATGTGTTATTCCAAGGCATACAGAAACTTGTGCCAGGGGCTTACCCTGTGACAGATTTTCCTCTAAATTTTGGCTTCCGCTTATTCCTTCCTGTTCGTTAACTCCCGGCGCTTCCCAAGCGTTTATGGCCTCATCCATCTGAGCTGTAAGCAACCGTTTCTGGGAATCAGTTTGCTTTTGTGCTTGATGCGAAGGTATACAGCGAAAATGAATTGAAGCATCAAAAGAAAAGGTGAACTCTGAAGTATTGAACAAATCAATACCTGATAATGGCAGTTCATATGGTATGTCTACAAAATGAATATAGCTTCTGTAATGGTTTTTCCCAGCTCCGTCACTTATTTTGATGTAATTTACGCTTTCAGAAATACTATTTCCATCTGTAAAAGCCGCCACGGAGGCAGGAGTCATTAACCCCATATCTCGATCCGGTAAAGCTGCCGGTAATGGCCCACAATGAGCGCACTTGCGAACCATAAAGTCTAAATCGCTGAAATTGATCCGGCTGTGCCCAAAACGTTTCATATGGGAATAGAATTGTGATTCACTGTCTACTGCTGCTTGTTTAATGGAATCAGGGATTTTCATAGGTTTAATTGCCATAAACATACGTAAAACCTGATCTCGAGCATAGTGTAAAATATCTTCTAATTCAGATATTGATAAAGTACAAGGCAACTCAAACATTATGTAGCGCCTTAATATTCTGGCGCCGCCGGTTATCGCTCCCCTTACAGTAAGAGTATGATTAGCCAGTTCTTCTAAAACTGCATCATCAAGATTTTTCCCGCCACAGCGGTTAAAGTATCTTCCTTCATCCATTCCGATATCTTCCCAGAGCAGCAGTATCTGGCCAGTACCTGAAAAGCCTGAAAGCATCTCCTCAAATGAACTAACCGCCGTTATTTTTCTACTATTCGAATAAAAACGGTAAACGCTTGGTTCTAACCGGTAAACTCCAAATGCCTTTCCTCGGTTGTTAAATATGATGTTTTTATAAAATGCTGCTATAGGAAACCCATAATTCATGTAGATTCACCTTTCTTTCCCGGATAATAAAATAGGCGGGGTTAACCCCGCCTAAATCAATAAACTACTAATGAACTGCTATTCTTCTAAATCAAACACTTCCCACCATAATCTAATTTTTCGGTGTTTCTGCAATAATTGACCCGAGAAATTTCTCCGTTTGGAACGTGCTAAAAAGGCAAAAAAATCATAAACAAACAATAATACCGGTCTCCCCTGAGGGTCATATTTTAAAATCAACCAGGTTAAAAGGATGTCAAGCAAAAAGGTCACTCCTAGCAGCGGCTGATCAAAAAGGCTCGCAACCGGTATTGCTAAAAATCTTGAGGGTATGAATCCTATTACAAAAATGAACAGACCATCAAGGGGTATCGGCCGGGGAAGCGGATGTCTGCTGTCTAAGCTATATATTTTCCACTTTATGCGAAACAGATTTTTATAACTTGAATACCCCATACTCAATACCCTCCAAGTCTGAGCAGCGTCCATCGGTCTTTCTTCTGAGCTTCAATGATGATAGTCTGATTAATATGATTGATTCCTTCGGTGGATAATTGGACTCTGACGGCCGCCCGGGCAAATTCCTTCTCTTTTTCCCAGCTAAATCCTTCTATAACGACATCTTGTACCTGGTATTGGCCAACGGGTTTTAATTCAACATTGGGGCCCAGGTAGTTGTCCAGATTTTTACCTGCGAAATATAACTCCAAAGCCTGGGTAATAAAAATTTTAAAGTCCTTGGGGACATCAGAAAATCCAATATATTCAACAGGGTTGATGCCTGACTGTTCTTGTAACGGTTTTGATACAGGAGTTCCCAATATATCAACTTTGCCGTCATTAAGTTTAAGGGTTATCTCTACAGACTCCCGGAAATCCTTCCAATAACTTGTCAAATCTCCCTCTTTGCTTACCATTCGCTCCGGCGATGGAAGTATATACTGGTCATTATTAACTGTTACAATCCGGGACAAGTTTATCAGTAGATTAGCTCGATATATCGTTTTATCCTCAGGGCTGTTGTCTATAGAAATTATCGACACTGAATTGCACCTTTGGACTCCTTCAGGCGGAGTTAAAACCGTTAATCCATATAAACTCATTCTCCTAATATAATCATCACGGTCATTATTAAATGTAGCCCAGTTCAGAGCATATTCTTTGGCAATTTCGCCTACCAAACGTTCATTTTTAATGCTTTCACTGTTCACGGTTTGGTCTATATGGGCAAGTGCGTTTGAGACTATGTTATTGGTCCGTACACTAGTCCCAAAGCAGAAAAACAATAAGAGCCAGAGCAACGCGGCCACTATCCAGCGCCCGATAATAGCCGGATTTCCTTTTTTCATCATCAAATTCCACCCCGCATCGCCAGCTCTCTTGTTAAGTCGAGCATCAGATTATACTCACTCTTGGTAAGGAGTTTATTAACGGTTATGTAGCAGTCCACCAAAGTGTATTCAGGGTCATCTTTAAAGGAGCCGTCATATACATGGGTAATATGGCTTTCTCCCTCATTATCGGTATACTCGTAGACCAGAACCCTTTGGCCCGAAAACCAGCAGGCGCCCTTAATATCATCATTGCTTAAGCTTAAGCCTTTGATTTTCCAAGTTTCTTTATTAATTCCTTCCCGACTGCTCATAGCTGTAATCATGGCGCCGGGCTCGTCGTCCCGGAAGTAAACACCATCAAAGAATAGAGATTGCTTCTGCTCATCTTTATCAAATTTGGGGGTAACCATACCATAGAATACTGCAGGACAGGCCCACTCTTTAAATTGGCCAAGCTCTGCAGTCTCAACCGCTTTCATAAAGGTATCAATTTGCGGCCTCAAAAGCGGAACCTGCTCTAAGTAAATATTGCTTGTTCCTTTCCCCCCGCTAAGGCCGCACAAATATGCGGAGCCCCCTACTGCTCGGCCCATTTGATTTAACGTATCCAGGTCCTTCTCCATAAACCATGATATTTCATATGATTGCCATGCCTCGCGTAATTTTTTTGTCGGATCCGGCTTTAAGGTATTAAGAACTTGATTAGCATTCCCCCCTGATCCTACTCCTATAGAGTCTCTTATCAAGGCTAAATTGTTTACGATATCTGATGATTTATTTACAGTCATATTAAAGGCTTTTTCGGTTATGACCGGTACTCCAAAACCTATCCAGTCATACGGGCCTACACCCGAGCCATACGCCGGCTCCTCTCCCGCCTTAATATCAGCAGCAGGGTCATATGATACAGCTTTTTCTGCCAGCAGTTTTTCCTCGTTTCCGGTACCGGTAGACAGTTCATACGTACCAAACAGTTTCAACCCGTTGCCCAAGTTTTTATTTAGCTGGGCACCAGTTTCTCCCCAGCGAGGATATACACGATAAAACTTACGCCGTTCATAAACCTGATACCCTTGCCCCGAGTCAATGCTGAGCCTGCCAAAAACTACATAACTCTCAGTTTCCTGGCTGTATGCAATAACTTTTCCGACGACCGCAGCCTTACGATGGATTTTTCCCAGTGACGAGCTGCCCCAAGGCGTGTTTGAATAAGTATCAGCCCCAACAGGCAACGTAGAACCCAATATTAAAGTCACTAACAAAATAGATACCGTGATAATTCGTTTCAATTTCATAGCCTCCCTTTTGATGATTACAATAAAAAAAGCCCGGCAATGCCGGGCGTAAGGAGGAATGTGCCATCATGGGGCAGGTGCAGTTGGTGCATTGGAAATTGGTGCTGGATCTAGTGCGGGAGCGGCGCCGCCCCCGCCAATAATACTCAGATATGATAAAATATCCGAGCCTATAGAGCGAAACATCTCCGGCTCCACCATTGAGTAAATAACCGCTCCGGCTATCACGGCTAAAAACGCCGCCAATATCTGCACTTTGCTTATAGCTTTCAAAGCTCCAATAATAACAGCAATTACTATTACATACTGAAGTATGGAGAAAACCCGATTGGAGGCAACCGCAGGGTCGAAGGCCAAGGCCGGATAAACTGGTAACAGGACATATAATGCCGTTGTTGAAGCAATCCACAGGAGTATTTTTCTGTTATTTAAATGCCGAAGATGATCAACTACGCTTTTAATAGATATCACTTTTAATTAGCCCCCTCCTGTCCCTAAAGTACTTCCTCCTCCTATTCCCAGAAAGTTTTTTATTCCATTTGCTACGTCTGAAAAAGCGCCTGGATCTAAAAGGCCATATATAATAGCACCGGCAAATGCTAGGGTAATTGCCCCCATAACGTTACTTTTGACCAACATCACTACTACAGCACTAGCTACGGCGATTAAAATGCAGAACATTACGAAGCTCAGTACTTTGTCCTTTGCTGTGTCAATGTTAAATGCAGCAAACGCATCTATCGGAGCTGCTAAAACAAATGTCAGCACTAATGTTGAAATTATAAATGCCGGACTCCTGGCCACTGATTTCGCCTTTAAATTTAAGCGCTGCCAATAGAATTGAAATAGCATATAGGCTTTTATTAACTGCTTGAGCAAACTGTTATCCCTCCAATCTATATGTTATAAGCGATCAACAAGCTTTTCTTAACCTCCTTTCGGATAGGGTATGCACCATCTCCAAGGCATATAAATAGAATCAGCCAGGCTCTTTACCTGGCTGATCAGACAAATTGAGCCTTTTAAACTACTCTTTTTTTGAACTCAGTTCCCGGTTTAAAGGCAGGTGCATTTTTTGCCGGAATTTGTATCTCTTTTCCGTTCGAAGGATTACGGCCTTTTCTTTCTTTACGACACCTTAGTTCGAATGTCCCAAAGCCTAAGATTTGGACTTTGTTTCCCTTGGCAATTTCACTCATGATTACATTAACTGCTGCATCCAATGTTTCTGTCGCATCTTTTTTGGTTTGCCCAGTTTTACTGGCAATCTCAGAAATTAGTTCACTACGATTCAAAAACCATCCACCTTTCATATTGTTTTTGGGAATACCTTCTCTCATCACCCCCTTAAAGTATTCAAAATAGGAGATTGGATTTATTGTATTATTAATTTGATTTCGAAAAAGATGGGGCCGTTCGCATACTATATTTCACTACACTACAGGTACCTGTTTTTTTATGAATCAGGTGCAGTTCTCCTGGCGGATTCTTTACAACATACCAATTATTTGAGTTTAAGCGGCTTTGGCATATTATTTCCCTCTGCCGACGAGTAGGTTTCTTTTTATTACTCAAATTAAAATCACCTTCTTCCTTAAAAAGTACTTATAAATAAAAAACCGCCAGACCAGCCGGCAGTGTAAACAGGCATCTCCAACTCTTTGGTGTATTCTGACTATGAAAACAATGAAAATAATAATAAGTATACATATATTGCGAACGCTGTTAACGCAAAAACTGTGAATACACCGGGATTATTCCAAGCGAATGCACCAAAACCAGGTATTATCATAGGTGTTATTAACCCCACGCCAATGCTTCTCATCAATAAGTTGGATTTATTTGCTCTTCCATAGCTTAAGCCCAAAGAAGCTATAAACACAAAAGCTGTGAATGCTGCAGACACTATCAAGTAGGTTTTGATTATATTTTGGGTTACTGCCTGTATCCCCTCTTTTGCTGCATTGTAATAAAAAGCAGTTACTACTTCAGGCCAGATATCTATACTTCCTTTTACCATCATTATCAAAAATAACAGTAAGAATACTTTAAACATCTTTGGTCTGATTTTATCGTCATTTTCCATCAATATGTTAAAGCCTTTTTTAAAACATTGTATAAAGCGGGTCTTTAACTCTGTCCGCGAAATTTCTTTATTACTGCCCATCCCGAACCTCCTATTTTAGTGGAAATGAAAAGATCCTGCTTCCCAATTACATCTTTTTTCATTGGCAAAATTACAAAAGACAACAGACACCCCTATATAAGCCATTTTAAGCGCATGAACATTTATATAATCCAATTGATAGTGTTGCTTTGACCTCATCAAGCGGTCACTAAATTATTAAGCATATCATAGTCAATGCGATACCATTTGGTATTGTTATAACTAGCTGATACAAGCAAGCTCATGTCTTCCAGTTTAGAGAATATCCGTTTTATGGTGCTGTCACTCCAAAACGGAAATTGTTCTTGCCAATCAGCATAAGTGTTATAGATCCAGATAAAACCGTCCTTGAAATTGCGCCCCTCTTTTTTGTTTTTTTCCAGCCAGTAATGCACTTGCTGCAAAACAATGCATTCATTGAGCCCTAGAATATTTGCCAGCTCCACATTAACCACTAACTGTAACGGAACCTTGTTAAATAAAATATCCATTGATGACATTGTATCCATCCCGCCTTTCTGGTCTTTGTTATAAAAAAACCGGCGATAATGCCGGGATATTGTATAGGAATTTATGCTATTTTTCTGTACTGAGTTCTACTTATTAAGAAGTTCCTTATTGCTTACCCTGCAAAAAGCAGGAGGAACAGAACACTTTTTTTTATAAAAGGTTTACATTTCTTAGGATTTATAATTCTCCCACAACCATCACATCTTAGAGTATTATCCTTATCAAGCAACTCAAACTCTTCATTAATAATAAGGCTACCATCACAATTTTGACCTACGTAAAACTCTCTACCTTCTTTGTCTAGGGCAAAATACTCATCTGTTGGGACATACAGATGGGCAGAATATACGCCTCCCTCTTCAACCTTCGCTAAAACCTTTGTATGGTCATATACAGTAAAACTTTCAAGAGCCCTAACTATTATCGCTTCATTACCCATTACGTTACGCTCCTCTCTGATACGCTTAATCCTTGTGATGCGTCATTCCACCTTTGCACGATTATATATTTTTGAGAGTTCTATAATCCGTCGCCCATTTACATTCTGGCCGTGACGTGTTCTCCACTCCCGTCGCGTTAACTCCTCCAGCAGTCTTTTGTTGCCTTTAACCGGGACATCAAGATACACCTCTGGATCATTGCCTCGAAAACCCATTCTTCCAATGCAAACAGTTACGGGCAGGTCTGCTAACTCTTTCACTGCCAGTTGTCGCGCTTTTTCCCATGTAATCTGATCGAATTCCCCTAAGTCCATCATTTCACCATCCTTTGCACTTAAGCATCTATAACAGACTGTTCATCAAGCTATTGCGGCTAACAGGTTATCAAAGTCGATAATCCTATGATCTTTTAAGGCTAAGAATCCTCTTGGGCATTGTTTTATTATGTTTGTTTGGTCTATATCAAAGTAATAAAAACTTATTTTATAGGAACCATTGCTATTTACTAGTGCTCTAGCATATCCCAATTTTCTTGTTGTGGGATTCCATCCCATATCCTCAGTGGTGATACCCTTGGCCTTTAAATTCCCTAAAAATTCATCTGTATTTATGATTAAATCATTCATAACAACATCTCCTTTGCCAACAGAATGTGCATTAATCTTCTTCCTATTTATCTGACTACAAACAGAAGTCTATTAATTCCCTTGCTTTTTGAATGCTCTCAACTAATTTGCTCCTCATTGTTCCTAGCTCGCTATACGCTATAACCTATTACCCAATGGCATTGAATTCCATTACAGCCTCGTCCCATTGAAACAGTATTGAGCTGGTCATTTTGTCTGTGCAACCTCGAAAATAATTCCCAACCGGAATCAGCAATTAAGCTACTTTATAAATACTACAGAATACTTTAGCTAGAAATATTTTGATTAATATTGTCATTGCCACTGTTGTTTCCGCAAGCATTTGCGGCATTTTCTTCGCTGTTTGCGGAAGTACTTGGCTCTTCCTGCGGAATGTCTTTTTCATCAGAAGTATTTTGTTCTCCAGGAAAAACGATATCTATCTTTTGGGAGGTATCCTGTTCTTCAGGAAGAATTTCTTCTTCGGAAATTTGCTCCTCTTGCCCTTCCTGGGTGGTCACTTCTGCTGGGATTTCAAGCCCAGTAATAGTTGATGACTCAGGCTTAGTAAACTTAAAAATCACATTAAAATCGGCTCCGGGTGATCCGGTTATTGTTATATATACATTATTCGGAAGAAAATCTATTGCATATGTAACTATTCCGTTCTCAATACGGCCAACTAGATTATAATCCGAAAAAATTTCTATAAGAATATGTTCTCCGCCTTGAATTACAGGAGATAATTGATTTAGGTGGGGGCTAAGCTCTATTTCTATTTGAGTTTCAGGAGTTATTATTAAATTTGTTTCTTTATAAAATTCTGCCCTGGGTAATTCCTGTATTACAGGAACTTCTTCAGGCTTGTTATTAATCTCTTCCGGAATTGGCTCTGTTGGAGGAGTATCCATTCCAGGTTCTTTTTTAGTATCGTCTATTTTTTCCCCGGTATCTTCTTCAGTGCCATCTATAGGGTTTTCGTCAATGGCTTCTTCAGTATCTTTTTCACCGTTTTTAATATTTTCCTTGGTGTGAGCATTGGCTTGATCATCTTTTTTATCTGAATTGGGTTCATGGCTTGGTTCTGGTTCAGATTCATTTGAAGGTTCTCTTTGCGCTGAATTATCAAGGTCTGGCAACTCCGACTGAATTGCAACTTCATTCACAATTGCCTCGCCGTCTATTTGATTAGTGTCAAGGGCTGCGTCTGCAGCAGGGATCGTATATAACATAAAACATAATAATAATAACAAACAGTGTTTATTCAAAAGTTTTCTCCCCCTTTGGAATTAGTTTGTAGAGTGAAAGGCTGGGGCTACCAGCCTCTCCTCATCAAACCGTACGTGAG
>ENA-UOOK01001237-UOOK01001237.1-fermentation-metagenome-genome-assembly--contig:-NODE-1237-length-33920-cov-47.968286_pt1 | contig 33920 bp, 26 predicted proteins | sample MGYA00245777_ERZ724023 | MGnify/ENA primary metagenome ERZ724023 (study PRJEB28704, sample SAMN03018312) | fermentation metagenome | biome: anthropogenic terrestrial biome; feature: soil...
AAAGTTATATCAAAATAGCACATAAATACAAGATAAGTTTTATATTATGGGCTGGATAAATGAAAATATATTCTGTATTTTAAAAATTTGGAGGGTCTTCTTATGACATTTAGTAACAAAAAAATACATAACGATCGGTATGTTCGGGATTTTTACCTGGCTCGAGGATTAAGTGAATCTTCAGAGGAAAATTATACTATACGGCTAAAGTCATACTGCAATTTTTTAGGTAAATTACCGAAGGAACTATTAGATATAGCCGAACAAGAACAAGATAATAATATTAAAATGAAAGATCGCAAGATAAAAAGATATTTGTTGGATTACGCTGATCATCTTAGGATAAATGGAAGATGTGAATCCACAATCAAGGGAAATTTGGAAACCATAAAGGCGTTTTACCATGAATATGAAATTGAAACCTTTAGAATTAGGGGTTTTTTTAAAAATGAAAGTCAAAATAAGAGTTTTGAAGAGTTACCTACAAAGGAGCATATTAAAAAGGCCCTAAAAGTTTCTGGACTTAGAACTCAAGCAGTAATATTGTTACATTATACAAGTGGAATGGGTGCATCAGAGGTAAGACATCTTACTTACGGCGACTTTCTAACTGCAATGGATGAATATTTGGATTTAGATGAAGATTGTTTATTAAATATACCTAAAGTTGTAAATAAACTAAAAAAGAAGAAAAAAGAACTAATAGGGACTTGGAAAATTAAACGATATAAGACAGGGATGCCTTATATCACTTTTAATAGCCCAGAGAGCAACGATGCTATTCTTGATTATCTTTTGGAGAGAATAAGGAAAAATAAAAAAATAGAAAGTCTAAAAGACCCCCTGTTTGTAAGTCATTTCAACAGAAACATGGGAAAAGAAACTCATTCACACTCCATTAGAGATTTAAATGACAGGTTAGGATTGGGTATGCGTAGTGAAAAACGTTATTTTTTCACTTCGCATATGTTGAGAAAGTTGTTTACAACTACTCTTTACAAGGCTAAAGTTGATGAACTGCCTATAAATTGGATGCTTGGCCATAAAATTAACCCTATAACTGAGTCCTACTTCAAAGCGGACATTAAATCATTGAAACAACATTATTTAAAAGCTCTAAATGAACTTTCGTTAGACAATATTAAAGTGAAGACAGTTACTACCAAGGAATATGATTACATCATCAACGACTCCAAGACTAAAGATGAAAAAATTGCTTCATTGGAAGAGAGATTAGAAGAGATGAATGATAGGAATAAATTGATTGATGAAAAGCTGAATAAAATTCTAACTAATGAAACTGTTCTAAAAGAATTGACCAACAGATAATTTGGTAACCGACTTAAATGATAATTTAAATTCAGCTATTAATTAAGAATTAAAAGACGAATTTATTTTAATATAATTATTTGATAATCATAGAACTCACATTAAATTAATTTAAAATTAGGAATATACCAAATAAGGATTATGTGATTATATATATCATATTATTAGATTATTCTAACTCAAATAGCATTTTTATAAGATTTCACAGTTCAAAAAGATTTAAATTTAATTTGTTTAAAATCCAATATTTGAAATAAGTGCTCTAAACAGAGTTTTTAAGTTTGATAATTATTATATTTCTAAATTATAACAGTTTGGAAGATTAATTAAAGAATATACTATTTTTTCCCTTCCAATTTAATTATTTTTTTTTTAGGTTCATTAATTGGACCAATTTTACTTTCGTATTCTTCTATTTTTTGAGATAAAATTTTTACCAAATTTTTAGCTGTTAGTGGAGATATTGTCAATTCATTAGTGACAACTCTTACTGAACCTATTTCTCCAGATGTAGTAATTAATTCATCTTGATTAATTGCTTCTTCATTAAAAAACATTATTCTAAAATCAAAAGGATTAAATCCCACGATCGATCCAGTAGCATAAATTCGATTAAGATCAGAGGATATTATTAATGGGATTTTTAATTCTTGTTCTTTATTCATATTATAATCTCCTCTTCTAAGTTATAAAGATAATTATCATTTGATGAGGTTAAAAATTCATATTCTAAAGAGATTTCGTCCATTTCCTTAGGATTAATATATCCTAAGTTTTCATATTCATTATTTTCTTGAAATGCCAGATCTAATCTTCTTAAATATTCTTCACTCTCTAGAATTGATAATGCTAAAGCTCTTTTATCGTCTTTTTTTAATCTATATTTGGTTGCTTTACCTTCTTTAGTTTCTATCATCCCTATCTTTTCTAATTGTTTTAAATGCGTATAAACTGTCTTTTTAGAGACATCTGTCATTCTTGATATTTCTGAAGCTTCTAAAAATTCTCCCCATCGTTCGACTAGTTCTTCAAGTATATCTATTCTTTTTGTTTGTCCAAAAATATCTTTCATTACATATGCCATTTAGATCACCTATTTTTAATATTATTTTTTTATGCATTTCTTATATAGTTTACTAAATTACATTACAGTGTAATTTTTTACAATATTAAATTAAAAATATATTTATATTATTTTTAAATATAAAATTATGACAAAATTTGACGAGTTAATTAATTCTTTAAGTGAAAATGATAGAAAAATAATGACTATTATTGGTAGAATTAGTGGTTCCAATAGTAAAAATTTTACTCGTCAAACTATTTTTAAAAAAGCTACAAATGAGGAACAGAAATTCGTAAATGATTCACTTGAAAATCTCAGAAAAAAAGGTTTAATTAGATATTATAGAAAACCTGACAACTTTGCAGTTAATCGTGATGGATTCATTGTAGCAAGAAAACTGAAAGAAGAATTCAGGGAAAATAATTATCCCTTTAGGATATTAATGATTATTTAGTCATTTAAAAAATCTAGATATATAGTTTGAAATTTTAAATTGCGTTTTTTTAATTAAAAAATAAATATCAATTTTAGAGATTTATTTAAACTCTTTTTAAGAAAATAGTTGGTTTTTGAATATTTTATTACAATAATAATTATTAGTAATATTTATATATCTGATTTTCATACTAATTACCATGAAGTTATGAGGTGATAACATGATGGTAGGAAAAAGCATATCCATGGACCTAAATGATCTAAACAAAATTCAACAAAGGATAGAAAACGGTGAATCATCTAGTCTAAGTGAATTTGTAAGAAATGCAGTAAAGAAAGAACTTAGGAGGTGAAAAACATGGTTATGAAATTAACAGACAAACTAAAAGATATATATAAATTATATAAAGATGAAAAAAACCCTCCTGTTCCAATAAAAGAAATAAAAGAATATTTAAAACTCTCTGGTGTAGAATTAGAAGAAGATGATACATTCTAGAGGGTTCTAAAATGCCAGAAGAAAAAATTGAGGGGGAAGGTAGGGGAGCCCCTACCAGTAATACTTTATTATCAAATAATATAAACTTGTCGGGAGATACCTCACCGATGACTCTTATCCCTGAGAAGATGGAAGGACCACCAATACCGCACTTCAAAGATAAACCCGTACAGCAACTGATAGATGGATTCAGTCTGTACTTCAAGAAAATTAAAGATTATGATTACTGGATATGCGAACAACAAAAAGGCGGTTCATATCTTGTACAATGGATCGAATTCATTGGTTCAAAATCTCAAAGATTTCATCGTAAACTATCAAATAGAAATGGTTTGGATGTTGAAAACAAAAAAAGAGACCAAACTCTTATCAAACATTTGAACTCTAAAGCGGGAATAGAATCGGCTGAGATTAAGGAGTATTTAGAAGAAGTTGGGGTCTTTATAGGTGAAAATCGGATAGCCTTATCACCTGTTACTGAAGAAGTAGAAGAAAATCCTGATTTTAAAATAGGAAATGGTAGTCAAACTGAGGAGATCTCAGAGGAAAAACGTGAAAAACTTATTAAGCTTCTGGAAAAGCCTGATCTTTTAAGTTTCATTGATAAAGCACTTTATGAACGCTCCCCTGATGATGGATTTATTATCGGAGAGGTTGAATCAAAACATATTTTGAATTTTAATTGTGTAGGAGCTAGGCTGGGATTATCAACTATAAACACTCTTAAAGGCGGTTCATCAATTGGTAAAACCAATACTGCAAACGTGGTGACTGGTTTACACCGGACCAAGAAGGTGGGTAGTCTTTCGGACACCGCCCTTAAATATGCTGACGATCTGGACCATATTGATATACTCTACATCCAAGAAACTTTGGAAGAAGAGTTTAAGAATAAGGAAACCAGGTTAATGTCAGCAGATGACGGGGGATTCATAGCCGAAACCACTGTCAAAAACCCTAAAACGGGCCAATTTGAAGTTCAACAGACAACCATACCGGTTAAAACATTAGTCACCACTACTACGGCCATTGAACTGGACCCGGAGTTTGCCAGCCGTAATTTTATCATACCAGTTGATGACAGTGAAGAGCAGACCAAGAGGATTCTGGAAGAGAATTTCAAATCCACCGAGAAGAAACTCCAAGAAATAAAGGGCGAAATCAATTTTAACTCAAAATATGAACTTTTAACAGAATCATATAAGATTTTACAGCCTTATACTGTTCTGATACCATTTGAAAAGGATTTAATGGATATATTCCCTACTTCTAACCCCAGGGCCCGTAGAGACTCTAAAAAACTTATGCAGCTGATAAAGGAGAGCGCCCTTCTATTCCAGTACCAGCGCTGCCGGTCTGAATTAAATGAGAAACCAATATTAGTCGCGTCCTGGGTGGACCTGGGCCATGCCATTCTATTGGGCGGACCCATTATGGAAGCTACCCTTACAGGGTTTGATAAGCGCCTGATAGAGGCTCTGCCCATTATTTATGAAGTTATTGATGATAAAGGATTTATCACCACTAAATCTCTCCATGAACAGCTGAAGAAATCGTCTAAATATGCCTGGCAAATCCTGAATTTCTTTGAAGATAATGGCTATATCTACCATGACAGCGATACCAAAAGAAGGTGTGGTATTAAGGGGAAGACCAAAGTTTACATTAAAACAGAGGCGAGGGAATATAAAAGTCTACTTTTAGCCATCGGAAATATAGAATGGCTTAAAATAAAAAATAAGGAAGAGGAATTCATAAAAGAACAAATTCTAAATTCCTCCCACCAAGTAGGGGAAGAGATCTACTTACCTCAATATGATCCAATTGTTCCCAACAAGGTGGTGTATCATCAAACTTCTATTCATTCTGAGAAATTTAGAATTTATAGAAACAAGACCATAGAGGAGGATAAAAAGCCGGAAAATAATGGAAAAATTCTGAAGGACGAAAGTAGAATTATCAGACAAGTTTTAGGTGTAGAGATAGATTATCGGGACTTAGATGGTATTGAAAAAGCAATATTCACTGAACTAGCAGGGTTCAATAAACACACGCTCCAATCACTGATTGAAGAACTAAAAAATAAGTTTAAAATAGCAGATATCACTACTACCATTAAGGAGATGGAGGCTAAAGGATGGGTTATGTAAAATACCAGTCCAAACTATCCAGACTCCCCCGGAAGCATGTTGAAACACCTTTAAAACCTTCATTTTTAATAGACTGGGAAAATACACGTCCTGAACTTAAAAAATTTATTTTATTGCATGTGATAAGGGTTGTTGATGATTACCGAAGCCCCCATAACAAACTCACCATTGAGAAATTAATTATGGATTTGAGCATTAATATGGGTGGAATAGTTAAATTGCAAGTGAAAATTTACATTGAAAACCTGATCTACTATGGATATGTTGCAGAATCCTATGTAGATGGAATGGTAACTGTCACCGATAAAGCCTATGATGAACTTTTCTTCATTGATAAACTTCTTTTAAAGAAGAAAAACATGACAAGGGGGCTTTAAATGAAGGGTCTTCAATCTTTCTACCGTTCCTTCTATGGATTCAAGTTCTACAGACATTTCCGCCGACCAGATGGATTTATCAACAAAAATTTCAGGATCCAATTCAAGGTGGAAAATCCCAAACAACTATATCTCCATGTGCACCGAAATAGTGGTACTTACCCTTGTCTAATTCATACCTATGATCATGGAAGCAGGGGTAATTTAAACAAATGCAAATCTGAGAAGATGGTGTTTGATAGGGTGTTCTTTGATTTTGATGTAAGTAATGATCAACTTAAAAAAATTAAAAAAGAACTATTTGAGCTACGAAGTCAAGGACTGAATAATAAAAAAAATAAACAAGTCCAGCTCAAGGAACAGCTACAAAACTTGATCATTAAAAAAGATATTGTTAAACCTGCGATTGACGAAGCAAAAGACTTTGCCTGTAATTTTCATGAAACATTTGGGAAATATCCGGTTTTATTCTTTAGCGGATGTAAAGGATGTCATGCATATGCCTTTTTTAACCAGTCTAAATTCATTAACCTGAATATGGCAGTTTCTTGGTTTGCAGAGCATGTAAAAAAATCCTTCAATTACCAGACAATAGACCTTGCAGTCACTAAAGATGCACAGGCCAGGCTCTCCAGGGTTCCGTATAGTAAACACCAATTAACTGGATTAACAGTTGTTCCATTTGCCGTTCATGATGAATATGAAGTGATTATAGAGAAGTCATTGGCACCAGGAGTAGAAAGTTTCTACCGGGAGGACTTTATCACAGATTTTCACTTACATTTGCAAGAAATAGATAAAATTGAGGAACACAATGCTAAAATTAAGGAAAATATTGAGATAAATAACAAAAAACAGTATGGATCAAATAAAATAAAATTCGTTGATGACCACAGGGTCTTCTTCAAATCCATCCTGGGAGAACCAATTAAAGAATATCCAGAAAAAGAATATGTAATGTACCAATGTCCTTTCCCAGACCATGATGATAAGAAACCATCATTTAGGGTTCATAGATGTGGTTATTATTGTTACGGCTGCTTGAAGAAGGGTAATTATTGGCAGTTTTTGAAGGATTATTATGGATGGGATGATCTTTTAGTGAGGAATTTTCTTAAAAAAAATCTAATTGATTAACTTATCATCTGCCTTTGGACCATAAAACAATTTAATTTGATTAGGACCTTTAAATCCCCAATATTCTCGCATAAATTTAATCTCTTTTGTCAGATATAAAATATAATCTTTAATTAATTTTGAATCATTACCTTGATTAAGAACAATCTTCCAATAAAGTAAATGTTTGCCCCTATTGCCTATATTTATTGATTTAACCGCATTACATTCGTAAAATAAATTTATCTTGCGTTTCAAAAATTTTTCCCATATATCTAAATCGTGTACTTGATCCTTATCAAAATTAAAAATTTCTTTAATTTTTGGGAATTCATTCGGAATAGCTTTTAATTTAGTTTTATTTATGCGAAAATCAATATTTTCTATTCTTTTATCCTTATTACATTCTTTACATAAAGTTTGTAAATTATCTTCAGAATTATCTGTAATTCTATATCTAGGATTTATATGATCAATTTGCAATAATTTCCTATCGGTTTCTCCACAACATAAGCATTTATAATCGTCTCTTTTTAAAATCTTCTTCCTAATCTCTTCAGGTGTTAATTCAGGTCGGTCTGGGGTTACTCCCCCATCATCAAAAGGAATACCTGATGACCCACCTTTTTCTGGGGGATTAAGTATTCGAGTTATCCAATAATCAACTTCAGATTTAAATTTAAAATAATCAGGATATAAAGCTCTCCAATATCTATCCTTTTTATTATATTCTTGTTTGCAGGCTTGATCTAGAGATATAGTATCTAATTTCTTATGAATTAAATTTTGAGCAAATAAATCAATGTTATGATTTTTACGTTCTTCAAACTCAAAATAATGAGGTTTAACTTTATCATTTTGGGCCATATGTCTAGCGATTATGAATAAATACCTTAATTTATTCATATCCTTTTCTCCAGATGGGAAAAATTCACCATACCATTGATTAATTTTATTATTAATTTTTAAATATTTAGGTTCATTAGAATTTAAATTTAACTCTAAATCTTCATCTTCAAATAATTCTAAATTTGTATTTTCTAGTTTTTCAATATAATTATCATATAAATCCTTTTCATTTTCTTTTTTATGTTCAAAAACTAAAACAAAATCTTTAATTGATTTAAAATCATCTTCCTCGCCAATCTTGGTATCAAACTCTGTAAGATACCATCCAACAGGCATCAAAGAAATAAATGATTCAATTTCATAATTTTCATCACTATCAGATCTTTTAGCAGCATCATCAATCAATTTAATCAAAATTGACTCTAAAGGAACATGTGGATATTCAGTTTCAGGCTTAGGAGGTTCAGGAGGACCCATAGGAAGTTCTTTCCATTTTGCCCAATTTATATCATAATCCCAGTTATCTACAAAAGAAACTATATGAGCAATTTCTGTACCTCCAAACTTCGGACCTCTTAACGCCCTCCCAATCATTTGAGTAAGAAGAATTTCACTAGTTGTTTGTCTTGTAAGAAAAACAGTATCTGCATCTGGCACATCAGTACCTTCAGTTAACATCCTAATATTTATTAAAACATCTAATTGGCCTTTTTTGAATTTTTCAAGAACATCTAGATTTCTTTGAGCAGTACCTGCAGTACCAAGATTCCTATCAACCATAGTAAACATTACATCTGCTTTGACATCCCGATTTCGTAAATACCGACACAATGTAACACATTGATACCATCTATCTGTGAAAATAATGGTTTTACCAAACTTTTCTCTCTCATTTACATAACATTGAGCTATAATCTTATTTCTTCTTTCATTCTTTGCTAGCTTTTTGATAATTTTTTGAGGTAAATCTGCATATGTATTAGACCATCTTTGATAATCTCCAAAATCAAATTCAGCATCGATATTAGTTTTTTTAGTCTCAAATTGTGGCCATGCAAGAATTTCCTGGCTCATTAACTCTTCAATTGTTGCATCTGCTATTACAGATTGAGGAAATACTTTTCTTAAAATGATTTCTTTATTCTCATTAGATGCCGTAGGTGTTGCTGTTAGACCAAGTAATTGCATATCCGGATATTTTTCCCTTAAATCAAAAATTAATCTCCTATAACTAGGTGCTACTGCATGGTGAGCTTCGTCAAAAACAATAAATAATTTGTCATTAGTTGAATTTAAAAAATCCATAAATTGTCTTAATTTATTATTATAAGCTTCTCTTACTGTTTGTAAGGTTCCAATAATTATATCATCATCATATTCAATTTGTTTAGGTGGGAAATTATTTTTTGCACCAGAAACTACCCGAACTTTGAGTTCCTCTCTATTGCTATTTTCATTTATTAATCCAACTTCATAACCACTTTTTGAATCTTCATATTTAGGTCCAAATGTGAAAAAAGCTTGTTCAAGCAGATGATGTGTATGTGCCAACCAAAGAACTTTATATCCTTTAGAAAGAGGTCCTTCACAAAGAAACCTTACAGCGACAAAGGTTTTACCAGCTCCTGTCGGTAAAGCAAGAATTCCACCGGAAGCTTTATGTTTTATTTTAAACCATTTTCGAAGGTTTTTTAAAGCTTCATTTTGATGTATAGCAGGATCCAATTCAGATTTTTGGTCGCGACATTCAAAAAGATCATATTTACGATAGAAAGAATCCTTTTTTAATAAATCCATAAAATCTCCCCCATTATCAATTATAAAATAATACTTTTTAATAAATAAACTTTATATAATATCAAATATTTGGGGGAAATATTATTTTAAATAAAGAAAATTCAAGTAAAATTATTTTACATGCCGTAGAAGCTACAGAACCATTATGGCGTAATTTTGGCGAAGAATGGGATAATATTGACCAAGTTTTTCTTTCTAGAGCATATGAACAACAGGGTTTTTACTTACATAGATTTGTTATTCTCTTAGAAAAATATCAAATATACTCAATTGATAGTATAGGGACGATTTTAGACTCTTATCAGGGTGAAAGGAAATATCGACGAGATTTTGCAGGTTCGATTGAAAGCCCCTTTTATAAAACTTTAAAAGCGGGAAAGTATGGATCTGAAGGAGAAAGATTTTATAGGTGTGCTAAAAAATTTAAAGGAAAGTTCGGGGCAGGTTATTGGAGAAATTTATGGTGGATGTTAATTTGTTGTCATGATTTGAAAAAGAAATATAAATCAAGTTTTTTATTCTATTTAAAAAGTAAATTTGGTAAATTTAAAGGTTTAAAACAGATAACTGATTCTGATTTTAAAAAAATGTCTATAAAAGACTGGGATGGCTTTTTGAAAACTCATCCTTGGGATGAACTATATGGTGTTGGCGAAAATGTTTTCCATTATATAATGAGAGATATTAAGGAGTTAGAATTTGTAAAGGACTCCGAAAAACTAGATTCAGCTAACATCCATTTTTTAAAAGTCACAGGTATAATGATAGAAGATGAAATAAATCGGGAAAACATGGAAAAATTATTATTAAGTCTTAATCTTCCTTATAATATTAGTGAAGTCAATAAAGGTCTATATAGTTATTGTGCTGAAACAGCTGCGGATAGTTATGGTTTCTGTAGGAGCCATAAAAAATGTTCTGGCTGTAAAGTAAACAAAATATGTGATGGACCTAAAAACCTTAATTGATTAGTTATTTAATATGAAAAATGGTTGTTTCTATCAAACTATTTCCGACGCGCAAAATTCCGCCCTCCGGATTCGCCCAGAAATTTCAGAGGCTGCGCTATTGCTACTTATTTTGATTATTTAAATTTTTATTTTTTCTATTATTGATATTAGAGCGCCGAATCTCCACCCACCACCCTCCACAGGACTGCCGCCAGGCCGGCAGTTAGAGGACCCTATCGAGGAATCCGCCCCCTTAGGGGCCCCACCACGAACGCTATCCAAAGATTAATAATGATTATAGTTCCTGATTTAAAATTGCCTTTTAAGGGAACCAAAGATTTTATTAACCTCTACTCTTAGCAATAGGGCAACTTCCAAAAATTCTGCTCGAATCTCTCGGGGCGGAATTTGAAATTCAAAAACAATGGTATAATGGCTTTTGAATTTAAATAAAATTTGTTTTAGCATTTTATATCGAAAATAAAGCACGTAAAAACCGTAAACTTTAAATACTAATTAATACTAATATTAATTAGAGTAATACAATTTACTCGGGCAATAGGTGAAAAAATGGAAACCAAAACAAGAATTCAAAACTGGAACACCACTTTAGAGAATAAAAAAGGCTATGAGCCTTACGGATCCTTAATTGGAAATAGCAACACTGGAAAGCTACACTCCCCTGGTTGCAGGGCTATAGGTATGATGAAAGAGGATCATAAAGTCCCAACCAATGGGGCTCACTTCACACCATGCAAATGGTGCTACCATGCAGGACCAGGACAACTAGAAGATCCTAACCAGTCTAAATTGGAATACCAAAGGGAAGTAGAAATTTGTCAGGATCCAAAAATAAACCAGTTATTCCAGCAGGTAGGATGCCTAACCTGCGGCTCCAAAGATGGAATTGTGAAAATGTATACCAATGAACAGGGAGCCAGACTTCTAGGGAAAGATGGTCACTGGTGGATCTATTTCGAATGCAGCTGCGGATATCAAACAGCCCTACGGAAAGCAAAACAACAGAGAAGGAGGGAGTTATAATGACTCTATCCTTCCATGAATTAGTAGAAATAACAAACAAAGATGAGCCAGAAAACAAAACCGGATACCAGATTTATAGCGGCTTCACATTCCAATGTCCAGGAGAAATCATGCAGCTGATTCCAGACCACTTCTATGCTGTAGAAAAATGGTGTTACAAATCCTTAAGGGTAGTCTGGATCTCCAAAAAGTATCTATCAATCCTTACTTACTGCGAAGGAGACATAATATTAGAAGTCTGTGAAACCATGGAATACTTTAAAAAAGAAATAAAAAGAACTGCCGAGTTCTACAGGGAGCACTGATAAAATGAAAGGTAAAAACAAAAGATTCTGCGTAGATCTACCGCGAAACATACATAACAAGATCTGGAGAATGTCAGGAAGTTTTAAAATAAACATGGTGGCTCAATGTCTCCTAGTGGAGTACATGACGGATCCTGATCTACAGGATCGGGTAAAAGACAGGCTACAAAATAGGAGCAGGAAAGCTCCTTAACAAATTATTTTTTAATTATTTCTTTTTTTAAGGTGGGGGATGCCGTCGCAAGGGACGGCAATAATTCAAAATAAGGGGCAATAGGTGGTACGAATGAAACCCATCGCACCACTTATCACTATTTATTTACTTTTTATATATAAAAATTATTTACTATTTCCATAGTCGAGCAGGAACACGAATCTAAACCAACATTTGAAAATTTAATCTTTTTTTATAAAAAATTTAATTAATTAAATCTTAAATGATTAAATGGGTGATTGCAATATAAATTTACATAAGATTTAGGGGGCGATTTTATTAGAATGTGGATGGTTAGAGCTGGTGAAAAAGGTTTTTTGATTGATGAATTTCTATCTGAAAACGTTGTATGTATAGGATGGGAAATAGGTGATTTATCCAATGCAGAAAATGTTGAATCCATTAAATTGAAATTGAGGGAAAGATTTCCTGAAGATAATGAAGCAGCTATTGGTAATAAAGCTGGTAAAATATCTACTTTTAGATTTGAATTAAATTTAGGAGATTATGTGATATCTAATGATTCAATAAATAAGACTTATCATATTGGTAAGATATTATCTGATTATTATTATGATGCTAATCTGATAAGTGATATTCCTGGTGAGTATGGGGATTTAAGACTTGTTAAATGGTTATGCTCAGTGAAATGGGATGATTTATCTAAATTAACTAGAGATTCTTTAGGTTCTGTTGGGACTATTTTTGAAGTAAAGGGGTCTGCTTATAAAGAAATATTAGACTTAATAAACAATTCTGTTCTTGAAAATTCAAAAAGGTTAATTGAATTGGTTAAAATTAATAAAGAAGAATATAAAGAATCTGATGTGTTAAAAGATGAAGAAGTGGAAGTAATTAATAAATATGGACGAATGTTTCATCCAGATAATCTTGATAAATTAACAAAAGAAGATTTTAAAGCTTTTTTATTGTTTGATAATAACAAGCATTGGAAGAGAATCAGTAGACAATCCAATCAAATTACTCAAGATATGGATAAGTTGATAGAAGTTCTTAAAGTATTATTAAATGAGGAAATAGACTTAAAAGAAAGATTAAATTATGTATTGCCTCTAAATTTGGATGATAAGCCTATTAAAGGTCTTGGAAGGGCAGTTTTGACGCCAATTATGCTTGTTACATATCCAGATAAGTATGGGGTTTATAATAACATTACTGAAATGGCATTAGAAAAATTAGACTTGAAACCAAATTTTAAGGCTGATATTAGTTTTTCAGAGGAATATATTGCAGTTAATAGAATAATCAATGATCTTGCTAAAAAATATGATTTATCATTGTTTCAATTAGACCGATTATGGGATCATTTACGTTATGATGGAAATATTTTAGAAATAATTGAAACCCCACAAGAAATTAAAGAATCACAAAATAAATTCAGGGATATTTTATACCAAAAAGCTGATGAAATCATTGATAAAATCCATTGGTCAAATGATATGAAAATTGGCTATAAATACACAGAAAATGATAAATATAATCGCTATTTTAATGGTTTTGGAATTGTTAAACCAGATGATAATATTAATATGCCCATATTTTGTGAAATTAACATTGAAAAAGACGGTTTAAATAAAACAACTGCAGGTGCATTCGCTAGAGATCTCGAAGGAAATTTATATGTAGTTCATCGTGGAAATATTGGAGGTAAGACAACTAAAACTGACTTTTTTGATAAATATACTGGGGAAACGGCACAGATACAAGATGGAGACAAAAAAATACAAGCTGTTATTATAGGTTCATTGGATGATCCTAAATTACCTGAAAATGTTAGAAATTTTGTTTTTGAAGTAGCTAAGATTAAAGATCTTATTAGTGGCGATTTACGTGATTTTTTCCTAAGAATTTTTAGAAATTATCAGTCAGAATCAATTAAAAAGAGTTTTCCTAATAGTAATTTAGTAGGCCTTATAAATAATGATTTACCACAATATTTAGCTGAAATTACTCCTAATTCAGATAATTATATTTTTAAGAGCTATAGTGGTAAGGGCAGTACATGGACTTGCTGTCCTCAAATAGCTATTTTAGATACAAATATCACGGAAATTCTTGGATCAGGTTATTATGTGATTTATATTTTCAGTGAAGATACTAAACATCTTTATTTATCTTTAACACGGAATATTAGTAGATTCGAAAGTGAATCGAAAGATGATTTGTATGATAGATTAGAATTAGATGCAGGAAGATTTAGGAAAAAGTTAGAAGATATTCCAAAAACCTTTGAGATTAAAACCTTTTCATTAGGAAGCCATGCTTATCTCAATCGTTATGGTCATGCTAATATATATGCTAAGGAGTACAATTTAGATAATCTTCCCTCAGAAGAAGAACTTATATCTGATTATAATGAAATTTTAGGTTTATATCAAACGCTCTCGAAAGATCAAGGGGGTTTCGATAGAGAAATTGGAATTAAAAAATTTATTGAAACTATTCTTAGAAGTTATAAAGGTGCAAGAGAACGTGGGGAAACAGTTGGAGGGCATAGATTAGCTGATACTTTTAATGAATTTACCCGAAATCTAAAAGAATTTGTTAATTCGCCTGAATTTACAGAAAATCCCAATAGATATTATACAAAATCAGTTCATTATGGTAATAATAAATTTGTAGATTCTCCTAATGTTTATTTAAGAGATCAAATAATTGAAAATGATTATAGCATTCGGTATGCTTTTATGAGGGATATGCAGGGAGTTTATTTATCAATAGTTGTAGGTTACAAAAGTCTTAATAGAGGGTATGAAGAACTTCATGATGATTCTATTTCTGAAGAAGAGTTTAATAAAAACTTCCTAAAAGATTTAAGAGATGATTTGGAAGAAAAAACTGAAATTGCTGAAGGTTTTGAAGAATCTCCTAAAGATACATGGATTGACGGTCAAACAATTTTTGCTAAACTTTATGAAAAAAACAATGTTCCATCCGAAAGACGGCTTTTAGGAGATTTAAAGGAGATTTTTAGAATATATAGGTTATTAATACCTCCTAATGAAAACTTCGATGTTTTAGATGTAGACGATGAAGTGGTAGAAGATTATGTGGAAGTAAAAAATCAAATAGAAAATAATAGAACATTTTTTGAATTTTTAAATGATGAAGGTTATTTATTCGACCCAAAACTAGTAGAAAACTTTTTACTCTCTCTAAAAGTCAAACCTTTTGTAATTTTAACAGGAAATTCCGGTACTGGAAAAACAAAGGTTGCTCAATTATTCGCACAATACAAGTCTATTTCAGATAAAAGATTAGATCCACATATCCAAACAGAAGTCAAAATTGGAAAATCCGCTAAATCTGGTGGTTGGACTCTTAGCAAGTCAGAATTTTACAAATATTATCCAGAACTTAAAAATCTTGAACATAATTATCAAGTTAAAATTGATGGTATTCAAAGTAATGCTAATCTTCTTCTTTGGCCTCAACTTTTCTATGACAGTTCAAATGAAAAAGTTAAAGCCAGACTTAAGGAACTTGCAATAGAAGATCCAAATCAAAAAATCCCTTTGGAAATTTTATTACCATCACTTAACAGTGATGAATATAGAATTGTACCGGTAGGAGCTAACTGGACCGAAAACCGTCATGTTGTAGGATTCTATAATGCAATAACAGAAGAATATCAAAAAACCAGCTCTTTAGATCTGATTTTAGATGCCAAACGTGACTTATCTAAACCTTATTTTTTGATACTTGATGAAATGAACCTTTCACATGTAGAAAGGTATTTTTCAGACTTTTTATCTTCAATGGAAAGTCATGAGGCTATGCCTCTACATGATAATGTGGAAGAAGAAGTTCCTATGAATCTTAAATTACCTAAAAATCTTATAGTGGTTGGAACAGTAAATGTGGACGAAACCACTTATATGTTCAGTCCCAAAGTCCTGGATCGGGCCAATACCATTGAATTCTTAACCCATAACCCTTTAAGTTACATGCAAAATGAATTTGACAATGAAAAGCCCTCTGGTGATATTAAGTATCTTCAAAATCCCCTATCAGACAACAATGTAAGGGAGTTTTCCATTGGTGAACTAAAAGAATTGATGGAAGATATTAAAACCAGAGAAAATGAAGTCTTATGGGATAAAATTTCATTAGAAATTGACAAAATCTATGATGAGCTTAAAAAGGCAGGTTTTGATTTTGGATTCCGAGTTGTTAATGAAATCATTCGTTTCATGTATGTAGCTTGGAAGTATGAAAAACAACCTGAACCATGGGAAAACTGGGAAAGATATTTCGATGCACAAATAAAACAGAAAATGCTACCAAAACTCCATGGATCACAGAGAACCCTTCAAGAAGTTATTAAGTCCCTATTTGAGATTTGTTATGATAAAAAAGTCGAAAAAGATCCTCGGTTAATTTCTAAAGAAGAGATTTATTTGGCCAAATATCCTACTGCAGCACTTAAACTACGGGAAATGGATAAAGTTCTCTATGAACAGAGATATGTTGCGTTCATCAATTAGGTGTATTCCATGGTTTATCAATCTGTTAATATAGATCTATTCGACACATCTGACGAAATAAATCTGGGTAAACTAAAAATTAGGGCCAAAATCAATGATGATTCTAAATTGTTAATTGAATCCAATTCCTTTAAAGAAGATGGTATTTTTTATGAGAATGTAGAAAAGGTTAAAGAGTTGGATGATGAAACACCAATACAATATTTTCTGAATGAAAAAGAAAAAAACATATCTCAGCTGGTTCTTCTTGAAGAAACCAATTACAAATTATTTTTTGAATCCAATCTAAAAGAATCATCTAAAGAAATATTTTTTCTACCATCTCTAACTAATCAGCGAGAAGATATTATAGATATATGGGATGAAGATGAGGGTCCAGTTCGTGCTAATTTAAACTTTCGCAGTTATGTTGGGAAGTCTTTTTTTGATGTGAAAGTAGGTGGTTTTAAATCTAAAAAATATTCCTTTGAAGTTCGTTCCAAAAAAATTGGTTATCACAAGCAGTATGATGCCATGATTTCAGATCTGGCTGAAGTTGCTTCAGGAATGATATTTGAACAGAACGCTCCTCTGTTACAGGAATTTGATTTTGGTCATGATAAAAGGGAAACTCTCTATGAAGAATTCATGTTCTTAGAATACCTTTTCCGACCCGATAATCTGCCATATGCTTATGAATTTATATTAAGAAATCCCCATTTCAAATTGGAAAAATATTCAGAAGATGTTCCCACAGCATTTGCACATAATATTGGGCCATCTGAATTAGTTGAAGTTGTTTCAAAACCTGAAGGATTATCTAAAGCCCATAAAATTCCATCAAATTGGCCTGAAAAGATGAAAGGTTATATTCCTGAGACTATAAATCATGATTTCCTTGAAGATACTCTCGACACCCCTGAAAATCGTCTTTTGAAGTACTTTTTAGAATCAGTGGATAAATTAATTTCTGATTTGCTTTCTAAAATAGCAGAAGGTAATATTAGAGATAAACTAATTGAATTTCATGAAAAAATGCAAAGTTATCTTTCAGATCGTTGGCTTATGGATATTGGTAATTTAGACTACATTCCCATGAATTCACAAGTAATGCAGAAAAAAGAGGGATATCGGGATATTTTTAAATTTTATATTTACTTTGAATTTGCATTCAGGCTTAAATGGAGGGACATGGAAGATAAACTTAAAGGATACGAACGAAAATTAAGTGATTTATATGAAGAATGGTGTTATATACAGATCTTAAACGTTCTTAGAGAGTTAAGTGGTATTAACTTGAGATTTGAGGATGTATATGATGTAAGGTTTGATGAATGGTCAATCAGTCTAAAGAAAGGGCGTTCAAGCGCTCAAAAATTTAAATGGATCTACAAAAATGATCCAATCGAAGTTAGAGTTATTTATGGTGGACGTTTTTCAAGAGAATCTTATTCTTTAACTCTAAAACCAGATTATGTTTTACAGATTATTTATAATGGTGAAAGATATCTGGTTCATTTTGATGCTAAATATAAGTTTCAAAAGAAATTTTTGAAATATTGCAAGGATTTAAAGTCTTCAAATCTGGAAAAACTTGCTGAGGAGGAGGATGAAGAACTTTATCGTAGTTATAAAACTGAAGATGTTTTTAAGATGCACACTTATAAAGATGCAATCTATGGCAGTTTAGGGGCTTATATTTTTTATCCTGGTGATCGGCCCGAAATATTTAAAGAATTTAATAGTACTATTATCCCTTCTGTTGGAGCTTTTAGCCTTACACCTGGTGGAAATGAACTTGAAGAGGAAGAAAAAGAAATTAAAGTTTTCATTGAAGATATTTTAGATTTTATTGTGAAATATAATTATGGTAATTAATTCACTAAGAATAACTAATTTTAACCATTAATTAATATATTTTAATGGTGTTTAGTGATGTTAATAGTAAAGTGTAATGAATGCAGTCAGGAATATGAACTAGAAGATGGCGAAAACCCTTCTTCATATCAATGCGACTGCGGGGGTAAATTAGACTTTAAAAATTCAAATAGCCAAATCCAGGGAAATGAAAGTGAAGGTCGAGATAAAATAGCTCATGGCTATAGTTTTACAGATAAAAAGAGCTTTAACTATAAAATCATCATGATTTTTGGCGTTGTCATTATTATTGTAGGAATAATTGGCATCATCATGTTGAATATACTTGGGCTAATTATTACAATAGTAGGGGCACTAATTTATTATTATGGGCATAATGAAGGCCGCAGCTGGATGAAAGGGGACAAAGGAGAAAAATTAGTATCCTTATACCTGGAAGATCTTCCTAGTGGCTATTTCACTTTTAATGATGTGACCATACCTGGTGGGAAAGGAAACTTCGATCATATAGTAATTGGGCCAACTGGAATATTTTTAATTGAAACTAAGAATTATTCTGGCTTCTTTAAAATATATGGAAACGACTGGTACAGCCGTTCTTCAAGTCAAAAAATGAAGAGAAACCCAGGTAATCAGGTTAGATTAAATGCTTTAGATTTGAGTAAATTTCTAAATAAAAAATTAAATAGAAAAATTTGGGTCACAGGCGTAGTAACACTGATAAAAAACAATTTTAAAATAATCAATAAGCCCAAATATTACTCCGTTGTAGGAGCTAAGGAGTTAACTCAGTTCATCTTAAAAAATAATAAAAAAATTGATAAAGAATCCGTAAATAACATAGTTAATTTCATGCAGGACTATTCTACAGAAATTTATTATAAAAAAGAAGATGTTGAATTTGAATAAATTAGATTTGATTATCTCCGCTACCAACACTAGTGAGCTTTACATGCTCCACTCCTTTTAGTCTCTTGATCTGTTCGGTGAGGTCTCGGACGTATTTTATGTCTCCTTTTACAACTATGACTTCCAGGAGATATTTTTCGGTCATGTGGATGTGCATGACTGAATTAATGCACTCCTTGAATTCGTGTTGCACATTGGTAAGGTCTTCCATGACTCCTGTGTAGCTATGATCATAAATTACTGCTAGTATCCCGATACGCTCTCCTTCCATCTCATTCATCCATTGATAGCGTAATATGTAATCTTTAAGTGCATCTCTTATGCCCTTGGATCTGCTGTTATATCCTCTTTTTTCTAAGACTTCATCAAATTCTGTTAAGATTTCCTTGGGCAATGACATGCTAATTCTTATCAAAATGTTATCCTCCCTTTATCATCAGCATATTATTATTTAATATTATTTAATTATTATGAATTGATTTTCTACTACGAATTTACTTCAATTTTTAGATGTGTGTTTTTTTTTAAATATTTATATGGGATTAAATCATAACTTTAAGTATGAATTTAATACAAATGAAGGGGCAGTTAGATAATGGAACTAACCTTATCTTCTACAATAAAGATGTCTATAATTATTATGATGGATTAATGAATGATTATTTATGTATTTATTTTAATGAACCCTTACCAGTTAAAGTAAGACTAATCGAATGTATTAATAAAGTATCAAATAGAAAAAGGCCCTCCTTAAAACGTCAAACAATGGAAGAACTCAAGAAAATATTAGTTAAAGAGTTACACTATGAAAAATTAGTAATAATCTTCAATCACTTTGAACGGTTGACAAAAAGATCTGTTCAAATATATCAGTACCTGAACAGCCTGAAAAACATCCAATTCATCTGCAGCTTTAAAAAAAATTTCAAATCTGAAATTTATCCATTTTTTAAGACATTTCATTTAGTTAATCAAGAGGAATATAACTTAAATTGTGGTAAAAAAGAAATTAATATCACATATACTATTTATGCTATTTTAAGTGTGTATTGCTTTTTTATTTATTTAAAAACAGCATCTTCGATGATTATGGCCATTGTACTTATAGGTGCAGGATGGTTTGCACTAATTATTTTCAGGACATTAATGTATGCAGGAGGCCGTTCATGAGAAGTTACACCCACATAGCGGGAGCCATATTATTATTCATCACATTCGCCTATCTAACCAATCTAAACAACATATTAATTGGTATTTTCTTTGTTGGATGGATATCCGTATTTCCTGATATAATAGATAGATTATTAGGTAAACATCGGGGATATGGACATTCATTAATCTGGTTAATTCCATTTACATTAATTGGGTTTTTTTATCTTGGATTAGCAGCTGCGCTGGTAATAGGATTTATCTCTCATATTTTTCTAGATATTTTAACAGTAAATGGTTGCCCTGTTTTATATCCTTTCTGGAAGACGAATTTTGTATGTTTTAACAAGGGAAGAAGAATAAAAACAGGTACAAACCAGGATAAAGCTGTTTTTGTTTTTATTTTATTTCTTCTAATTCCTGTGCTACTCTTCACCACAAGTATAGGATCTATGATTAACTTTTCAGATAATCAAAATCTCGTATTCGCAGCTGGAGATAACACCAACAGCTCCACCAATAATGATACCATAAAAAATACTTTTAATTTAAATTTTGAGCTCGATCAAAACGTTAAAAAGAATATAACAGTAGAAAAAATTTGTGAAAATAAAACAACTATTACAATTACTTGAAAATTAAAATTGGAGGTTGAATAAATGAGTGAAATGATATTCTGTGATGCATATGGTACATATATTAATCTATCTAAATGTGAGAACTGCAAAATAAAGAGGGATTGTTTTAAAATAAAACTGCCTGAAAGCCATATTTCTGAAAATAAAGACTTAGATATTGAGCACATAAAACTATAATAAAAAAGGTGAGGAAATGATGAACTTAATTATTGGAATACTGATTTTAATTAGTTTTAGCTATATTTTGTATGAATGCCTGAAAGAAAAACGGAATAAAAAGATTTGGGTTATTAATAGTTTGAATTTAGGTCTTGCAGTTATTAATATTTCTCTTTTCACCATTTCTACAAATTAATAAACTAATATTTTATTATTATTATCTGAGTCCAGGATGTTAGATTATTTGAACAATTAAACATAAATTTCCATTGAATAATCAATTATGTTCATTTTTAAATAAAAATTTAAAAATTTTTAATTTTATTATAATCATTTATTCATGAAAATAAGCCTTTAAATTGGTTTTTGATTTTTTGGATAATAAATTTACTTCGTTATATCGTACTCTAGCGAAGTTCTTCTTAAGGTTATAAAATATTTTCTCTTAATAAGTATCCATTTTCAGATCCTTTCTTGATTAAGAAGTCTAATACTACTAGAAACTCTTGTTTTAGTTGCTTCGTTCTTCTTAAATTTTCACGATTTCTGTATACGTACTTTCTACTAACTTTCTCTAAGTAATAGACTGTATTTTCATCCAAATCCTCTGACCATAAGTTTTCATTAACATTTAACATTCTGGAAATCCATAAAACTCCATCATCCAAATAAATGCTTCCGATCCCATTCAATAACTTTGCGATAGAATATAAAACGGATGGGCACTTTCCAGTGTTCTCTGTTAGTTTTTTGAAGAATCGTTTATCATTTTCTTTTAATGTATGCCACTCTGTAGCGTCTTTTCTCCAAAAGATTTCAGCAAAAAGATAACTTTTAATGATCTTTTTTGTATTCCAGTTGTCTCCATTTTTGCAGAGTTCTACTATTTTTTCATAAAATAGGTTCCAAACTTTCCAGAAGTTATTATAAACTTCTAATCTGTCTTCTGCATAAACAAATCTTTGAAATAAATCTGACATTGCTTCTGCATTATTGAAATTTTCGAGAAAGGGTTTTAAATAATCTGAGATATCTTGTTCCGGAGAGCTCAACACAAAATCTGCAAGTTTTTCTAAGAAATCATGTCTTACTCCATAATCAACTTTATCCTCTCTTTTATTTGATAATAAATCCTTTGTAAATGTCGAAATTATAGTTTTGGCTAATTCTTTATGCTCTGTATTGTTGGTTTTTGATGGTATTAATTGGAAAGCTGTTTTCAGAATGTCTAAATTCAAATTTTCGATCTCACTCAAATCGTCTATACTAATTTGGTTATCAAGTACTTTTTGAATCTCTATTTCATTTTCAGTATAAAATCCGTCTATCAATTGAATTTCATGAACTTCATAAACACCCTTTTTATAATTTTGCTTACGTAATTCCGCTCTTAATTCTTCATATTTTGGTTTTAAAAGTAGATAGCCTAAAAGTAAAGATTGGGCGTCTTCAAAACTTTTATCCCATAAATCGAGTATTGCTTTTTTTGAGAAATCACTAAATTCATGACCTACACCCATGGGATAAGGATTGAATAGAGTTAAAAGCAAAATACATTTTATGGGCTCTTTTTCTTCCGGAAATTCACTCAATAATATCGGTAAAACAGAAATTGCTGAATCTACACCGTCTCCTAATTGATATGAATAATTTTCTCTTAGAGGAGCAGATGCTACCCCCAAAATTAAATCGTTGCAAAATTTAATTTCATCCTCAGAAAGTTCTCCATAATAATCTCTTATTAAAACAGAACTTACATCTCCAGGGATTGAAGAATAAAAAGAAAAAAATTCTGGATCATTAGATGTTTTAAAACATTCAATGACTTCTTTTAGCTTTTCTAACACTAATTTCGAGTTGTTATTATATTCTTCATATTGATTAAATTGCTCATCATTCCTCATTTTATAAATAGCCCAGAATTTCAAGGGCATATACCTCATTTTCATCGTGACTTCATTAACTGAAGTTTCGCTATACTTTTTGAGCTCAGAATCAATTTCTGGGTTGAAACTAATTGAAATTTTTCCGTTTTTTTCTTCAGTTTTAGGAGACATCTTTCTACTGTCCATTCTAGCTAGATAGAGCCTCCATGTTTTATCAGACTCATTTTCTTCGGATTCGTCAGGCAAATCCCTATAATATTGGTTCAAAATATTCCATAGAATTTTTTGCCTTCTCTCTGCCTCTTTTTCACTTGTTTCCTCATTTCTAAAGAGTTGATAATTTAAAGCCAGGTGCTCTAAAGAGATTTTTCTATGTTCATCTTCACAAGTTTTTATTCTTTCTTCTTGATGAAAATCACGTTGAAAATTAAGACCATGTCCTATGCTATAAAGACCATCCGCAGTTTGATCTAGTAACATTCTTTTTGTATCGTAAGTAAAAAGTTCTTTTGTTTGAAATAATACTCTGGCAACGTTAAAAGTTTTATCCGGGAAAGCTAATACAATACTAACAACTATAGCTGAAATGGAGGCTGATTTGGTGTTTTTAAGCAAATATAAAAGCCAAGACTCTAATATTTTTGGATCTAAATTTTTTGCTCTTTCCAGGAAAAACTTCTCCAGTGCCATGTGAATTGATTGTAAAACATTAGGAGAAACTTCTGTAGCCCTGTAAATGTTCCAAATTCTATCACTTACATATTGCTGGTTAGTTTTTCCATTTTCGATTAAAACATCTATTTTATGAACTTTCTCTTCAAAAATGCTTTCTCTTAAATAATTAGACTTAGCAAAGCATTCCACAGTTTTATTAGTGAAATCTAAAATAAAATCGATAGTTTTTTGCAAAGAAATTTGGAGTAACCAATATGTAGGTGTTTGAAATGCACTTGAAGGAAAATAATCAAATTTTGATCCTCTTAAACAAAAATTTCTATCAAGATCCAGCGGATCATGTCCGATAAAAGGTAAATTGCCTCGATGTCCTGAATGATGAATATCCTCTTTTTCAAGAGTTTTAAACCAAAATAGATCTGCTAATTTCAACACATAATCGGGAAGAAATTTTATGACCTCGATACTGGCACCGATTTTTGTCAGAATTGCCCTTATTAAATTATTATACGGATCTCTGTGGTTATTCCATTTATTTTTCAAAATTTCATCGAAAATTGTAATAAGTTCCGCTTCTATTTCACTGGCTCCATATAAGATAGTTTGAATCAGTTTTTCTTCAAAATCTTTATCAAGATGTTTATTCTCTTTACTTGTCCATTGATAGTATTTCAAAGCCATTAAACTTGATAACTTAGTCGTTTCTCCTTCTCTGAACTTACTATTCCAATCATGTATTGTTGGGAAGATGAAATCAATATTTTCAATCTTAATTGAATCTATATTGTTAAAAACAAATTTTATAAGACTTTGCCAACCTTTACCTTTAGGTTTAGTAAAAATATGGGTTACACGAAGCTCATTTATGTTTTTTATTCCTATTTTTTGAAAAAATTCGTTATCCACTTCTTTACAAGCTATTCCGAGCAATAAAGTAATTCTTTTTAAAAACTTTTGATCTTTTTCAATTAATTTTTCTTTAAATAACTCAAAAAATGCATCGGAGTAATTAGAAAGCAAAACGGAGACTAAAATTTCATCTTTCCAAAAATACTTAATTTCTTTATCTTGAATAATTTCTTCAATAAATTGCGTTATGACTCCATCTTCCAGTAAAAGTTTCTCAGATACCCAATTTCTAAAGCTTCTACGTACTGGTAGGGATTCTTTAATTCTTTCAAAAAATTCATTATTGTTTTGTTTTTTTATGAATTCAGTATCTATTTTCTTTTCTAAAGCCCACTCTTCATAAATATCATGAGTTATGAAATAACCTGCCGTCTCAGATCCTAAAATTCCGTCTTGATATAATTTATTTAGAGTTTGATCGTCACAATCGGGGTTAACAAAAAATTGGCTTTCATTTGCTCTTAGAAAAGCCGTCTTCAGAAAGCATTGTTCTCTTGCAGGTTCTGACTTTCTAACTATCTTGTTCCATAGCTTATTTTTAAAATTAAGATAATTTGTGGTCTCTTCCTCATTATAAAACTTCAAATATTCATTTAAATAAAAAGGATTTTTTATTAGTTCAATCAATTTGGGATCGTTTGGGAGAGAAAAGTTATATTCAGATGCCAACTTTTCGAGATCAGGCTGGTTTAAATTCTGGATATGTAGATTAACTGGAATGATTTTATGTATCTCAAAAAACTGGAAATTTAAATCATCTAGATAGTTGTTTCTTGTAGTGAAAATTATTTTCCAGTCATTTTGGATTAGATCAGTGAGAAAAACTCTAAATGGATCTGTGTTTTTCAGTTCTAATAGCTTCTCAGCCGAATCGATAACAGCAATTTTGATTTTTTCTTCTTTATGCGCTTCTAGAAAATCCTGGAATCCGAATCCACTAAATAAATCATTTAATTTATTTATATTAAATTCGTTAGCTTTAAACATATAAAAGGGAATTTTATTCTCCAATTTTTCATGAAGGATTTTAATAATTGCAGTTTTACCAACCCCACCAACACCACTTAATATCAGTATTTTTTTGTTCTTAAGTTCTTCTAGAATTGTTACTAAGGCTTTACTCCGATCAATTTCTATTTTTTGATTATTGAAATCTATACTGGTTTGAATCTCGGATAATATGGATTTTATGTGTGACTGTTTGTTCCTAAGAAGATCAATGATGCTTTTATCAAAGCTAAAAAAGTATTGTGCAATAATTTTATTTTTTACACTGACAAACGGAGACTCGAAAAAACTTGCAGTTCTCCATTCAATTTCCATTTTTTCTTCGGCAGCCGTTTGTTCTACATCAATTTTGGCTTTAGGATCGTTTTGATTTTTTCCTTGTCCCCAATCTTTATTGGTATAAAAAATAACTTTAGTAATATCCGGATAATCTCTTTTACTTCTTCTTAGAGTCTCAATTAAATCTTTCTTATGAGATGATAATTTAGTTTCATAAAACTTTGCTTGCCAACCAATTACTTCGTCATCTTTAATGATAGGATTCGTTTCAATTCCTGATTGATTTTTGTAGCGGAAGATACCTAAAGGCTTATCAAATTCCTCACAAAATAACAAATAACAGAACCATTCAAATTCATCTTGAGGATTTTCACTAAATTTTGCCTTGAATTTATCCCAGTCCGGTTTAATAATGGACATTATGTTCCTCCCATAACTAAAATCATCAACATTAACTTCTAACTTTCAATTTTGACCTGATAAAATTCAATTTTTTCCAAACTCCTCATAAAGCAAATCAAACAAAGCAGACTTCAATTTTTCCCGCAATTTCTCATTATCCACAACCCGTTTATAAAATTCCATATTGCTATTTAAAAGTCCAGTCATTTCCTGGTTAAAATATTTATCAAATACCGCTTTGACATTTTCAGGGGAGTTATGTTCCATTTTTTTGACCAAATCTTCATTATCAAGCAGATTAGCTTTCACTCTCTCTAGGAAGACCCGGTCATCCTCAGTGAAATCTGTGCCGAATGCATCATTTAGATCTTTGATAATTTGGGAGAGTTTTGCCTGTTCATCCGGTTGGTATGTTGCCGCTCCATTAGATGCAGGTTTTAATTCGCCATTACTTTCCAGTGGGATTGAAATTTCTTCTTTATCAACTATTTTATATGAATCCATGTCCACATCTTCTAGGACATTGAATGGTAATGGTTCATTTATTGTAGGAAGCTTTTTATTCAAGAATTTATTAAAAATAAAGAGCTTCTCCAGATTGACATCGCTAAATGGAATTAATTGTGACAAAAAAGAGTAGATATTCTGATATCTTCTAAGTGTTTTTTTAAAACCAACCCGATCCTCCTTTTCTAACTTTTTAAAATCAATAACAACTGGATCAAGTAGATTATGGAGCTCAGGCTGAGCTTCCCCCTTTCTATAAGCGAAGACAAAACTATCCACATCATTCTGGTCGAATATCTGGTAATCAAGTAATTTATCCCATAATTCATATAATTTATGTGGATCTGTAGCTTCAGTTAAAAAAGTAGTTTCATAGTAAGGTTTAAAAGCCTTTTGAATGGTTTCAGTCTTATTTGCAAAATCCAGAATCAAAGTATCGTTCTTATGAGGTAAATAAATACGATTCACCCTACTTAAAGTCTGCACCGCAGCTATGCCGTTTAATGATTTATCCACATACATCGTGTGCAGAAGGGGTTGATCAAAACCAGTCTGATACTTATTAGCCACAATAAGTATGCGATAAGGATCCTCCTCGAAAGCATTTTCTATCGTCTTATTCTTTGGAAGGTCATTCATAGAATTTTCGGTATATTCTTGTTCATCATGCTTAACCATACCTGTAAAAGCAACTAATGTCTTGATAGGATAGTTATTCTCTTTAATATACTTATCAAAGGCTTTTTTATATAGTACTGCGTGTAATCTGGATCTGGTGACCAACATAGCCCTGGCTCTGCCTTTAATCTTGTTGTAGGTGGAGTTCATGAAGTGGTCTACCATGATTTCCGTTTTCAATTTGATAGCATGAGGATGTTTTTCAACAAAATTACGGAGTAAACGTTTAGCTTTCTTTTCTTCAAATTCCGGATCATCTTCTATGGTCTTAACCAATTTAAAGTAGGTTGGATAAGTAAGATAATGTTTTAAAACATCTAAAATAAAGCCTTCCTTAATAGCTTGCTTCATTGTGTACGTATGGAAAGGTAAGAATTCACCTACTTCGTTCATGGTTCCAAACATTTCCAGTGTCTTTGCCTTGGGTGTTGCAGTGAAAGCAAAAAAGCTAATATTGTCCAGGTTACGGAAGGATTCAATTTCTTTTAAAATCTCTTCTTCCACTTCATCAGCCACATCATCCAAAATTTCAGCCTCTTTCAGACTGTTAGTTGTCAGGACCTGCTTCATCTTCCGGGCCATAGTTCCAGTTTGACTTGAATGAGCCTCATCAATTATGACGGCATACTTTCTGGTTGGCATGTCACGAACTTCCTTCAGGATATAAGGGAATTTATGGAGAGTGCTAACCACAATATTACTGCCCGTCTTCAGAGCTTCACCCAACTGACGAGAATCCTTATCAATTACCTCCACCACTCCTTTAGTCTTCTCGATAGCCTTAACCTGCTCCTGCAGTTGTTTATCAATTACCTTTCGATCAGAAACAACCACAACCATGTCATAAACTCTTTCATCTAAACTATCAAATTTGTTAGTGAGTCCATGGGCCAGCCAGGCAATGGTTTTAGTCTTTCCACTACCCGCGCTATGTTCAATCAAATAGTTTTTGCTCGGGCCAGAATCATATAACAACTGGTTCACACAATCAAGCTGATGATACCTGGGAAATATGGGAATCTCTTTTTTATCATCTTTTTCAATATAGATGAAATTGGAAATTAGCTTAGAGAGCTTATTCATCTGTAAAATATCATTATAGAGATAACAGGTCTTGTAATCGTTTTTTATAACAGGATTATCAAGAGCTGTGTTAAAGGGTAGAAATCTTGTTTTTGAACCTTCAAGTTTAGTAGCCATGAAGATCTTCTCATCACTCATGGCAAAATGAACTAGACATCTTTTAAAAATCTTTTCTCGAGGATCGCGATCTTCTTTATACTGTTTTATAGCCCTTTCTACGCCCTGAGAAAAAGTATCTTTTAATTCAATTGTTAAAATAGGCAACCCATTTATAAAAATAGCTAAATCTACACGATTACCACTATCTTTGTCCTGATATTCCAGTTCATCAATAATAGAGAAAATATTCCTCTCATATTTCTGGAAAAGGTCAGGATTCTTATTATTGTTAGGCTGCGGGTAAAAAAGATCGAAATAACATCCTGCATCTTTAAACCCGTTTCTCAAGACATGAATTGTGCCTTTATTGTCTATTTCTGAGACTAAACGGAAAAAGAACTTCTGTTCTGCATTATTACCATATATTCGCCGCCATTTTTTCCATTCTTTTGATTGAGTGTTCTGGATGAATTTGAGGGTTAATTCTGGATCCAAGCAAGAGGCCTTTTCATAGTGCTGATTAGTGTTCCGTCTTAAATAGCCTGTGCTCTCCAAATGGGCTATAATATCTTCTTGGAATCGTTTTTCTGAAGTATCTGTAATCATACAACTACCTCCCTGACATCAACCATATCTAATTAATTAATTTCCGATAATTCATAAATAGCTGCTTTTAATACTTGTTCACAAATTAAAGCAGTATGATTATTTGGATAGAATTTATCAACCAATTGTTTGTAGGGATGAATATAATTTCTAAAATCTCGTAAATAATGACTAAATTGTTTCACATCTTTCTTTAAAAATCCTATTTCATAGGATACATTAATTAAATCATTTAATTTCCATTTGTCAAATTGTTTAACCTTACCATTTTTATCTTTGGGAGAAGATGTTGCCCTTCCATATTTTCCTGGATATTGAGACGCAATTCCTAGTAATATTCCTTCTAAAGTGCTTCCAATAAGAAAAATAGATGATAAAGGAGCATTATTATCTAGACAAATCTTAATCTCCTTAATTCTTGAGTTAATTATTGGTGCAATACTTTCCTCAAGCCCTAGAGTAGAAATGTCAATGGTTTCGAATTCTTGTTTTAAAAAAGTTTCTTCATCGTTAGAAATGGTTTTTATTGAATTTGAATCATTAACTAAATTTTTAGCTTTGTCCAATAATGCCAAATCTTTTTTATCATCATAAATATGTTCATAGTATTCTAATAACTCTTTTAGTAATTTATAAACAATAGAATCCGATTCTATATCCCAAAAACATCTTAATCTATTCGCTTTCGAACAATTATCATAACCTAATTCATCACATACTTTTTCATATTTTTTATCAAAAATATCTCTATTTACACTTGTTATTACAAAATTTTGAAATGAATTGTTTGAAAAGTCTAAAACATAGCCCGTTTTCATATCAAATAATTTTTCAAATATATGTTTATCGAAAGTAGTCAAATTAGACATTATAATCCTCTTTTAGCACATTAACTTTGCCGGTAACAACATGATGGATTAGTGATTTTTTGTATTCCTGTAAAAGAAAGATATTTTCCTTAATTTTAGTCATTGTTATATTTATATTCCATATTTGATTTTCAAGGTATTCAGAAATCTTTTTTTGTTCATTTAATGTTGGAACAAATAGATAAGAATTTTTAATAGGATATGTACTAATTCCAAACCTTGTAACTCCATTAGCAGCTACTACAAATTGATCATTAATTTTTTTACTTTCTAAAGACCTAAATAAAAAATTACCATCTAAATAAGATTTATTTGGCCGTATTAATGCTAAATGATAACCACAAACAACATTATCTAAATTTTCACTAACTAAAGCAGGAACAGCAATATCATCAGGCGATTCCGAGTCTTTAGTTACAATCACATCATCTTTTACTAAAGAAAGTTTTTTAATTTGCTCAAAATTCGCAGTAGCCTTCATAAAATCTAATTCAGAAGTAATAAACTCATTATTATAAACATCAGTATAATTACAAAGTAAAACATCAGGTTCATTAGGTTTACTCTTTTTATCAACATTACTTATCTTAACAGAAGCAATATCTTTAATTTTTCTAACTTCCCATCCTTCCGGTATCTCGCCGATCCATTCAATTCCAGAATCTTTCATTTTTGCATCTGGATCAAGGCCTTGGGTCACCACATGATTTATCAGTGCAGTTCTTTTTTCCTTGAGAAGTTCGATGAGTCGGGTGTCTTTTTCGATTGTCAGGTCGATTTCTGAGGTTTTTTTGTCTAAAAAAGAGGAAATTTTTTGTTGTTCTTTGAAAGAAGGAACCATTAAATAAGAGTTTTTTATTGGATAGGTGCTAATTCCGAATCTTGTAACTCCATTAGCTGCGACAACAAACTGATCATTAATTTGTTTGCTTTCAAAAAGTCTAAATAAATAATTCCCCTGTATCTCATCATCTGGCCTGATTAGCGCTAAATGATAACCACAAACTACATTATCTAAATCCACTGTCACCAAAGCAGGAACAGCAATATCATCAGCTGATTCCGAGTCTTTGGTTATTAATACATCACCTTTACGTAATGAAAGCTTATTAATCTGTTCAAAACTTGCAGTGGCTTTCATGAAATCTAAATTATCAATAATGTACTCATTATTGTAAACATCAGTATAATTGCAGAGTAAAACATCTGGTTCATATTCTTTACTCTTTTTATCAACATTGCTTATCTTAACATCTGTTAAATGTTTAATTTTGCAATATTCCCACCCTTTAGGGATTTCACCAACCCATTCAACTCCAGAATCCTTATACTCAGGATAAGGTTTAAACTTCATCCAAGTCCTCCTTTATAAGTTCCTGGATCTCAGCCGTCACCTCTTTAATATCCCGTTCAATCTCTTCCAGAGGCCGTGGGGGTTCATATTTATAGAAATATTGTGTGAAGTTTATTTCATAGCCTATTTTATCCTTTTTACGATCCATCCATGCATCAGAATAGTAAGGAAGAACTTCTTTCTCAAAATACTGATCAATATCCTGTTTTAATGGGATTTTCTCTGTGTCTCGCAGTTTGCCATCTGCTTTTTTATTTCCCTTATTATCGATCACATAATGAGCAGTGTCGTCGTGCTCGGATAGTGCCATTATGATGTTTTTTATAAAAGCTGGTGAAAGCTTTAATCCCCTCAAGACTTTTTTAACACGAGCTTCAAATGTATTCCAGTTATCATAAGATGCATCAATCTTCTGGAGGGCTGTGATAATCTCATCCTGTTTGGCTTTACCCTCTTTCTCTTCCCTGAGTTTTATTTCAGGATCTTCGCTCTTACTCTCCACTAGCTTGGAAAAAGTATTCAAAGCGCATAGATTCTCCAATCGGTCATCGGATACCAGATAGTTTAGTTGTAAGGGTCTTTCCACTGTTACTTTGGTGTAGCCGAAGTCATGGTTATCGAAGATTTTAATCTCATCATTTTCCTCAAATTTATTATAAAGAGATAAAATATGATTTATATCTTCATCAGAGAGCTGATGTCTCTTATTTCCCAAACTCTTCCTCATTTTTAAGTATTTAGAGGTTGCATCCACCAGTTGTATCTTACCTGCTCTTTCTTTGGGTTTATCATTAGTTAAAACCCATACGTAGGTTCTGATACCTGTGTTATAGAACAGTTGTTCTGGTAGACCGATGATTGCTTCCAGATAATCATTTTCAATAATCCATTTTCTAATATTGCTCTCGCCGGAGCCTGCATCACCTGTAAAAAGTGGAGAACCATTTGTAATCACCGCAATCCGTGATTTTTCCTCGGTTTTCATCTTGGAAAGCATGTGTTCTAAGAATAGCAATTGTCCATCGTTAATTCTTGGTAATCCTGCTCCAAAACGACCGTCAAATCCTCTTTCCGCTTCTTTCTGAACAGCTTCTTTATCCTGCTCCCACTTTCGGCCATAGGGTGGATTGGAGATCATGAAGTCAAAGCGATCATCCGTAAGCTGGTCATCAGATAATGTGGATGATGGTCCTTTGATGTTAGCAGCGTTTTCACCTTTAATTAGCATATCAGCTTTACAAATGGCGTAAATCTCTTCATTGACTTCCTGACCATATAATACTACTGTAACAGAGTCATTCAATTCTCTGATATAGTTTTTGCAACTGGTTAACATTCCTCCAGTTCCACAGGCGGGGTCATATATTTTTTTTATTAAATCTTTCTTTTGTAGATGGACACTATTCTCGATGAAAATCAAATGAGTCATTAGTTTAACGACGTCTCTGGGTGTGAAGTGTTCTCCAGCTTCTTCATTGGATTGTTCAGAGAATTTACGTATCAATTCCTCGAATATGGTTCCCATCTCGTGATTGGAGACTTTTTCTGGATGTAAATCTACCTTAGATTCTGAGAACTTCTTCACTAGTAAAAATAGCAGGTTTGCCTTGGATAGACGTGCTATATGGTTTTTTATATAGAAATTATCGAAAATATCCTGGACGTTGGGGCTGAAAGAGTCCAGGTAATGCATTAAATTCTCTTCAATATGATCAGGATCTTCCAGAAGTGATTTAAAATCATATTCAGAATAATTATAGAAACCTAATTCATTCCCATCCTTATCCACCGCCGCTCCATAGAGAACAGGATGATCACGGCTTTCAATAGTATCTTTAAGATTATTATATTTAATCAGGAAATCTTTTTTCGAATATTCAAGTACGCTATCAAATCTTTTAAGGACAGTGAAGGGTAAAATAACTTTTTGATATTCATTTCGCTTGTATGATCCTCTTAAGAGATCGGCTAGGTCCCATATGAATGTTACTTTCTCCTGGAAGTTCCCCATTGTATCGCCTTTCGAAGTTATGAGCTTATGAGTTTATATGCTCTTTATCTTCCACATATTATTTTCTATTTTAATTCTCTTTCTAAAATTAAAAATTTTATTATGAAACTGATTTTGGTCAAAAATGTTTAGTAATAAATTATTCAATAAAGTTATATCAAAATAGCACATAAATACAAGATAAGTTTTATATTATGGGCTGG
>ENA-UOOK01001239-UOOK01001239.1-fermentation-metagenome-genome-assembly--contig:-NODE-1239-length-33888-cov-40.586055_pt1 | contig 33888 bp, 29 predicted proteins | sample MGYA00245777_ERZ724023 | MGnify/ENA primary metagenome ERZ724023 (study PRJEB28704, sample SAMN03018312) | fermentation metagenome | biome: anthropogenic terrestrial biome; feature: soil...
AGGCGCTCGGGAAAAGTCGGATCGTATCCTGCAGATTACCAAAGATCAGCCGATTTTGATTGAAGGCATCCATGGCCTGAACGAGCGGCTGACTCCTTCTGTGCCCAAGCACGAAAAATTTAAGATTTATGTGAGTGCCTTAACGCAGCTAAATATGGATGAGCACAACCGCATCCCGACCACCGACAACCGGATGATCCGCAGAATTGTGCGCGATCATAGAACGCGCGGCTATTCCGCCACCAATACGATTGCGATATGGCCATCGGTGCGCCGCGGTGAAGAACGCCACATTTTCCCATTTCAAGAAGAGGCAGATGTGATGTTCAATTCGGCGCTCGTCTATGAGCTGGCCATTCTCAAATCCTATGTTGAACCGCTATTGAAACAAGTGCGCCCTGATGACCCTGCGCATGTTGAGGCTAAGCGACTCCTCAAAATGCTGCAGTACTTCGTCCCGATGGATGAAAGCGAAGTTCCCCTGAACTCCATTTTACGGGAATTTATCGGCAACAGTTGCTTTTATAAAGAACAGGCACCGCTCGCCAACTGATCTGCGGGTGACCTGTACGTGACCAGCCAGCGACTCGCATTTTGGCGAGAGAGAGCGGAGGGAGTTACATGTCCAAGCTACATTTTCACATGTCCAAACTCTATTACCGCACTTTTCAGATTACACTATGGATCGCATCCCATTTCCTGCCCTGGCGCCAGCCCAGACTGCTTGAGGGTGCCGACAGTCTGGGAAAGCTACCAGCCTTCATCAAAAGTAAAGGGATTAATCACGTCTTGATCGTGACTGATCACGGTTTGGTAGCCTTAGGCCTGATGGATGGTCTCCTTAGCGGCCTCAGCGCCGCGGGCGTCCGCTATATCATCTATGATAAGACTGTCCCCAACCCCACGATCGACAATATTGAAGAAGCTCTGACTATGTATCGGGCCAACCAGTGCGATGGGATTATTGCCTTTGGCGGCGGTTCTCCGATGGACTGCGCTAAAGGCGTCGCCGCCAGAATTGCCCGGCCGAAGAAAAGCATCCCGCAAATGAAGGGTCTGCTAAAAGTACTTGGGAAAATCCCGCCACTTACGGCCATCCCGACCACAGCTGGCACAGGCAGCGAAACAACTCTAGCCGCAGTTGTCACTAATAGCCAAACCCATGAAAAATATGCTCTCAATGATATTTCTCTGATTCCGCATTATGCGGTGCTGGACCCGCTATTGACTGTGAAACTCCCGCCCCACATTACGTCCACCACTGGTATGGATGCACTGACCCATGCCGTCGAGGCCTATATCGGCAGGAGTAATACCGCCAAAACCAGGCACTACAGCCAAGAAGCCGTCAAGCTGGTCTTCGAGAATCTCTATATCGCTTATACCGATGGGGCCAATTTGGATGCTCGCACTAAAATGCAGAAGGCCGCTTTTCTGGCCGGAGCCGCTTTTACCAGGGCTTACGTCGGTTATGCCCACGCCATCGCCCACACGCTGGGCGGCTTTTACGGCGTACCGCACGGCTTGGCCAACGCCGTCCTCCTCCCTTATATTCTGGATTACTTCGGCGCATCCGTTCACAAGCCGCTTGCCGAATTGGCGGATCTGGCCGGTATCAGCGCGCCCGGAGATTCCCTGGCGCAGAAGGCCGAGTGCTTTATCGCTGCTGTCAGGGACATGAACCGCAAAATGGACATTCCGGAAAAAATCAAAGGCATTAAGGAGCAGGATATCCCAGTCATGGCAGAACGCGCATTAAGCGAAGCCCACCCGCTCTATCCGGTGCCTAAAATCATGACGCGGCAGGAAATGATCGATATTTTTAAGCTGATTAAAGACTAGGAGGTAAGAAAATGGATCTGGAACAATTGCTTGAATACTGGCCGCTACTAGTGCCGCTTTTCCTCTTGCAGTTCATCTTGGCAGTTACGGGAATTATCAACGTCATCAGGAGAGAACCCAATGAAATCCGGGGTGGCAAAAAGTGGCCCTGGATTATTGTCTGTGTGCTTTTCGGTATCTTGGGACCACTCGTTTATTTTGTCTTTGGAAGAAAGGATCGCAGTGATGACGATGACGACGACTACAATGCCAGCCATTGAAACTCATAATCTACAAAAGAGTTTTGGCAACCAATTGGCGGTCAATAACCTGAATCTGCATGTGCCCCGAGGGTCAGTTTTCGGTTTTTTGGGTCCTAACGGAGCTGGCAAGACTACGACCTTGCGCATGCTTACAGGGCTGGCCAGTCCGACAGCTGGTGATGCCCTTGTTTTGGGAGAGTCCATTCGAGACGATAGCCGCAATTACCTGGGCAAAATCGGGTTCCTACCCGATGTCCCCGGCTTTTATGACTGGATGCGTCCGGATGAATTTTTATCGCTGGCAGGCAGCATTTTTGGCATCGCTGGAAAAAAGCTGAAGTCCAGAGTGGCTGAAACGCTGGAGCTAACAGGACTGAAAGGCGTCAAGAAGCGCATCGGCGGATTCTCGCGTGGCATGAAGCAGCGCTTAGGTCTGGCTCAAGCTTTGATCAATGAGCCGGAGCTCGTTTTTATGGACGAGCCGACTTCCGCACTGGATCCCCTGGGCAGAAAAGAAGTGCTGGAGACGATCAGCAAATTAGCTGGTACGACAACAGTCTTTTTCTCCACGCACATCCTGAATGACGTGGAACGCGTCTGCGATACTGTCGCCATTATCAATAAGGGAGCACTAGTGACCCAACAGCGCATTCAGGATTTGCGCCAGTCCTATTCTTCCCATTTTATCTATCTGGAACTGGAGAATGGCGCGGGCGCGGCCCCCGATTTAGAAGCGCTGTCCGCTGCCGCCTCAGCAGCATCCGGGATTGAACGATACAAGGAAGGCTGGCGTATCAAACCAACCGACCTCAAAGCGGCCCAAATATCTCTGCCGCGCTTCATTGCCGAACAGGGGCTGGCGCTCCGGCGTTTTGAACTAATCGAACCTTCTCTGGAGGACATTTTTGTAGGGTTGGTGAGCCAATCATGACAGGAGCAATAGTCTTTCTAAAAAAAGAATTCCGTGAGATATTACGCACGCACAAGATTTATGTTGTTCCGTGCATCTTTCTGTTCTTCGCGATCTCAAGCCCTTTGCTCGCCAAGTTGACCCCGGAGTTGGTAAAGTCTTTGGTGCCCAATTTTGAAGTTACCTTGCCAGAGCCCAAAGCAGCCGATTCTTATCTGCAGTTGTTCAAGAATCTGAACCAGATTGGCATTTTGGCGGTAATCTTTACTTCCATCGGCCTGGTGGCTGATGAAAAAGTGCGCGGCACCGCGATTCTGATGCTCACCAAGCCAGTGCCCAAATGGTCGTTCATCATATCAAAGTTTATCGCTACATCTGCACTGGTGCTGGGCGCGCTTTTGTTGGCCTATGGTGTCTGCCTGTACTATACCCTTTTTCTCTTTAAAGACGCTATGTTTGCGATATCGGCACAGGCAATTGTCTTAGCGGTCGCATATTATCTTTTGATTATTGCCGTCACTTTGCTGGCCAGTACCATCAGCCGTTCGCTGGCTCTTTCCGGAGCATTCTCAGTCGGCGCTTTCCTGTTGCTCAGCATTCTGCCGGCGTTGCACAAATCGCTGGCGCAATACACCCCGGGTGCTTTACCGAACTTTCAGGATAAACTGCTGGCCGGTACAGCGACATTTGGCGAGGCTGTTCCCGCGCTGATGATCACACTCGCCGCCGTGGTGGTGCTACTGGTCTTGACGGTGCTGATCTTTAAGCGTCAGGAGCTTTAGGAGCTTTTGGAGCTTTGGGAGCTTTTGGAGCTTTAGAGGGTTGCGCGGCGGATGCAGTTCCTGTGTCCGCCGCGTCTGACGTGCCGGCCGCGCCCGCAGTGTCCGCCGCGCCCTCACAATGGCGCAGGGCGACGGCGAAGTCTTCTGGCAGGGGACTTTCCAGATAGAGTTTTTCAGCGCTGAACGGCTTCGTGAAACAGATTTGGGCAGCATGGAGCGCTTGCCGCGCGATCAAGGGGGGCTCCCCCTCCTCGCTGCCCCCCTCCTCGCTGCCCCCCTCCCCGCCATACAGCGCATCACCGACAATCGGGAAACCAGCTGCTGCTAAATGCACCCGTATTTGATGGGTTCGACCGGTTTCCGGCCTAACCTTCAACAACGAATGACCCGGTTGGCCCGCGTCCGCGCCGTCACCCGCGCCCGAACCCGGATAAGCCCGCACCAATTCCCACTTTGTCACTGCTGGCTTGCCGTCCGCCCAATCAATATAGCGCTCCGCCCCTTTGGCGGGTTTCTCCCCAATCGGCCAGTCAATGCAACCCGCATCCGCAGCTACGACCCCCACCACAAGCGCCAGATAGGTTCGCTGGAACGCGCCAGCCACGATCTGCGCAGCCACCTGATCATGTGCCAGCGGATTCTTCGCGAAAACAACCAACCCCGAAGTATCTTTATCCAGACGATTGACCGGATGGCTGGCACAGCAGATGCCTTTGTCCGCCAGATAACCGGCCACGCCATTGGCCAATGTTCCGCTTTGATGACTCTTTACCGGATGCGTTACCATACCGGCCGGTTTATCCAATACCAGTAGATGCTCATCCTCATAAATAAGCGCCACCGGGAATGATTCCGGATTAACACCGGGAGAAGCCTCTGAAGGCAGGCTGAGGCTGATTGCATCCCCGTCTTCGACATAAGTGCCCACTGGAACCGCAGCCGCCCCGTTCACTGCCAAACCGCCGCAATCTTTCAGCAGCCGGAGCCCCCGGCGCGAGATCCCCAGTTCCGAGCGTAGATAGGAACCCAACCGCCGCGGAGTTGCGCTCTGCACCACGGTTGTTAAGACCAGACGCAAATTTGGGCAGTCCCGGTGCTCCCGATGCTCATCCAAAATCACTCAACCGTCCTTTGCAGGGATAATCTGACTAATCAGCGAATGAAATGAAATATACCAGCCGAATCAGAACCGAAAGGGTGCCACAGCCATGATTCGCGTTCGCATTAATCACAGGATCCTATTGATCATGCTCTTTGCTGGTGTGATGTTCGCATTGGCATCGGGTACGCGTACGACGCTATTGAGTGCGACCACGCCATCACCTGATACAGGATTACCAAATGCGCAGGAGATCATCGCCAAGATGGTTGAATCCCAGAAGAATTTGCGGGAATGGTCGGCCAATGTAGACATGCGCCTTACCATCGGCTCGCTTACCGTACCGATCTCCACCACAATTTTCTGTCGCCGTCCGGATAAAGTCGCCCTTAAGTTTATCGGCATCACCATTTATCCGCCAGGAGGATTCCTGCTGCCGGATCCTTTGCAGTTCCAGGACTCTTCGGAATATGACATGACCGTGATCGATTATACCGTTACTGGCAATGCCTTGCTATATACTTTGAATGCGCGGCCGCTCAAGGCAAATACGGATCAATATCAGTGGCAATTTATCGTTCAGGCCGGGACTTGGCTGATCACAAAAGCCTACGTCACATCCGCAACTGAAGAATCTGAAGTGCGGGTCACCTATTATCACCATAGCGCTGGATGCGTTTTGCCCCAGAAGCTCACCGGAACCGGTGTTCTGTTGTTGCGCGCTTCTCTGCCTCCCGGACCGGCACTTTGGGCTGTTAATCAAGCCGGCAAGCACGGGGTCGCTTTTGAAGTGACGCTCAGCGAATACTCGATCAACGCCGGACTGCCAAAGAATATGTTCAAATAAACGTAACTTCAAATGCATCCTCATCAGTAAATAACGGAGGGTTCGCCATGAACCGCCTGCTACGCACTTTATTGCTCATATGCACCATGCTGGCCCTGCTGATACCAATGACAACCAAGGCTCAGCAGCCCACTGAAGCCGCCTCAGCTGCCACCACCGCTGGCACCGCCGGCGCCGCTGACACCATTCCTGTCACCGGTTATCACGGCTATTTTACCCCGGTCTGGAGCTGGGATGGCAAGCTGCTTTATACGCTGCGCGGACCGGTCGTCTTTGGTCCGGATAATGAGCCTTACATGGCTGCACCTCAGTCTCTGTTCGCATTGACACCCGACGGTCGCACCCGGAAACCGGCCCATCTGGCGAACTCCGTTTGCACCATCTCAGCTGATCAAAAAAGCATGATCATCGCTGACACGGAAGCCTGGACGATGACAAACGACCGTCCCGAGACCCTGAAATTGCTATGGGATCCCCCGTCCGGACACGTTCTGATGGAAGCCCGCTTTAGCAACTCCAGCTCCGGCGGCTTTTTGATGCTCACACGCGACGCCGCCTCCTACTGGCTCTGGCACCTGGAAAAGTCCGGCACTGTCGCCAAACAGGAACCGCTGGCCGCTGGCCTTCGCTATGCCTGGTCACCATCCGGGGAGCATTTTCTAATCGAAAGACTCGACGGGCTTTGGTGGCAGGTGGCCGGTACTTCCAAGCCGGCCCGACTGGCGGATTATAACTTTCGGTCTACAGTTCAGACATTTGCCTTTGTAAAGGATTCTCCTGCCAAGGCCTATTTCTATAACGTTGCTAATGATAAGTACTATTATGTCTGGTATGAGGCCGGTGTCCTCAAAGTTCAGGAGGGTCCGTCCGGTTACAACCCCGGCAAAGATGCCATCAAACCGGGGCCTCCAGCGACGGGACAGTACTTGCCGTCTTTGCTGGGGATTGCCCCTGGTGCCGCGGTAGCACTGGCTTATGACACGACACACCTTTACGCCATGACTTCCACCTACAGCCCGCCCACGCTGATCGGTGCCTTCCGGCCGGATGGGCGCATCGTCTGGAATGGCGACGGTCAGATGGCCTTCTTCAGTCATAACGGTGAGATCTACCAATATCAGCAGCGCACCGGTAAAGCCACCAGCCTTACTTCCGGTTTTGACCCGGCGATTGCCAAGCGCGATAATAGTCAAATCGCCTTCTGGAAGATGCACGGCAATCATCCGTCGCTTTTTGTCCGGGAATTAGGCAGCGGTAAGCAGAGTCTGGTTGCGACCGCCGGGGGAAAACAGCCGCTCTGGATCGGCCGTGACGAACTGGCCTATTTGGCGCTGGAGAAAGGCAACTGGCAAATCGCAACTGCAAACCTTAGGCAGGATAGCCACACTGTCTTATCACGATTTGCCTTTTATACGATTCAGCTGGCCTCCTTTCCGACCATGAAAGAGGCTCGTCTTTTTGCAGATCAGTGCCTGCCGTTCAGCGATGGCTGGCCCGTTTATATCATATCCGGCGAAGTCAATGGTGTCTACTGGTATCGCATTAGGCTTGGAATCTTTGAAGATAAAGATACCGCTGAAGGTATTCTGGCCGCGCTGAAGCCGAAACTAGACTTGATCAGAACCTGGGATGGTCATTACTATATTGCCACCGCAACCAACGTTTATGGCGCACTGTGGTACCATGAGGACAGCTCCGCGCTCCTGTTTGAATTGATGGGCACCATTTACCGTGCGGATCTAAAGAGCGGGGCAGTGACGCCGATCTGGAAGCCGCAACTGATGGCCCCGGCGATTGCCCGGGAATGCGCGCTGTCTCCGGACGGCAAACACTTGGCTTTTGTGAACGAACAGCATGAAATGTGCTTATTGAATATCGGAACTGGCTCGGTTGAGGTGATCGGCCGCATTAAGCAATTCTGAGACCGCATTCTAAGACCGCCCGCAGCGTCAGGCACTTATAGGGGGAAATGGTATGCCAGCTTATGACAATGATCATGATCAACTGAGGCAGTCTCTGGTGCTTCCGCGCCGGACGGCTGTCATGGCCGCCGCCCTCATACTGCTGATGCTACTGGGCCTAAGCTCCCTCATCTGGCAACCATCAGGTGCGGCGGAAGCTGCTGGCAGCGCACCGCGCACTGCACCGCGCACTATTGATGCGCTGGTATGGATGCCTGATTCCAACAGCCTATTATTCATCTCGGATACTGATCTTTACGGTATTGCTGCGAACGGCAAAGGGTTAAGATATATCTGCAGCGGGATCGATTTCGTCCTGCCCGGACCTGCCGGACAGCTTTTGGCCGGCGACGGTCAGAGTTTATTGGGTCTATCCCTGCTGACCGGAGCAACCTTCCCGGTCTCCGAAAAAGCCCCGGCCGCTGTCAACATGCCTGATGCGGAAGGACTGCGCCGCGCCAGCTGGTCATTACTGAGCAATACCGCCTATTACGGATCAGCAGATGGCGACATTATGGCATACGAAGCCCCTACTGGAAAGCTGACCCCCCTTGAAAAAGGGCTGGATCCGCAAGTTTCGTTGACGGCGGGTACCCTGCGTGCCGAGCGCCTGGTCTTCTGGACTGCTGCGCCAAACGAAGCTGGCCAAATCCGCATCCGCGATTTGCATTCCGCTTCCGCCCGGTCATTCGCGCCTGCCCTGCCTCCAGGAAGATCGCCTGTCTGGCTGGCGCAAAATGAAATTGCCTATATTGCTGCGGTTAAGGGCAACAACCAGTTGGCTCTGGCAAAAGTCAGTCCGCAAACCAGCGCCGTCGGCGCTAATGCCACTGGTGCCACCAACGCGGCGTTAATCTACCAAAGCGCTTTTGCTTTTCAGACGATTCAAATCGCGGCTTACACGGATCCAGAAGAAGCGGCCGCCTTTATCAGCGTATGCCAACCCCTATGTGATCCCTATCAAATCTATGTTGTCGCAGCCGAAGTGAATCACACGAAATGGTATCGCATTCGGGTCGGCATCTTTAAAAACAAAACCGACTTGAACAGCGCACTGGACCGCATCCTGCCAGCGCTCAAGACCGCCGCCGCCTGGGACGGAAAGCACTTTATCGCCACGGCTGCCAATCACTTTGGATGGCTTTGCCCCTCCCCGGATGGTAGCTTCTTGATTTTCTCGTTGATGAACGCCATCTACCGCTATAATAATCGGGATCAGAAGCTTGTCTGTCTGTATAAGCCGGCCATCTACGCTCCCGAAAATAAAACAAACGCGATTCTTTCGCCTGACGGCGAAAAAGTCGCGTTTCTGGATGAATCCGGACGCTTAAGAGTGATGTCGGCGCAGGGTGATCAGCTGATCACCATTTTGAATCGCTAACGAGGACCGTTTAAAGCGTCTTCTCCAACTGCTGATCCACTAACTGCATGAGTTCCGCCACAGTCGCGCGATCAAATGCCAGGCGCGCACCGGCCGCCTGATAAAGCTCAGGCAACGGTTTGGTATTGCCCAGACTCAAGGCGTAACGGTATTGCGACAGCGCTTTGGCGTGATCTTGCAGCGCATTGCGCCAAATCTGCAACGCCCCCAGCTGTGCCAGCCCATATTCAATATAATAGAATGGCGAATGGAAGATGTGGAGTTTTCGGTGCCAGCCGGAGACCTTCTCATTATCCAGACCGCTCCAGTCCTCCCAGCCCATAAAGCGATCCCAGAGCTCGCCCCACTTAGCATCGCACTCGGCTGCGCTCACTTGTACGGGTGCTTCTGCGTAGACCCAATGTTGGAATGAATCGACAACTGACATATAGGGCAGGAATTTGATGATGCTCAACAGATGCTCGTTGCGTGCGCGACGGGCCTCATCTGCCTCATAGAAACCGCCCTGTTCTTTTTCGATGTAAGGGGCTGCCAGCAGTTCCATAGCCATGGAAGCCACTTCACCGAACTCGTAGTTGACTGCTTCCATACCGCCCTTATCCCAAATGGTGTCAAGGTGAGCGGATTCAAGAAAATGGAATGCATGCCCGCTCTCGTGCAGCAATGTAACAACATCATCATGTACGCCGATGACATTGGCGAAAATATATGGTTTGCCTGTTTGATGAAACCCGCCGCAATAAGCCCCGGGAGCTTTGTTCCGACGTGATTCCAGATCCAGATTCCCGTCCCGCATACGGTTGAAATGACTGCCCAAAACCGGATCAATGCGATTAAAGATGCGTTGGATACCATCTTCCAACTGCGCGACCGTTTCAAATGGCCGCAGCGCTTTCCGACCGAGGGCGTCCACATTTGAATCCCATGGCCGAAGCGTCTTAATGGACATTTGGGCTGCTTTGCGGGTCGTGTATTTCCGGACCACCGGAATGACTTCTTGTTCAATGGCCTCATGCAAGGCCAGGCAATCCTGCGGCGTATAGGTAAAGCGGGACAGGTTGCGCCACTTATAATCGCGGAAATCAGAGAACCCGGCATTCCCGGCAATTTCCCGCCGCAGTGCCAGCATTTCGAGGAAGAGTTGATCGAGTACGGCCCTGTCTATTAGCCATCTTTCCTGCACGATGTGCCACGCCTTTTCCCGGTGGTTCCGGTCGACATTGAACTGGTGCTCGCCTGCCTGCTGCATAGTCTGTTCTTTGCCGTCAATGGCCACCGTCATGGCACCAACTGTTTTGTCATACTCGTTACCGAGCTTAGCTATCTCAGTATTGATCGCCAGGTTCTTTTCATTATACAGTGCAGCCCAGTTTTTCAGACGGCGCACTGCTTCCATCTTGCTTTCCGGAATGGCTGAGTCGCTGATATCCAGCATTTTCTCGGCGAGCAGCTGTTCGGCGGTAGCCACCTTCGGCTGAATCTCCTCGACAAAATGCATATACTTCTGCTCAGCTTCTGCGTCGGCAGTATTTTCGCTGACTGCCCGGTAGGCTGCAAAAATGGCATCTTCCAGCACAATATGTAGGTCACTCCACTGTTTTAGCCAACCTTCCATATTATCCGGCGTCACGGTCTCTTTTTGCAATGCCTCATAAAAAGGTGCAATAGTCTCCCACTTTTCCGGTACTAGGCCGGAACTGGCAAATCTGCTCATCATACTTCCCCTTTCAGTTGTTTAGTCTTGCTGTCTCCAGAAAGCACCAAAGCTCCCGGCACATTTCGCATGCAACCGTTCCGCCACTTATATGCAGCTGCCACAGTGTTCCAAAGCGACCAGCACAGGTGTGGAAAAATCAGCTAGACGATGCACAATACTAATGACTTCCTGCAGATCGAATGGTTTGGATATTAAAGCCTGGTAATTCATGTCGTCCGGAAAATCCCGCAGGGTCGGAACTGCTCCGGTCATTAGCACTACAGGAATCTCCATCAACTCCGGGTCCGTCCTCATCGCCTCAATAACACCTTTACCGTTGAGGCCGGGTATAAAAAGATCAACCAGAACAATCCCAGGATGCGGATCGTCCTTCAAATGTTTCAATCCGTTGATGCCGTCTGATACTGCCGTGACTTCATAACCTTCTTCCGTGAGCACTTCCTCAAGGACCATGGAAATCTCGGGCTCATCCTCAATAATCAAAACACGAGTCATTTTATACCCCCTTTCAATGTTCTTCATCTGCTTGACTGCTGTAAATCTATTGAGCGCGTTACGAACCATCGCAGTATTAAATTGGCGGTATTTTCGCATTTTCCTGCATTTTTATAGAATAGCATAAAATAAGAATGTTGTCCTGCAAAGCGGCACAGCTTAACAAAAATCCGGTGTTTTGCAGTTAAGGTCGAACGTTATTTTTTACACAGAATTAACTTTTATTTAACCCGGTTCTTGCCTTCGCGTTTGGCTGTCTTATTGGCTTCTTCGGCGGTTTTGATCAGAGCCGCATAGTCTGTGCCGTTCTCCGGGCACCCTGCCACGCCAATTGATACTGAGACCGGAATTGGCCATGTATTGGAATGACTGCAGATGACCCTGCGGATTCTTTCAGCCATCAAGGCTCCTTTAGCACGGGGTGTGTTCTTCAGCAGTACTAAAAACTCATCACCAAACATCCAGCGTCCGGCCAAGTCGCCTTCGCGCATCTGCGCATCAATGAGCCGTCCTAAGCGTGTGATCATCCGGTTACCTTCGGCGTACCCCAGCTCTTCGTTATAGCGCTTCAGGTGATCGCCATCAATCAGCAGGACTGAAAATGGATCGCCAGTCGCTTCATATTGCTGGACATACCGGCAGAAGGCGGCCTCCACTGCCCTGTTATTTGGCAATTCCGTCATAGGATCAGTTAAGGCCGATTCCTGGGCTTCCCTAATCAGCATAATACTATCTCCGGTTAAATTCAGCAAACGCTCCAGTAGTTGCTCCGGCTTGGGGGCCGCCTGATCCGGAACGACAGAATCCGAAGTGACGGAATCCGAAGTGAAGCAATCAAAAGCACAGCGCAACAAGGTACTCAGGCTTTGCGCCTGTTCCGGAAGGACAGTAATACTATAACGCAATCCGCTTTCCGAACAACGTTCTGAAAACTGCGCGATGACTTCCTGGCAAAAAACTTCCGCTGCCGCGCGGTCAGTATCCGGGAGCAGCACGATAAACTCATCGCCGCCAAGACGATAGCAGCGGCTATGGGAATCCGGCAGGCTGTCCTCAAGGCTGCGCGCAGCTGCCAAAATACAATGATCGCCAATGCTTATACCCAATTCTTCATTAACGCGACAAAGCCCAACCAAATCGAAAAGAACGGCGGTGCCTTCAAAGCTGGCGATTTTCTTTGTTTCCGTTTCGACTAGGCCGAACATATTGGGAAGATTAGTGGCGGAGTCAACCGCAAAATCCTGTTCCAACAACAGTGAATCACCGTTCCTCTCTTCAGGGCATTTGTCTTAGAGATTCCTGTTTCGTCCACCGGCAACATTGATGGAAACGCTCATCTGTAGGAGACGAGAAAAAATCGTTGACATCCGCCTTCCATTATAGCAGGAGCTATCAAGAAAAGTCAATTTCTGGACATAGCCAACGTCTTTAGACGCCTATGGGCGAACGACGATGGGTTGATGATGGCCGACTAGATTTATTTAGACTAATACACTTCGGAAATAGTTTCATCATTTATCAATATTTAAAGGGAAAGTTATTATCGCAGGCGAACAGATCCCTCATTCCATCTCGAAGGAGGTTCCGCATGATTAAAATTGTAACTGACAGCTCCATGGACTTCCCGGAACACATCAAGGCAAAATTCGACAACTTATATACTGTTCCGATGATCATCTATTTCGGCGAAGAAGAGTTTTTTGACGGCGAAACTCTGACCACTGACGAATTTTACCGCCGGTTTAAGGCTGGTCCGGTGTTGCCTAAGACCGCGACACCGATGATGAGCCGGGTTGAGAATACACTCCGCAACTGTGCTGCAGACGGTTCGACTGTCATTGCGTTGACGCTTTCTTCCGGCCTCAGCGGTACTTACGATCTCTTCCGCAATGTCGGCGAGCGCCTGCGCCAGGATGAGGGACTTGATATTACGGCGATTGATTCGCTGAGCGCTTCACTGGGTGGTGGGCTGATCGCGATTCGTGCTGCGGAGATGGCTGCTGCTAATCAACCGGCACCCGCGATTATAGCTGAAATCGAAAAGATGCGTTCCCGGATGAATCACGTTTTCACAGTTGATACGCTGGAATACCTCTGGCGCGGCGGCCGCGTGACCCGCGCTGAAGCCTTCGTCGGCAATGTCCTCGATATTAAGCCGATCCTGCATATGCTTGATAATGGGCATATAACTGCTTTTCATAAAGTGCGCGGCCGCAAAAAGGCGTTACAGTTCATGGCCGATTGGGTGATCGAAACCAGTGGCGGCCTCGCGGGACAGGACATTGGCGTGATCCACTGGGATTGCGAAAATGACGCGCTGGAAATGGCTGCGCGGCTGAGAGAGACCGGTTCGCCCAGAAATATCGAAATCTCCAAAATGTCCGCGACCGTCGGGGTTCATACCGGCCCCGGCCTGTTGGGAATCGTATTTCAAAATGAGGCGGGACGCCGCTAGCAGGCTGCCATAAGGCCCGGAAAGCATGGTATAATAGGCATGTAAAAACATCCGGCAAGGAGCGGTATAATGACAGAAAATAATCCGATTACGAAAGAAATGATTGCGCGCATTAATGAACTGGCGCACCTTAGCAAAACCCGCCAGCTAACTGCGAGTGAACTTAAGGAGCAGGCGGAACTGCGCCAGCAATATGTCAACGCCATTAAGGCACAGGTCACCGCCCAGCTTGGCAATATCACTATTGTCAACCCGGATGGCACGACTGCCAAACCACAGCGCAAAGAGGAAACGGGGCATGGCCACGCGCATCAACATGATTGTGGATGTAAAAATAATGGCGGCTATGGGAAACACTGATTAAGTCAGCTTAATACGGGTAAAATAACAGCAGCAATGTGACCTTTACAGTCCAGGGATGAAGGAGGAAACCTCAATGAAACGTCCCCTGGTACATGTTAAGCTGCTGTTGAGCTTGAGTTTATTGTTTTTGGTGGCGACTGGTGCCACCGAACCGTTGTCCGACGCGATTCATTCTTTCCGCTGGCTGATTAGCCAACCGGTGGCCGCCGAGAGCCTCGGGGCTGTAAGTGCAGGCAGTGACGGGATTTTGACCGCCAGCCTTCATGGCGGCGGACAGGAAGAGTCTGTTCCGGTTCAGGGAGGCAGCTGGACCTATACTGTCAAACGCGGGGACTCACTCTATTCAATTGCCCAGCGCTTTGGCCACACCGTGGAAAAGTTGCGTAGCTATAATGGATTGAGCACCAATAATCTCAGAATTGGACAACGTCTGACGATCCCTCCGGCTTCGCAGGCCCAAAAGTCGAACACATTGGCTGGTGGCGATGTCGATATGCTGGCGCGGCTAATTCACGCCGAAGCCCAGGCCGAGCCCTATACCGGCAAAGTGGCGGTTGGCGCGGTAGTCCTCAATCGGACGCGGGCACCGGGATTCCCCAATTCTGTAGCAGGCGTCATTTATCAGCCCCTGGCCTTTGAGTCGGTCAGCAATGGCTGGTTTTACAGAGCGGCCGCCTCCACCTCCTACCAGGCAGCCCGAGCGGCTGTTTCCGGTTGGGATCCTACCGGTGGCGCGATTTATTTCTTTAACCCGTCCAAGACACGCAACCGCTTTATCTGGAGCCGTAAAATTGTCTTGCAGATCGGTAACCATGTCTTTGCTATTTAGCATTGGGTTAAAAAGGGGCTTGCCGGAGGCAGCCCCTTTTTCTTTTGAAGTTTGGCTAGCTGAGCACACAGGTGCGCAGCAGATTATCTGACTTCGCGTACTTCTTTGATTTCCGGGATTTCTTCCTTCAGAACCCGCTCAATTCCGTTTTTGAGGGTCAGACGGGACATCGGGCAGCCAGCGCAGGCACCAACCAATTTGACCTCGACGACGCCGTCTTTGACATCAACTAAAGTGACATCTCCGCCATCCGCCTGCAGGGCTGGTTTAATTTTGTCTAATGCTGCTTCAACGCGCTCTTTCATTGTGTGAATCCTCCTCTATTTTCGCTAACAGACCGTTTGTTTATCAGCCAGGTTCAATATGTTATTATCATACCACAGGAGCGCTATATAAAAAAAGTAGATTATTAGCAGCCATGCCAACTCGTGATGCTGGGGGCTGCTCAGGCTGCCCGGGCCGCGCCGGTGCTAATCAGGTTGCGCGACGCCCGACTCCAGCGCACGGCAGGCCTCCGGAAAAGGCTGCAGCGCCCGCGGCAGAATGCCCATCACGTAGGCAATCAAGACGCCATAATTCGTAATCGACACCCCGGCTGCCCGTGCGTGCGCAATGCGATCTTGCATCTCCCGGCAGTTCAGCATGCAGCCGCCGCAATGCACAATCAGGTCATAGTCTGCCAAATTCTCAGGATAACCTATCCCGGCGGACCACGCAAACTGAATCCCGTCCCCGGCAATGCCGCGGATCCAGCGCGGGATCTTGATGCTACCGATGTCATCCGACTGCCGATGATGGGTACAACCTTCCGCGATCAGCACTTTGGCGTCGGGTGCCAGCCGCTCGATCCGCTTGACGCCGCCTACCATTTCAACGAGATCTCCTTTTTGTCTGGCATAGAGAATTGAAAATGAAGTCAATGGGATAGCCTCCGGGGTGTCAGCCGCCACAGAGCGAAACGCCTGCGAATCGGTAATGACGAGGGCGGGCTGCGTGCGCAGGTTGGCGAGCGTTTGCGGTAGCGCCTGTGGTTGCGCGACAACCGCGATCGCGTGACTGTCGATGATCTCGCGAATCGTTTGCTGTTGCGGCAGGATGAGCCGTCCTTTGGGAGCGGAGGCGTCAATCGGCGTGACCAGCACGATCAGGTCCCCGGCCTGAATCAAGTCGGCCATGAGCGGCGCTTCTTGCTGATCAGCAGCTGTCAGACTGGCAGCGCTGGCAATTATTTGTTGCTTCAAGGTGTCGATGCCCGTACCCCGGGTGGTACTGGTATAAACCAGTGGGATGTTATTCAGGCGCTGCTGGATGAGAGCGCGTTCCTGAGCGTCCGGCATCCCTTGATCACATTTGCTCAAGACGCCGATGCAGGGGATCTGGCGCTCCTGCAACTGTGCGATCAGCTCCGTTTCAAATGCGCCCAGGCCGCTCGCGGCTTCGGCCACGACGAGTGCCAGATGACATTTGCGCATGATGGCGCGGGTTTTCTCGACGCGCAGCTGCCCCAGCGCATCGCCAGTATCATCCAGCCCGGCGGTATCAATAAACAAGACAGGTCCAATCGGTAAAAGCTCCATGGCCTTGTAGACCGGGTCGGTGGTCGTCCCTGCCACCGCAGAAGTGACGGCCACTGGCTGTCCGGTCAGGGCGTTAAGCAGGGACGACTTGCCTGTATTGCGCCTACCAAAGAGTCCGATTGTAAAGCGGTTGGCAGTTGGGGTGGCGTTCAGATTGGTATTGGTATTGGCCATGTTCTTCACTCCTTTGCAGTACAACAATCCACATAATCGCCGCGTGAAAAGTTCGGGGTCAGGCCCAGGGCGGTAATACGGCGTGCCAGCTCCTGTACATGCTCGGCAGCTTCTAAGCCCGTGCTCAGCTTATGATCATAGATCGCGTAAGCGGAGCGATGCTTGGCTGGCGAAAGATTGGGCATGACGACATTGGCACCCGCCAGAAACCCTTTAGTCCGCCCCTGCTCATCAATGGTCGCCAAGGCGGTGGTCGCGGGCAACAAGACCTTTGGCAGCATGATGCGCAGTAGCGACAGCAGGATGAGCGTGCGGTTGGCGGTCGGCCTTGGATGCCGGGCAAAGGGCGTGTCGCCATGCGGGATAAAGGGTCCAATACCGATCATGTGTGGCTGGAGTTCTCTGAGAAAGATAAAGTCCTGCGCCAGGGTTGCATCGGTCTGGCCCGGTGAGTCGACCATGAAGCCCGCGCCGACCTGATAACCGAGTTGTTTTAGGTGGTGCAGGCATTGTTGACGTTGTTCCAGGCTGAGTTCCGGCGGATGCAATTGCTGATAATGGACGGCGTCTGCTGTTTCGTGGCGCAGCAGATAGCGATCGGCGCCGGCCTCAAGGAGACGCTGGTAGGAGTCGTAAGGGCGTTCGCCGACCGAGAGTGTGACCGCGCAGTCCGGATAGCGTTTTTTGATGTCGGAGACCAGGCTGCACAGGCGTGCGTCCGAATAATAAGGGTCTTCGCCGCTTTGGAGCACAAAGGTGCGGAAGCCGATCTGGTAGCCTTCCTGACAGCAGGCCAGGATGGCGGCGTCAGATAGCCGGTAGCGACTGGCGCGCGTATTGTCGCGGCGCAAGCCACAGTAATAGCAATTATTACGGCAGTAGCTGGAGAACTCGATCAGCCCGCGGAAATAGATCTTGGTGCCGTAATGCTGGCGGCACAAGGTGCGCGCCCACTCCGCCAGTTGAACCTGTTCGGCAGCAGAGGCCTCGGCACAATAATAGCGGATGAGGTCGGCCAGCTCTGACTGGGTGGCGGCCTGCATCCGTAGCGAGAAGGCCGCGGCGGCGTCCGTAGCAGCCAAGGCCGCCGCGGTTTCGGGTGTGATACGGGTTTCCATTGCAGTGCTCCTTTATCAGCTATTCAACGCGAGCGCCGCTGCACGACTTCTGCGACAGCGCGACGGGCGACAGCGCGACGGCGCGATTCCGCTCCTTAGAGATACAGATCGCGCTCGCCGTTTTCGAGGCGCTGCAAATTTGTGCGAATAGTCTCATAAACCGGATCGCCCTTAAACTGTTCGACGTGGCGGTTCAAAACCGCGGTGCCGTGCTGCTTGGTGGCGTCGGATGCATAATCCAGTAAGTATTCCTTAAGGGTAAAGATGGCGTTCGGAATGCAGTAATTATGGACGAACCTGGATTTGGCGACTTTCATGAACTGTTCGCCGGTGCGCCCGAGACGGTAACAGGCGGTGCAAAAGGACGGAATGCAATGCATGTCACAGATTTCTGCGACGACATCGTCCAGTGAGCGGGAGTCGCCAATCGTGAATTGTTCCTTGTCAGGCAGCTGATTGGCGCTTTTCGACTTGGCATAAGCGCCGACACCGATGCGCGTGCCGGCATCGATCTGGGAGACGCCCAGCGGAATGACTTCGCGGCGCACGTGATCCGGTTCGCGAGCCGTGCAAATCAGCCCGGTATAAGGCACGGACAGGCGCAGAATCGCGACCAGCTTCTTATAATCGGCGTCGCTAACCGTGTATCTGGGGCGTTCGGAGTAAGGTGTACCAGTGGCGGGCATGATGCGCGGGAATGAAATCGTGTGCGGTCCGACACCATTAAAGGTCTCTTCCAGATGGATGGTGTGGTACAGCAAGCCCATGACTTCAAAGCGCCAGTCGTACAGTCCGAACAGGACTCCGATGCCGTTGTCGTCGACGCCCGCTTGCTGCGCCCGATCCATGCAATATAAGCGCCAGCGGTAATGGCCTTTGATGGTGCCTTGCGGATGCACGGTGCGGTAGGTGTCATGATGATAGGTTTCCTGAAAGACTTGGAAGGTGCCGATGCCGACTTCTTTCAACTTGGCCAGTTCGGCAACGGTCAGTGGTGCGCAGTTAATATTGGCGCGGCGGATGGCACCATGCCCGGTTTTGACGCTGTAAACCTTCTTGACGGTGTCGCACATGAAATCAATATCGGTGGCAGGCGATTCGCCATAAACGAGCACGGTGCGCTTCTGGCCTTCTTCGATCATGCAGCGCACCTCCTGCTCAATCTCATCCATGGAGAGGGTTTTGCGGTGCATCGCTTTATTGCTGCTGCGAAAACCGCAGTAGACACAGTTGTTGGCGCACTCATCGCTGATATAGAGCGGGGCAAACAGCACAATGCGATCACCGTAGACTTCTTCTTTCAGTTGGTGGGCCAACTGATACATTTCCTGAATCGTGGCGGGGTCCTGGTTTTGGATCAGAATGGCCGTTTCCTCCGGTTCGAGGCGAATGCATTGTTCGGCTTTTTTCAGGACCTGACGGACATCCGCCGGGCTGGGGTTGTGCCATTTGTTCAACTGTACCCAGATCTTATCATCATCGATAAAGTCGTGACTGAGTTTGTCATACTCGGCGAACTCTTTCTCATACTTCGCGAGAAAGTTCATAATCTGTCCCCTCTCTCTTTCTTCTTTCTTTAGTTAGTGCGCTTGCTGCAGGTTTGTTGCGGTTCTGCGCTTACTGCGGGCTGTTTTTCGTGACCATGGATTTGACGGACACGCCGGGGATGCGACCTAGTTTGCCGGTAAGTGCGCTGATTTCGTCGTTGCTGCCGTCAACGATGAGGGTGATCACGGATACGCCGCGCTCGCGATACGGAAGCCCCATTCGGCCGATAATTGAGGATGCGTAATCATGAAGAATGGCGTTGACTGGTTCCGCGGCTTCAAGGTCCTCGATGACAATTCCGATGATTCCAATCCTGTTTTCCATTGCTTGGCCTCCCTGTTTTATGATTATGGGTTTGCGCTACTTAGAAAAATGAAAAGCTCCCTTTTCGCAAAGTGCGCGAAAAGGGAGCAAAACGGCAAAGGAATCTAACAAACATGCCACACATGCCGGATGCGCGCCTTCCCGCTCGGAAACACCTTGCGGTCGGGTAAAATTATGGTGGCCCTGTATCTCCGAGCAACACGGTTATGGGCGAGTTATTGGCCGGTTGCAGGCAGATACATGGCGTTTTATTCTTAGATATTTTTGCTGAGAACCTGAGAACCCTTACGTAATTATCATATCACACGAGCGCTTAATAAAAAAGTAAATCATGGGAAATTAAGAGTTGCACTAAATAGGAGTTGCTTAAGGCTTTACGCAGAACATGGCGTAGAGCGGTACGCTTTTTATGCCGTTTTCAAAACCGAAGTTTCGCGCCGATACCCGGAAGACATATTCCGGATGATAGATCTCCCGAAAGGTGCGCAGACTTTTGGAACGGACATTTTCAGCCGATTTTGCTTCCAGCGGGATCACGTTACCTTGCTTGTCTTGAAAAACAAAGTCCACCTCCGCTTTACCCGGCGAACTCCAGTAGTATGAAGTTACGCCGTTGGACGCCAGGGCCTGCATAATGTAGTTTTCCGTAAGTGCACCTTTGAAGCCTTCGAAGCTGAATGGCGTATTCATCACCACGTGGACGCCGATTTCTAACTTGGAGCAAAGCAAGCCTGTATCGACCATGTATACCTTGAACGATTCATTTTCAGCATAGGCAGCAAGCGGATATTTCCCTTCTGTCACACGCACGCACTTATAGATCATGCCAGCTGCACTTAGCCAATCGAGAGCAACTTGGTATTCACCAGACCGCGCGCCGGATCTTATCACGCGGTATTGGAATTTGCGGTTCTCTTTGGCGAGCTGCGCCGGTACGGAACCCCAGGCTGCCATAATACGCGCTGTTTCCTGCGGCGTAGCGTACTTCGCCATATCTGCGACATAAGAATCATTCAGTGTCCGCTGGGCAGCTGCGATAAAATCGAAATCCCGTTTATCGATGTATTCCTGTACCACACGAGGCATCCCACCGACAACAAGATAGGTTTTATACAAGTCCAGCGCTGTTTCATGAAGCGAAAAAGGCGTAAAACAATCGTAGGATTCGCGGATCATGACACTAAGATCTTTCTTGTCAACTGCCCAGAGGAATTCCTCGAAATCCATCGGATAAAGATGGAGCAGATCTACTTTGCCTACGGGGAAAGAGAACTGCTCGCGTTTCAGCGCTATGCCAAACAAGCTTCCGGCCGCAGCGACATGATACTGCGGAGCGCGTTCGGAGAAGTATTTGAGTGAAGTCAGCGCTTTTTCACTCGCTTGGATCTCGTCGAAGATCAACAGCGTGTCATGAGGCAGAATACTCACGCCTGACAATGCAGATAGCTCGCGGATGATGCGCTCAGGATTCAAATCACGTTCGAAAACAGCGGGAATGTCCCCGGATTCTTCCATGCTGAAGTAGGCAACATTCTTATAGTATTTTTTGCCAAACGTCAGCAAAGTGTAAGTCTTTCCCACCTGCCGTGCACCCTGCAGCAACAGAGGCATGCGTCTGGCATTATCTTTCCAAGCCAGCAGCTTGTTTACAATTTTACGTTCCATAAAATGCGATCACCTCGCATTTATTATACCCAATAATTGCAGGAATAGCAATGCGGCTTAGGCCGATAGTATTCATTGACCAAAAGGATTAAACAACAAGATAAGCAGCACGAGTCCCACAACTACGATAGTGGCAAACAGAATGGTTGAGCTTAGAAGTGCTCCGATGCCAATAAAGCGGCGGTTGGGCGTTAGCGACTTATAGATTATGAAACCAATGGGCAGCGTGAGCGGGATGGCTACTCCAGTAAACGACACGATGATCATGAGTAATAACAGACATCCCTTAAATCCGAGCAGAGTCTGGCACAAAACAATTGTGCCGTTATTTTTTTACTGCGAAGACAGACCTTTGCCTCGCCCCAATCTACCTGAACTGCTTCTCCGGGCGAGAACTCCAGGGGAACGAAAGCCTTCGGCCGAGAGCCTTTCATTTCTCTGACTTTGCGCCTTACGGTCGATTCTCCACCGCTAAACTCCTTTTCGGCAATTAATCGGTCTTGGCGGTATGACTCTGATTCTTCAGGTTTTCATGTTCGTCTGCGTCAAGACAGGCTTGAATAAATTCCACTACTTCGTCCGTTATTACCGGCGTTTTACGTTCTGGCACTTTGCGTTCCCAAGGAACGGCACAACCTTCGCAGTATTTAGCCACTGTATTTCGAGATATGTGCAATTGCCTGGCTATTTGCCGCTGACTGATGCCGCATAAAAACATTTGGCGGATTTGCTGGTAATCTTTCACTGTGATAACCACTCCATTCACCTCTGAACTCAGCCTAAACTGGCGCAGAGTTTTAATCAAGTGGTTCAGTTTCAGATTAGTATTCATGCCTACGCGAGGGGCGACCCAGTGGAGGGTAGACCGGATGGGTGCCGCTGATGCTATTTCAATCCACGCCCCTGCGCGAGGGGCGACCAGGCCGGATACAAAGAGGCAGACATCTACGAAAAATTTCAATCCACGCCCCTGCGCGAGGGGCGACCTCGATCCCCCTAGCTCCACCGTCCAGCGCATTAATTTCAATCCACGCCCCTGCGCGAGGGGCGACAGCCACGGAGCTGAAGACTGGTGCTCGTTTTATATTTCAATCCACGCCCCTGCGCGAGGGGCGACATCAGTCCTGCGTTTTTTCATTCTCCACCAGGTATTTCAATCCACGCCCCTGCGCGAGGGGCGACTATAGTTTGTTCTCCGATAGAGTATAAAGGGTATTTATTTCAATCCACGCCCCTGCGCGAGGGGCGACGAATATACCGGTAGTTACCTTTTGCCCGCACTCAGATTTCAATCCACGCCCCTGCGCGAGGGGCGACGAAAAGCGGTCACAACCCCGCTAATGAGGGAGGATGATTTCAATCCACGCCCCTGCGCGAGGGGCGACGTTAATGTACTGGCCGTCATGCTCGTCGGACAGTATTTCAATCCACGCCCCTGCGCGAGGGGCGACTAAAAGGGAGCCGGTGGAGTTTTGTTGAGGGTAATTTCAATCCACGCCCCTGCGCGAGGGGCGACTTATCGGATTCGATGACGCTGATATCGTCCCGAATATTTCAATCCACGCCCCTGCGCGAGGGGCGACGGACTTGGCCGGGCGGTGTGAGGGGAATAAGAAATTTCAATCCACGCCCCTGCGCGAGGGGCGACATCCCGAGGGCGAAACGGACGTTTGCCCTTACTGCGATTTCAATCCACGCCCCTGCGCGAGGGGCGACTTACCGCTCTGCAACAGGTAACCTGCGGGTTTTGATTTCAATCCACGCCCCTGCGCGAGGGGCGACACAGTTGTTGTTTATTCGTCCAAATACGACTACTATTTCAATCCACGCCCCTGCGCGAGGGGCGACAAGTGCTGATTGACACGTCGCCGGGATCAAAGCTATTTCAATCCACGCCCCTGCGCGAGGGGCGACGGATTCCGACCGCCGATATTCATCGACAATGCCATTTCAATCCACGCCCCTGCGCGAGGGGCGACTCAAATCATACCGTTTGAAGGTTTCGTAGGTAAATTTCAATCCACGCCCCTGCGCGAGGGGCGACTCCAGAGCCTTCAAAAGGTGCTTGTCCCCGTCTATTTCAATCCACGCCCCTGCGCGAGGGGCGACCTGGTGTATGGGTGCTTCTTTCATTAGCAGGCGATTTCAATCCACGCCCCTGCGCGAGGGGCGACCCACAAAAGCACTTGAGGCGCGGGATGCACTCCGCAATTTCAATCCACGCCCCTGCGCGAGGGGCGACCGCATCATTCGTGGGCGCATCCAAGCCGTCATCATTTCAATCCACGCCCCTGCGCGAGGGGCGACTTAAACCCTCCCTGCATGAGAGGGCTTAACAAGGGGAATTTCAATCCACGCCCCTGCGCGAGGGGCGACGTAACGAAGCTTTTGAAATGAGGTGGAACCCTTATTTCAATCCACGCCCCTGCGCGAGGGGCGACTTCAATGGATTGGTCATCTGGCGAATTTAAACCAATTTCAATCCACGCCCCTGCGCGAGGGGCGACGGGTCGGCCCGGAGACTGGGGAGGCGCAGAATGATGGATTTCAATCCACGCCCCTGCGCGAGGGGCGACGCAAGCCGCCGTCAAAAGGAAAGAACTGCTGCAATTTCAATCCACGCCCCTGCGCGAGGGGCGACTTGACCCAATTTGTATGATGGGCGATGACGGCGCGAATTTCAATCCACGCCCCTGCGCGAGGGGCGACCGTCCGTTGACGTTTGAGAATATCATGTTCACCGATTTCAATCCACGCCCCTGCGCGAGGGGCGACGCAGATCGCGCAGGGGATCGGATATGCCACTAGGATTTCAATCCACGCCCCTGCGCGAGGGGCGACAATCACAGACGCAGGCGTAAAACTCGCCCGCCCAATTTCAATCCACGCCCCTGCGCGAGGGGCGACAAGCGCTGGGTCTTACGCCAAAGCGGGCGCTTTATATTTCAATCCACGCCCCTGCGCGAGGGGCGACGGGATGCCGGACCTGCCGCCGTGTTTCGAGGGCTTTATTTCAATCCACGCCCCTGCGCGAGGGGCGACGCCACAGGCGAGATAGACCAACAGGTAAAACATAATTTCAATCCACGCCCCTGCGCGAGGGGCGACAAGATGGCGCTCTACGACGCGGGCGAAATCGTGCGCATTTCAATCCACGCCCCTGCGCGAGGGGCGACTCACAGACTGTGCATGTTGGGCAATCAACCAAATATTTCAATCCACGCCCCTGCGCGAGGGGCGACACAGGCCGGGCGTTGACGAACTAATTGAATACCTATTTCAATCCACGCCCCTGCGCGAGGGGCGACGGCATCCCAAGTCGATTTGAGAGATCACGCGGGATTTCAATCCACGCCCCTGCGCGAGGGGCGACTTGAAAAGCTTCAGCGCCCCCGTTTCATCCTTGGCATTTCAATCCACGCCCCTGCGCGAGGGGCGACGGTAACTAGTCGAGAGCGTTATGCTTCTTAGACTTTAGATTTCATTTCCGCGAACCTTGAGAACAATCGCAAGAGAAAACAACTTATAGAAGCATAAATGCTGCGCGAACCCTTGCTCCCAGTCATTCCGCGAATAGACCTACAGAATCATGGGAGCTTTGGGTCCGCGCTAAACAGTTAGTATTCCTTCAAGATCTTGACTCGGCTTGGCACCTATATGCTCAACTCTGTGTTTCCAATTACTCCCTAAATAGTAATAGCGCAGACTGTCTTTTTCTTCGACAATAATATCCTCTAAGCGTGTCTTTAGATTAGCAAATTGAACTGGGTCAACAAGGCACTCAAAGACTGAGTTTTGAACTCTTTGACCATAATCTTGGCATTCCTTTGCCACTTTGCGCAGACGCTTTCTTCCGGCAGCATCTTTTGTATTCACATCGTAAGTAATTAGAACCATCATCGACAATTACCCTCATTTCATCAGAAATGGCGGATAAGCATCAAGATCCCCACGCAAATACCGAGCAAGTAGCATTGCCTGAGCGTAGGGGATAAGCCCAATAGCAATCTTTTCTCCTAAGAATGGGTGTGTCACTTCTTCCTGCTTTCTTTTTTGCCAGCTGGCGATAATTTCCTTACGAGCTTCGTCATTTATTATTACCCCGCCAGATTCCTTAATCACAAAGCTTTTCCCATCAATTTGACGATTATTAATTAGTGATAGTGTCAAGCGATCAACTAAATAAGGCCTAAGCTCCTCCATTAAGTCTAGTGCCAGACTGGGGCGTCCCGGACGCTCTCGATGCAAAAAACCGACTTGGGGATCCAGTCCTATTGTTTCTAATGCCGAAGTGCAATCATGAGCCAACAATGTATAAAGATAAGACAAAAGTGCATTTGTTGCATCTAGGGGTGGCCGCCGGCTTCGCCCTCCAAACCGGAATGTCCCTTTTTCTTCCAGGATCAGGTTGTCAAAAACGCTATAATAAGCGCGCGCAGATTCCCCTTCTACTCCACGGAGTATGGCTAAATTTTGGCAGTTAATGGCTTTCTGTAACTGCAATGAAAGGAATCTAATCTCTCCGTCCACTCTAGAAAAATCGTCTTTTTCGCCATGATCTCTCATGAACCGCTGCAAAACACATCGGCAATTGTAGACCTTCCCAAAAATAAAGCTCTTTGCATATTGAAGTGTTTCTTCCGGATTATCGGCTATTCGGTATTGTTTTCGCCGCAAAAGAACATTTCCCTTAGCACGACCCGTCACTCTAGCCAAAAAACGCCCACTTTGTGAATGAAAAGAAAGAGCTACATTCCGCTCTGTGCAAAGATGCATCAAGGCTGGACTGGCTCCAGTATGGCCAAAACAGACTATCCCTTCAAGATTGTGTATGGGAACCCGCAACCTTGTTTCTTCCCCGACTAAAACTAATACATTTTCTCCATCTTTTGCAAGATATGCTTCGGGAGAAGTGACATATAGAACATTTAAAAGCTTTCTCAAGACTGAAATATCACCCCCGTCCTATTTTCTCATGCATGGCATTCTCCAAATAGCTGCGAACCATGCGACGCTGATTCAGATTAGGCAAGCAATTCTCTATCAATGAACATCTTTTACAAGCTTCCTTTTTTTCTGGTAAAGGCGTCACCCTTTGCTCAAAAAGTTGATGCATTTCGGAAGCCAATTCTGAAACATGTCTCCTTAAATCTGCGTCAAATATCACGTGATGTCTCCGACGAGTGCGTCCATAGAACATATCACCTTCAGCAATGTCTATATTAAGCATCTCTTCTAGACAAATAGCTTGGGCACAAAGCTGAACTATATCGCGGTTATCGCTCTTTGGCTCGCCATATTTATACTCCACAAGATTTGGTTTCCATGTTCCAGGACGTTCTCTTAACTGAATCCCCGCTTCACTCCGATGAAACTCGACTACATCGGCCACACCATATAATCCCAACTGGTGTGAGACAAGCGGCAAGGAGCGGGTAATAAACACCGCTCCACGCGCTTCAGTATAAAAAGGATCATCTGCCCGTTCATGAAGGCCTCTTCCTCCGAAAGTAAGCAAATTCTCTTCCCATTGTTGTTCAATATGAATCAAAGCCCATTGGCGGCGACAAAAAGCAAAATGCTGAATCCCGGAGAGAAGCAAAAGATCATCATCCGAGTACATATTGGCTACCTCAAACAACTAGAGTTCATTTATTTTCACCAGCATATATAACTGGCTCCAAACCATCCAGCGATGTCTTAGTCACCACGATAGGTTTTCCAGTGTTTTCATCCATTTCAACTACGATGCTTTCATGAACGTCTGCTGAACCGTACTGGCCACTTTTGCAATTATGTTTCCACCACACTACGCTTTCCACATTCATACTGCCAGATGGGCGCGCTGAAGACTCGTCATTCACAAATAGCGATCTCAGCGCTACAAGCAATTTATCCGCATCTTCATCGCTAAACCCAGTCTTTTCAGCAAGCTGGCAATTAACGCTTCCATATGAGACGTACGCACCATATTCCACCCGATGCTTCATTCCCATCGTGTCACTACCTTTTTTGTCCGGATCCTTTTTATTAGTTTCCAAATTAACGCTCTTCGTAATCTGCTGTGAACTGACATCAACCGGAACCAGGCTAATCGCACTTTGAATTGACACTGGACCACGTACGCCGATGGAAACGGAATCGCCGCCTTCGCTATCATCGTTCTTTTTGCCCTTCTTAAAAGCAAAAACTTGCCCGAACGCACGAACATCATACCATGTTTGGCAAGCAATGTTCACTTGCTTTTCGCTATTACCAGCAGCCTCCTTAATCTCAGCATTACTATCAAAGCGATCTTTGAGGCTCCTAAAGGTATCTCCTTCTTTACGATTGGCATCCGACTGGACAAAAATATCCTCGCCCATGTCCTGTAAACGATTGCGTATTTTTCGTTTCAGGCAGACATCCGACACTTCTCCAAACCCTTCATAATCTACTCGGGGACGATTACCATTAAGCGGATCACCATTCGGATTAGCCTTTTTTACAGTAAAGACCACTGCAAAATCAATTTTCTTTGTCAAGCTCATTGTTTTCCCCTCCATCGAAATTATTGTTGGTTTTCGGACTTTTACGCAACTCTTGTCTTTGAGCAAAAAAACCGAGCAAGTATCTTCCATCAAGGGGAGTGTCTAATTCAAACGCCTCCGGTTTAAACAATTGCTTTATGTCCCCAATTAGGTTTAAATACCAAGATGCTCCGTTGAGCTGCTGAATGTAAGGATTCAGCTGTTGTGTAAATAACATATTCCATGTGCGAAATGGATGCTGAGAAAATGCCGCCATATAACGAATGGCATTTGTTGGGCGGTCATCTGATTTTGTTTTGTCTTGCTTGTATCTCGCGGACGATTCAATTTTATCCGCAACTGCTAGTAACCTGCCGAATAGATAATCCCGGTCACGCCTTTCTGTTTCAAGTTCCACAGCAAAGTCCTCCTTTTTATAATCATGATAATAGCACCTAACTAGCGCACATGTAGCGCCTAGAGTATATTCCCAATCCCGCCAACGATCATTCTTGACATCATTATTTTCAAGAGCAAGGGGATTTGATGTTCGGTTAACCGCAGCAATTACCATAGAAGTTGGTATTCGTTCTCCGTCGAATATACAGTGCACAAGTTGTTCACGAAGGTTCTTAACAAGCTTGTTATAGGATTCATCCTGCAGCGATCTTCGTTTGCCTAAAACCGCCAATGTAATGCGGTCTATCGCAGGTGCTCCAATGAAATAGCCAGACTTATAGGTTCCATCGTTATCCCTGTCAAACTGTTGGCACCATTTGCAGGTGTTATGCCAACCATCAATCCGTTCTTCATATTCATTTTCGGATAACTGACGATAATAGGTTATAGACAGCCTACCTGTTGTGGCAGCGTCAGTTGAAAGAATCGCAATACGACGTACGTGAGTCTTAAGCCTTCGCGATGCATTGTAGCCTGACAAAACCTTTTTCAATGCATTGGCATAATCGACATAAATCGTATTATCGGCATGAATTCGCTTTTCCTCGTCTGTCTGTGCCACCAGCATACTGTAAATACCATAACTGTCATCGTAGAAATTCGGAATATCAGGTACACTGTCAATCGCCCAGGCAATGATTGCTTGAGAGCCACATCGATAACTACTCGGTTTTGCTATCAACCATCGCAACGCCTGATGAGCTTTTTGAGAGGCTTTAATGCTTACAGAAACAGCATGAGAAGCTTTCTCAAATCGTCCTCTAAATGTAAAATTAGCGTTGTCGTTTCCAGTGATCAACTTGGCATTTCCTGTAGCACGATTGATACTCTTAGGATGTTTTTCTGTGTAGACAGAGTTATCTAGACCAGTAATATAACAAATATCCTTCGATTGCCTTTTTGCAAGATCTTCACTCCAATAAAAACAAATCCACGCACTCCACATCTCTGGCATCATCCACAGTCTATCTTCGAGCGAATTATCAAGGCTTACGCAAAAGCCAATAAACACATCGTCATTGGGGGAAATCTGAAAGGACTGTAAATCGTCTGATACAGTGCCTTTCACGATGTAATGATACACAGCGGCAATCGCCTGATTAGCAAGCGGAAATCTATCGGTATTGTTTTCCAAATAAGTCATCCATTTTCCCAGATTATCAATGTATTTTTGCGTGGACAAATACTTTAGTTGATCAAACAGCGGATGGGGAGAGTTGATTGCTCCAGTTCCGGATCTTGCTTCAGAATCATCTGTGCAAGGAACGCAAATCATGGTTTTATTATTCGCTGCGGGTTTTATCTTTTCAGCTCTATAAAATGTTCCATCGTTTTTCAGATGAATGACCGCATCAAGTTCAGTAAGCAGATGTCCCAGTGGCAGAAGCATTGTAGTTAGACTTTCGCCACAGACACCAACGGCATCTTTACATGCATCGTATGTATCGCAAAGATTCTTCATCCAACTCATACATCCCCACCTCCTATTGCCAAAAGTTCTTTTAACTCTGGTTCGTCAAACCCAAAGAAGTTTTCCCCAGGAATAAACTCTTTCTTTTTCATACTCTTAATTAATCTTCTCACGATATCCGGTGAATCCATAGAGGGAAGCGGAAAAAGAATTCTGCCGTCCTTCATCACTACATTTCTCCATAAACGCACAGATATTTCATCCTTTCCCGTTTCATCAGGATAATCAAATCCGTGTACCATCAGCCCAAAATCAATCTCGCCGTACTCATCGTAGAAGCCGACACCTTCGCCAAAGACACAAGGCTTAACATATCCCTGACACTCTCTCGTTCCTAAGAAAATGTCTCTGCGTCCGCCACGCTCAATCATACGCTTAGCTATATTGTGATGCTTATTCTCATTGCGATCATCGGCAAGCTCAGGCCTATTCGCATTCCACTCGAAATGGGCACGAACTTGGTAACATACATCCTTTAAATATGTGTAATACGCCAAATCATTGCCCGAAGTTGCATACTTAATCGGACGAATACCTTTGGATTGCGTTTGGATCTTCTTCATGATACGGACTTCATCAATGTACCAAATCAATGTTGGTTTCCAATACACGCTCTCAAGAACTCCCTTTAATGCCTGATAAGTCGGAACCTGATAAGAGAATTTCTCGCCGCCAACTCTTGTAATTGGATCGGAAAACAGAGCATACTTTCCATAAACAACAAACTCGACTGTGTTACGATATCGCATTTCATTACCTCCAAACACCCAGCAATTCCAGATTTGTATCAAAAACTACGCCAAGCTTATCATCGTAATATCTTGCGTCAAGCGTTAAGATTTCATTGTCTATCAAAGCTAAGGCTCTTAGTTCCTCAAGCTTTTTTATCTGGTAGGGATATAAAGAGACGGAGTACCGCCCAAATTGACGAAGCAGAGTATTCTTCTTCTTTATATCGGCATGTCTATACTTTTCAAGTAATCCCGCGGCGTCCGCGTATGGGACAAAAACGCTGATTGTGCGTTGGTCAATCACAGCAAATTGTTCTCCAGCGGTTTGAAAAGCTTGTCTTAATGCGGGCAGATTGGCTTCAACCATATTTTGGTATGCACTAGTTCCCTTTTTATTATCAGACAGTAAATCATATAGGTTGGTTGAATCCTTTACCGAAAAATACATTTGAGATTTTTGCTTGTCAAAGTATTCTTTGTAATATCGTTCTATAATGACAGGCGACAGCAAATCAGAAGGGTGGTCAGCAAGTATCCGGTAGGTTATATCTGCTCCACATTTGATGTCAGGGAGCATTGATAGATTTTCTTCTGCAAGATTGATTATATAGACATCCTTACCATTGGGATACTCTCCGTTTCGATTGCAGCGTCCCGCAGCCTGCGCTATGCTATCTAAACCGGCGATTGCGCGTATGACACAGCTAAAAGATATGTCAACACCCGCCTCGATCAGCTGTGTACTGATACAAAGCACATCATTTTGCTTTTTTCCTTTTATAGTATCAATAGCATTTAAACGATGTGCTGGACACATTGTGGTACTAAGATGAATCAGCTCAATCTGTTCCTGAGGATTTGCTTTAATATAGCATTCAATTGAATGATATAGCTTGACAACATCCTTTTTTGTATTCAGAACAACAAGACAGCTACCTTCTTCTCTGAATCTGTCCAGTATAAACCGTTGAAGTGAATCAGTCGAATAGCCTCCAGGAATTGTGCTGTCCTTAATACTTGTCCGTTTCAGTTTTTGAAAACTCTCGCTTACATCCGCAATCAAAGAGGAAGGCCTTACCATTATAGGTTTTTCGACCTCGTAAAGTGGTGGCTGCGTTGCTGTACATAACAAGATTGAACATCCTGCACAGTAATGCAGATAATTTATTGCCTCATTGAAAAGAAATGTACACTTTATTGGCAACGACTGAACCTCATCAAAAATAAATACAGCATTGGCCATATTGTGCAGTTTACGTAAATCGCTGCTTTTATTTGAATAAATACTCTCTAAAAATTGCACCATCGTTGTGATAATAATAGGACTATCCCATCTATCAGTTAGAAGGCGGTATGCCTGCGCTTCATCTGGATCTTCACTAACGATCAGATTTGAATGATGCTCTAAAATAAAACTATCGGTAGGATCAAATTGCAATGCCTTTTTGATATCCTTGGCTGTTTGTTCTAGTACTGAAAGATAAGGTATTACATATATTACATGTTCCGCGTTGTGAATATTGGCATGAGCCAATGCAAAACGAAGACTTGAAAGAGTTTTCCCCCCGCCAGTAGGGACATCTAATCGATAGATACCTTTAGGCCGATTTGCTGCATATAAACACTTCTCGGAAATGTCTCGGCGGATTTTATTAATATCAGAATCTGCCGAAAAGGCAGAAATCCTCTGCTCTAGACATCGTGCATATCCATTCCACGGAGGCAATTTTGTTGATGATTCGGGTGATTTATCAATTTCGAAACAATAAGCATTATATCGGTCGGAATCCACCAAACCCGAAAAAACACTCTTGGTCAGAAGATGCAGCATAAATGCAACATTGAGATCGTTTTCTCTACATTTTTTAACAAAAGCTATTAGTTCGAGACTGCACCGCTTAAGAGCATCTGACATGGCATTTACAGAAATACATTCCTTTTCCGCCGCCCTAATAACTTCAACGTAATGAAGATCGTCATTTTCTTTTTCAAGCCTTTCGCGAAAAGGGGTCTCTCCACTTGGAGTTATTCCATCCATTAAACCACCGTGATGACCTGCAATACAAATCGCAGAGACCTCTCGTACTAAAGCCGCGATCAGATCCTTATCGTCAGCTTGCGACTCATATAAGCACTTAGCACCTTGCGTTGAATGGACTACAGAACCTTTGCTGGTATGCTTTTTGCCGAGCCTTTCATTCATATAGCTGTTCTTAAGGTACTCGACAAATTCAGAAGATAGCTTTCCCACATCATGAAACAACGCAGACATCTGGCATATCTCAGCTGCCATAAACTTCTTGCCAATGCTAAAGGCATACTCGGCGCTTTCATATAAGTGTTGCCGCGTTGGCTGTTCCCTGCCATCTTTTGTAATTCGAGAAATATACATTTAAAATGCCCCTTTACGTTTCCATCACTATGCATGATGCAATCGAATCTCATGTTTTTATTCCATTTCCTATTTTCCGCAAACTTCTAGCCATGGATACTATATTCTTAACCGCCCGATATTGGAGGTATAAAGGTAATCTTCAGCGTTTGGATACTCTTCTCTATAAACAATGCTTTACCTTTAAAATGACACCAGGAATGCGATACTAGATATGGAGGATATTTAAATCATATCATCTAAGACCGTCAGGATCTGTCGGTCTCAATAATTTAGTGAAATAAAAACCGGACGCGTTAGTCCACGAAAAGCTTTGCCAAACGGGTGAACGTAGCCTTTCCCGACCACGAAGCATATGATGAAGCGGGATGGGTTTCAATGTAAAATACTGCGGTAACTCAAATCATACGCAAGCGCGTATTACAATTCAAGAGATTAGCACCGCCCACAGATACGACAATACCGAAATCCTGAACCTTACGATAATCTATCCCAAAATCGAACTTGAGAATAACCAGGACGTCGAGCGCCGCATCAATGATCACATCGCGGCGCAGGTTGAGCAGTATATTAAGCATGCCAAAGAACTATATAAACAGGCCGTACAGGCTTATCTCGACTCGCAGGCGCAAGACTTTCCGTTTCATGCGTGGGAAGCCCATATGGAGTTCTTTATCACCTACAATGATAACTGCTTCTTGAGCATGTATACGGACAGATATGAGTATACGGGCGGAGCGCACGGCAACACGATCCGCACATCCGAGACTTGGGAATTAACCCGCGGCGGCATGCAACGTTCGCTGGAGTACGCTTCTACTGACCCCGTCGGACTGGTAATCTATTATCAGCAATATGATCTTGCGCCTTATGCCACCGGCATTGTCCAATTCACCATCCCATATGCAACCATCGGATGGTGCCCGCACCGTCTCTGGATGGCGGAATAAACCACAAAAAAGCCGGACGCCCTCATCGGACCCCCGGCTTTACGTTC
>ENA-UOOK01001240-UOOK01001240.1-fermentation-metagenome-genome-assembly--contig:-NODE-1240-length-33864-cov-12.176758_pt1 | contig 33864 bp, 33 predicted proteins | sample MGYA00245777_ERZ724023 | MGnify/ENA primary metagenome ERZ724023 (study PRJEB28704, sample SAMN03018312) | fermentation metagenome | biome: anthropogenic terrestrial biome; feature: soil...
AAAATCAAATACAAACAAAACTAAAAACCAAAAAACTAAGAAAATAGAAATTCTCAATATTATTAAAAAGTGGTGCATATGATATATTCTACCAAAGGGATTACCTCATCAGGGATTTGTAATTTTTTCAGAGACCAACCTTTTCCAAGAAACCCATGTGCAAACATCTACCGCCATCAAAAGCTACTTGAAATATTGATTGATATTGTAATTTCAGAAAAGCATGGCATTTTAGCAGATGATTACACCCAAGTTATGTGCTCAAAATAACCACATCGTAAACTAGGAGATTGAGTCAAAAAAAAACAACTGAACAACACAAACCAAACACCACATATTTTTGATAACTATTATAAAGCATCTGATTAAATATCTCTCACTATCATGGCCAACTGGTTGAGATTCTTCACTTCATGGATCTCTGCCCCAGCATTCCGGTAATCTGAAACACAACTATCCACAACATCCCATTTTTTCTCATCCTCTGGATTGAAAATCATAACCTTCCGGCATTTAAGGGCCATGTTCTCAATTAACTCAGCACTCCTAGGTATCCCATCATTTTTAGGACCACCCCAATCCCGACAATCAGAAAGTATCATAAGGGTGGTTCGATGGTTAAGCTGCACTTTTTCCAAAAATGATTCAAAGGCTTGGTACATGTTACTGGTACCATGGATCATCAGATTCTTCTGCCTAATATCCCTCACTTTGATGAAAGCATCCATCATAGTAGGTTCATCCATAGCCACAGTAGTTTCAACTGATTTATTATCATAATCAAAAACCCTCACTCTTCTGAACGAGTTTTGTGCTGCGTAAACCAGGCAAAAGAACCAGTTACTGATCCAGTCACAGGAACCACTGACATCGTTTAAAAAAAAGTGATGATTCTTTTTAACTTTGGGTTTGCTTTTAACCAAGTCAATCAGAGCACCACCGTATTGAAGATTCTTACGTATGGTTCTACGTATATCAGGTCGCATTACGCGAGCCTGTCTCTGGCGCCTGCTGCGCACCATGGCGATCTTCTTACCCATCTTCTGACATAAAAGGAAAAGTTCTGGTTCGAAGGAATTTAAGGTATTAATATCCCTAGAAAGAAGCTCAGCCTCATTTGGAGTTTTACTATAATCCTCAAGAGGTGGGTGGTAATTTATCTCATTCGACTCGATTTCACGAGCTTTAAAGTCAGAATCATCTTCTTGGTATGAAATTTTCCATTTTTTATTGCTTTTTGTTGACCAAACACTCTTAGGTGATGTTTCAGATGACTCCTCATTGTCAGTTTCACTTCCATCACTCTCTGTAAGGCCCTGAAAAAATTCATCATAAAGACGATTAAATGCGTCCCTGTCTTTGTTTTCCTTGATATAGACAGAAGCTAAAGCTTCTTTAAAGTAAGGATCATTCTCATCAATCAATTCTTGGACTTGTTGACTGGTATGAGTGCTTCTTATGCTTACAGGAATCCCATTTTTTCGCAATAAACCCGAAAAATTGACTATTTTGTCCATAATATTTCACATGAATCTTGAATGATATTATAACTTGGATCGTTATTCAGATGACTTGAATATTGTAGATTGGACCTTTTTACGATCTTCTTCAGACTTTAAAACCACTTGGACTGTTCTTTTAAGAGATTCATCACTGGCTTCCAGATCTCCAGTGGTTATAATAGTTCGGATCCAGTCCACAGTTGCCCTGATAGATGGTTTTTTAAGAAGATCAAGTTTTCTGATCCTTTGAATAAGTCCCACCACCTTTTCAACCAATAGATTAGGTGCATCAGGAAGCAGTGACTTCATAATTTCAATTTCTCTTTCTGGTGTTGGATAATCGATATAAAGGAAAAGACACCGGTCTCTGGTTTCATCAAGGAGCATTCTCTGAGAATTTGAAGTTAAAACCACTAGTAGGTCATTATTTAGCTTGAAAGTTCCAAGGTCATTGACAGTTATTTCTTTTTCTCCTAACGCTTGGAGAAGGAAGCTTTCCACTTCTTCATCAGCCTTGTCAAGTTCATCAATAAGCATTACCGCTGGGGAAGGGTTAATGAATGCCTGGAGTAACGGCCTTTTAATAAAAAATTCTTCACTAAAAACATCAGTATCCATTTCATTGGCAAGTTTTGTTTCTTTGAGGCGTGACATCTCCAAATGCAGCAATTGTTTCTGATAATTCCATTCACCCACCATCTGCTCAAAGGTAATTCCTTCATAGCATTGCACGCGGAAAAAATCCCTGTTTAAAGCTCTGGCAACAGATTTGGATAGTTCTGTTTTCCCTGTTCCAGGTGGTCCCTCAACCAGGATGGGTTTTCCCAGTTGGAGTGATAAAAAAAGGGTGATTAATATATTATCATCTGGGATGTAATTAGCCTGAATCAAGGCTTGTTCAAGTTGTTCTTTAGTGATGTGATCTTTTTTCATTGACTTGGATTTATCGGGGTTGATAATTAAACACTCCACTACTGATCTTTAAACATATCTTATTTCTACTCTATATATTACGGAGTAATGCTTTAAAAATTGTATCCAGAACTGTTCGTATATCTAAGTATGTAGATAATTCACCATCCCTGAACTGAACAAGTAGGAGTAATCAAATAATAAAAACTAGATAATTCACCATCCCTGAACTGACCAGGTAGGAGTTATCAAGTAGTAATAACATCATTCTAGATATAAAATTATAATTAGGTTTGTGTCATATTACATTAGTTGTAAAAAATTTAAAGAAAATAATTTAGCTTATATAACTGCCTAGGAAATATTTAATGGAATTTTATACCCTTTTTTTATTGATTAAAATCATCTAATGGGGAAAAAGCTTAAATAAGTTTTCATCCTAGAATATATTGATTATTATGCCTTACTTGATTTGTCAAAGATGTGGTGGCTACTACAAGCTGGAAGAAGATGAATCCCCTGATGACTTTGATACTTGTAGTTGTGGGGGGGCACTGGTCTATTCATACTCTCTTGATCAAAATCCTAAACGTCGCAGTAAGAAAGGGTTTGCCTGGGCATCTTTTTTCTTCGCAGCAGTGATCCTGGTTATAGCATTTGTTGTCTTTACCATACCCGATTTTGGTGGAAATTCGGGATCACCCGCAAATTTAGCTTCTGATTACCGTGGATCAGTCAGTAAAGAAGTTTTTACAGTTTCTGAGGCTTCTTCAGCAGATAAGAAAACTATTGCCATTATTACGGGTATGCATCCCCGTGAAAAACTTTCCATTCAAACTGTGAGCGATGTTATAGATCAATACAGCTTATCTGCCAATAATGAAATTCTCCACTACCAAGTTAACGTTACCAACAATCCTAACAATTTTCATGTTGGCCGTACTAGTGGGGAAGGACTGGTAGCAACTTACATAATTCCAGATATCAAGAAATCCAATGTTGATGTGGTTATAATATGCCACGACCATGCTCCTGGTTATGGGAAGGGCTATTTTATTGCTACCCCAAAAATGGACTCTCCTTCAGTTGCATTGGCTGAAAAAATAGAAAAAAATATACCCGAATTCATATACTACCGGGCCACAGCTTATTCTGAGCACGGATCATCAACTTTCACTGTTTCATACCCTTTGGCAAATTTGGGGATTCCTACATTGGTATATGAAATGCCAGAGTGGGATTCTTACACTCAAGCCTATCATGAGAGTAAAAAACTCATTGCAAATTGTTTCCAGGAGATATAAAAAAAATGTAATTTTTGAAAGTCAGAATAAAAAAAACTCCTTTTTTTAGAAAGTTTAGATTTTTCTTGTTGTCTAATTAGATAATTCGAATGTTTAAAAAAAATCTATTAAATAAAATTGTTTTTAAATTACTTTATATGCATCAAAAAACAATAGTGTATTGCCTATCTGGCAAAAATTGGAAGTGATAAGTTTGTTTGGAAGTAGTAACAGTAATGATAGAGGAAATTCTTCTCCAATTAATGAAGGCGAAGAGTACGATGTGAAAATAGAAGATACAGGTAGAGATGGAGACGGAATTGCCCGTATTGAAGGATTTGTAGTTTTTGTTTCAGGCGCTAAAGAAGGTGAAGAAGTTAAAATCAGAGTGAATTCTGTTCGAAGAAATTTTGCCTTTGCTGAAGTAGTAGATTAAAAAATGAGAAAGGATAATATGAAGATCCGGTTAAATTCCGGGTTATCTTTTCATTTTTATTAAATTTTTATTTTCACTGATTTACAATTCATATTTTACATTTTATAACTTCATTAGAACAATTACTTTTATTTTTAAAATAGTTACCAACCAGGAAAAAAATATTAGAATTATTATTTCATAATATTAAAAATATCCAGACCGGAGGCGACGGTAATTTTAAAAAAACTGAATAAAATTACACAATTGGTCGTAATGTTTTTATTTTTCATGTTAATCTTGATGATGATTGAATTTATTAAATTAACTTTAAAATTATTGAATTAGTCAATTTTGAGAAATTATTAGCTTTATTTGAAACCCAATTCATATGAACGATAGATTGAGGATTTTTTTGTTTTTCTTGGTTACTAACAATTTTTTTTATAACAAATTACACATGTTTCATTCTTTATAACCAGTATTGACTGATAAATAATCATTATTTTTTAAATCATTTTCCCATCCTTTTTATTATTGTTCTAATTTTCACTATAACGTTTAAATGGTTGTGAAAATAGAGAAATATTTGTAAATAAGTTAAAATATTTTCATTGAACCGGAGGATGTAATAATGATTGGAAAATTTTTGGTTTTGAATTGTTCAATTACTGGTCCTGTTGTTATTGTCGATGATAAGCACTCTGGAACATCCTGCCCTAATTGTGGTTCAACTGATATAAGTTTCGAATCATCAAACGATTACATTGCCACAAAACAGTGCAAAAAGTGTGCAATACTTTTCAACATACCCGTCAGGAAAAAATAGGCAATTAAAATGCTAACATTTAAAGTAATTTCATTTTAAAAAAAATGGGATGGGCACCCATCCCCGATTTATTATTTTTTTATGGTGCAGATCAATCCATTGAATAAGATTAAAATGGCTATTGCTAATCCTGCAAGTGGCATTCCAGTTTCTTGCATTGGAACTGTGCAATGTGACGCTGGAGTGACAGACGCTCCAAGGATTGTTACATAACATTTAACTGTTTCATAATCAGATGCGGTTACAGTAGCGATGCCAGGGCCTTCATCAGCTCTTAAAATTGCTGTGGCTAGGCCTTTAAGCCATGGGACAACCACAATTTTGCTTCCCACACTACCTAAATTAGTGGTGAAGGTAACCGAAGATCCACTAAAATACATATCTGCATCCTTTCGATGATCAGCACCTGTTGAATCAGTGTAAACATCGGCAGTGATCACTGAATTTTGACCCGGGTATACAGTGGATGGAATGGCATTAACAGTTAAAATAAGCCATGGGGAATACTTTATGGTTCCATTTCCAATGAAAAATTTACTAATATGGGGGTTATTGGTTCCATACCAGTTGAAGGTTGCAGTGGTTTTGCTATTTTCCAGTTCATGGAAAAGCTTATCCAGTTCATCCCTGATGGGTTTTAAAATCGGCTCCAGTTCAGGGTTCTTTTCAATGGCATCATCAATGGGTTTGAGCATTTCATCTATGGTAGGTCCGAAGGAGGAGAATAGGAAGTTTTGAATGTAAGAATCATAGTTGACAATCCGATTATAATTAATATTCCCGTTAGGGGAGCATGTTACAATACCTATTCCTGATCCATCACCTTCTATATTGTTTCCCATGACATTTGTGGTGTTAAAACCAGCAGTAACCAGGGACACATCATTAGCTCCGTCTACCTCTTTCACAGTATTAAATAACACCTTCAAGTGTGACATTGCTGTGCCTACAATTCCAGCTGCTATACTGGGAGAGTTGATATCGAAGACACAGTTGTTTTCTATAGTTGCATTACTAAGCAATCCAAGGCCTAAAATTCCCACACTAGCATCAGCCTTGTTAATATTAGATACTTGGTTATCTTTCAAGAATAAATCGCCTAATGCAATAGTTACAATTCCCACAGCCTGTTGACTGGCACTTATTTCTGTTATCTGGTTTTCAGAAACCAAAACAATTCCATTACCCATTATCGCTGCTTCCAATGCATAAACTGAGCTGCCAACAGTTCCTTTAAGTTTTGAAATTTTATTCTCTGAAATTAGTGCATCGATACTGCTAGTTATAATTTCCATCCCCATAATAGCGCTGGCAGCATTGATATCTGAAATTAGATTATCAGTAACCTTTAAATTGGTAATATCAGCCACTTCGGGATTACCACTAGCACCCTCACTTTTGCCCAGTTGAACTACAAAGACACTACCATTGTTTCCAAGTGCGTTGATATGTGAAAAAGTGTTTCCAATGATATTAACGTCAGTTACACTATCATTGGTACTGATAAGGATGCCATTTAATGTTCCTGGGCCGATAAGATTGGACACACTATTTTTAAAGACATTGAAGAAACCTCCAGTGAGGTTTCCTAGAATACCACTGTTGGATTGTCCGGAAACAACATTGTTAACTATGGTGGTGTTAGCACCAGAAATTGCAATTCCACTTGAACCACCGTTTATATTGTTGTTCTTAACTGTGCATCCATTGGCACTGATATTGATGCCAGTTCCCTGAGGACTATTATCTATGTAAAAACCATCGATGGTGCTTCCACCACCCTCCGATACCACAGAAAAACCAGTATTTACCGGTTGTAATCGTACATTATCGTCGGTGTTGGCTTGTAAGGTGAGCTTTTTATTTACGGTAACATCTTCTGAATAAACTCCACTGTGCACGTTGATAACATCACCTTCAAGTGTGTTCACGTTATCAATTGCTGTTTGAATAGTGTCATAGGTCTGTCCCACTCCAACTTCCCATTGGGCTGCTGATACGCAACTTAAATTAAAAAATAAAATCATTACCAAAAATAAAGCCTTTAACGACATCAATTTGAGTTTTCTTCCCATACAGCCACCTTATCCTCCAACTAACTTGAAATATTACTTAATGTTATTATGTTAAAAGAAAACTAATATATTTTTTCATTTCTTATCAAGCAAGTTATTTTCCTTAATTATCACGCAGGTTAAAATTGACTAATTAAATCTAAATTATCCGAATAATATAATGTTTTTTGGGGTGATCAGGATGAATAATAAATAATATGATTTATTCTTCTTTTAAAGATTCCTGGATCATTTCTACAATACACACCCTATTCCATCCCACCACTCCTTTTGCTATTTTTTCTAACTCGGCAGGAACTTCTTCCAGCCCATAAGGCCGTATAAGAATTATAGGTTTGTTTAACTGTAGGGCTAAATCCACTTGATTTTTTATTAAATCATGGTGTTTAGAGTAAAGGCCACTGAGTATGATCACAATATCTGAATTATTTATCTGTTGCCGGAGGTCCTCTTGACTGTTTTTATTTGGAATCCCATGATCTTTCCACTCAAAATCACTGGCCTCCACAAGTCTTCTGATGAATTCAAGATATTCCTCATCTCCTTCACCATTATGACTTATAAATAAATTATATTGCCTTAAATTATCGTAATAATCATCTTCAAACATGTAATTCCCTCTTTTTTTTTATGTAATCAATTTAAAATAATATTAGTATTATAATTCATTTTAATTCTTCTAAAAAAAAAAGATTTTTACAGTAATACAGACATTTCATCTAAATTATAGTATGGGATTAAGGGTATACAAATGAAAGTTTGATAGCTTAGAGGTCCTAAAATATATAATACCTTGAGCCATATATTAACACAGGGTGTATGTTCAAAAGTTAACATTTTATTGGGGGAATTGTTTTTTCAAGCAAAAAAAGGCCATCCTTACTTTCTAAGAAAAGAACAAAGACTGGTCCAAAACGTGTAGTGATGAGAAAAGGATTTTTGGCTGGAATAGTATTAGTTCTTTTAGTTTCTGGAATTTTTTTACTAGGTAATTTTATTATATCAAGATCTACAGAATCTCCCACCACACCCTTAATAAATAAATCACTTGCACTGGCCTCTCCTGTATATAAGATATCTATTATAGATAACTCAACAGGTGGGGATATAACTAACAACACACTCTTAATGGATAATATCAACAAAACACCACTAATATCTGAGATAATACAAGCCTCGGGGAATGGAACTCCAATGATCAGATTGGGCAATGGAAGCCATCCAAGAGTCATGATCGTTGCCGGGGTTCATGGGGCCGAATTACCACCACAAATCGCTGCATCCAACTTGATAAATCACTTGAATGGTAAAAAAATTAATGGAACAATTTATATAATACCCTTTGCAATTCCCCGTGACACAGCAACCAATACCAGGATTCACAATAACACAGACCCCAATAGAGTGGCTAATATTCCAGGAATTGCAGCTAACACAATCAGTCAAACCGCAAAAAGTGAAAAAGTAACTCTACTTATTGATTGTCATTCCACCAAGCCCCATGATATTCCTGGAAAAAATTGCATCATTTATGACCCAAAAAATCCTAAAAGTTTCAAACTAGCTTTTTATATTAATAATAATACCAAATCACCAATGATCAAAGTTGGTAATCATTCAGGGGTTCTTTCTACAGAGTGCAACCGTAATAACATCACTTCGGTTATCTGTGAAGTATTATCTCCTCACAGTAAAATTCAACCAGGAAGTGATAAACTCACCTACCAATACATGATAGCCTTTTTAAACTATGCTGGTGTTTACAGTTATGATAACTAGAAAAATAGATGAAAATTGGATCAATTAATATTTAAATAAGAAAGGAATAAATCAATTTTTCAATTTGTCTATCAATTCTTTCCTTTTATCCTCATCCTGCAGCCAGAGTTTCACCTCTTTCCAGACAACGTTACATTTATCATCATCTTCCATCCCCACTACTTTACGAATAGCCAGATCCAATTGTTTCCGTTCACTACGGCCTTCAGGATGCAGATCTGCATCACTGATAACATCTTTCATGTATCTTAAGTAACAGCTCATAATAACCCTCCTAAAATAGCGTTAAATGTATTATGACAATAATTCAAATATCTCATTATATTTTAATATGTTAATAGGAGTTATTTAAATGAAAGATATCTTTAATCTAGCACTGTGTCAGATGCAAGTGGTTTTTGAGAAAAAAAAGAATATCACCAATGCTCTGCAGATGATTAAAGAAGCATCTTCCCACTCTGATTTAGTTGTATTACCTGAGATGTGGAACTGTCCCTATCAAACTGATCTTTTCCCATTGTATGCTGAGGAAAAAGAAAACAGTCCCACTCTCAACGCAATTAGCAAGGCTGCCAAAAGGGAAAAAACCAATATTCTCGCTGGTTCCATCCCTGAAAAACACAATGGAAAAATCTATAACTCCAGCTTCTTTTTCAACTCGGAGGGTGAGATAATAGGATCACACCGTAAAATTCACCTTTTTGATATTGATGTGCCAGACGCAGTCAGCTTCAAAGAGTCACAAACCTTAACTGCAGGTAACAAGGTCACAGTTGTGGACACAGAACTTGGAAAAATCGGGATATGCATCTGTTATGATATACGTTTCCCAGAACTCTTTCGCTTAATGGCGCTGGAAGGTGCGAGATTGATCATTGTTCCAGGAGCATTTAACATGGCCACTGGACCTGTCCATTGGAAATCCCTCATAAAAATTCGTGCAGTTGATAACCAAGTTTACGTGGCAGCTGTTTCACCTGCAAGAAATGATAAATCATCCTATGTGGCCTATGGTCATTCAATGGTTGCAGACCCTTGGGGGAAAGTAGAAAATGAGGCAGGGTCTGCTGAAGAAATAATATACGTTACCATCGATGATTCATTCACAAGAAAAGTAAGGGCTGAACTTCCTCTTTTAAAAAACCGGCGAGAAGATGTTTATCATCTAGAAAAAAAATAGAAAAATAGTTCAGATTATTTTTTCTGAATCTTCTTCAACGCCTTGTTGCATGCTTTCTTAAACTCTTTATCTCCGGTGGCAGCGCGACGCGCTTTTTTAATAGGGTCAATTCCTTTTTCGTCTCCAATATCTCCCAGGGCTTTAACAGCTGCCACTCTTACACCCCAATCTTCATCAGTAAGGGTATTAATAAGGGGGTCTACTGCAGTATTGTTCCCTATTTCACCCAATGCCTTGGATGCGAACTTACGAACGCTCCAATCACCATCATTCAGAGTTTCAACCAGTTGGCCAACTACTTTATCACTTTTAATATCCTTCAGGGCAAGAGTAGCATATCTGCGGATGTTCCCTTCCTCATTTTTGAGTATCAATACCAGGGGGTCAATGGCTGGTTCTCCAATTTTTCCCAAGGCTTTTGCCGATGCAAATCTAACTTGGGGGTTATCATCAGTTAAAACAGCTAAAAGTGGTTCAATAGCAGTTTTGTCACTGGCTTCACCCAACTTATCGGCTGCTTCTTTCCTTTTATCAGGGTCTTCATCTTTCAGATTCTCTATTAAAATGTCTAAATCTTCATTATCAGTCAAAATTATCCCTCTTTCAAGTTCTCAGGAATATTTTAATTTTATGATTTATTAAACTAACTAACACCATAAACATGACAATGTATTTTAAAAAAATAGAAAATAATTTTTTAATCAAAATATAATGGAGTAGTAGGACTGTTTTTGATTTAATGTATTATTTTTAGGTAATTTTTAGATTTATCTTTAGTTATTATGCTAGGGCAGTTGCATAGCCTGGTGCATTACCGTTTCTATCCATGTATCTATCAACTTTTTTGGCGATTGCAATATACTCATTTTTAAGCATGTTCCTTGTTTTCAGCTGATCTTGTGATTGAGAGGGAGCATTAAAAAATTGAACCTTAATCAAGGTATTTAAGTCTTTGTTGTTGATTTGGAGTACACTGGTGATTAATAGTTTTAGGAAAGAGGGCATGTTAATGTTTTTTCCACCAATAAATACTGAAGAAGGTAGCTGATGATTAATGTCAATATATTTTTTCACTTGCACTGCTGCTAGCACGACTTCTTTAACAGTAACCGGACGAATTAGCGGACTAACTCCTATAGAAACGGGTAATTGCTTATTTTTGCTGTAGGTGTCTAAGATTTTGCTGTAGGTGTAGATAATGTTGTGGTATCCCCAGTAGGTTCCTAGTCCTGTTTTGGTGGAGTAGTTGGGTGCTTTTAGGTTGCGGTCCATGTATCTTTGTATTAGTCCTGCGATTTCTATGTAGGTTGTTTTTGTCATTTGCCCAGTGGTTATTGTGTCTTGGGGTGCGGTGGGGTTTTGGTAAGTGTTGGTGAGTTTTGTGGGTGTGAAGTCATTTCTATTGATTTTTTGGACGACAGTGGTTAGGAGCTTAAGGAAGGATGGTAAATTAAAGTCTTTATTGTTAATGGTAACATACGGGGGTAGTTTTTGGTTGGTTTCTACATAATCTTTAACCCATTGTGCAGCAATTAATGTTTGTTCAAGGGTGACTGAAGTGCTTTGGGGGGTAGTGATAATTTTCCATGGTTTAACATCAATGGTTGCTGGCAGTTTCCCAGTTTTTTTATAGATGTCTAAGATTTTGCTATACGTGTAGATCATATTTTGATAACTAAATTTAGGTCCTAAACTGGTTATGTAGGGGCCCAAATTTGTGTCTGGAGCTATGTTAGGTGCTCTGCCTTTATTTTCCATGAATTTTTTAACATTTTGTGCAATGAAAATATATTCTTCTAAAGACATCTCACCACTATTCATATTATCAGTGGGTGCTGGTGCAGTACCATAATTTTTAGGGTTAATCAGAGAATTTAATTGGTTATTGTTGATTTGGAGTATACTACTTGTTAATATTTTAAGGAATGTGGGCATGTTTATCCCCAAACCGTTTACAGTAACAGAAGATGGCAATTTATGATTAATTTCAACATAATTTTTAACATATTCTGCTGCTTTTATTACATCTCCCACAGTAACCATCCACGGATCAACACCAACACTTCCCGGTAACGTGTTGGTGGTGCTGTAGTTATCTAAGATTTCACTGTAGGTGTAAATCATGTTTTCATAGCCAATCTGGGTTGTTGGAAGGGTAACTGTCTTGACTACTTGACCAATGTATCTTTTGGAAGGAGTAGTAGGTAGCGATGATCCACTTATAAATTTGCCTCTGTAAATAATATTATCTGATCTTAAGCTTTTTGAAGCGTAAACATTAATTTTGATAATATTATTGAATAGATCAGAAGTTTTTACATATTCGTACGCTATCACATTCCGATGATTCACTCCCCATGGATTATTATATGCCAGACTCATGGTTGTGGCCACTGGAGATGAAGTAGACACAAAACCGTTCCGGTAACAGGAGGGACTGTTGGGAACTGCTAAGTATTGGCCATTACTCATTGTAAAAATACCAGACCTCCTTCCACTATTTACAATGGCATAACCAACCACATTATTGGGGGCTTTAATGATGAAATGACCTATGCCATATAACTTTGATACCAGAGTTAAAGCGCTATTTACAGTAGAAGAGGTTATTTTACCAGAAGCTACAGTATTTCCGGCCAGTTGTTCCAGTTGTTGCACCACACCTGGCGCATCTGCTCCGCCAATTCCAACCATCCAACCATCAAGGGTTATGATGGTGTGGAAAAAATAACTGTTAGTTGTTTTATACTCCTTGACTGCAGTTTTACCATACCAACTGGTCACTGTAATGTAAAGGTTGGCTGCATAGGTTGAGTCTCTCCTATAAGCGAATACATCATATCCATCACGAACATGGAGTAAAACAGAACAACATCCACTTAAATAATCTAATTGTTCTGCCGAAGCGTTTATATTTTCTGAAAACTCGTATTCAATTTCATTATCGGGAGTTGAAGTAGAATTAGCGCATATCGTGTTAGCTGTGCTCCAAGAGTTATTTAATTCTACATCTATCTGAGAATCATTCACACAATTATCATTGGCAGCTACAGCACTACCCATAGAAAAAATAATTAAAAATAAGCTTAAAATTAAAATACTCCTTTTTTGGAAAATCATGTTATCCCCCTTCGTTAATGTATATGTGAAGTGGAAATATTTAAATTTATAGTTACTATTCATAATGCTTAGTAATATTCATACCATCAACAAATAAATGTTAAAAATATTCAAATCCCTTGATTCGGAAAAAAAACGTTTCATTTATTGTTTTAACAAAAATTCATAGCTAACTACTCATTTTCCTGGAAACATATGGTAATTTCAGTCCCAAAATCTTGATTAACTATTAAATCCCCACCAATTTGCCCTACTAGATTCCTGACTAAGTTTAATCCTAAACTATCACAATTTTCAAGGTCTAAATCTTGAGGCAATCCCACACCATCGTCGGCAACAATCATGATATAATGGTTGTCAGTTTGATGAAAATTGATGAAAATATTTCCTTTTCTTCCTTCTGGAAATGCATATTTGATACTGTTGGTTAAAAGTTCGTTCAAAATAAGACCTACATTAATGGCTGTCTCAATATTTATTTTTAGGTCTTCAACATCCATAATCAACTGCACCTTGCTGTTTTCACTTAAAAATATGTTGGAAAGATCCTGGCCCAAGTTGCGTATGTAGTCCCCAAAATTAATGCATTTAAGATCATCGGAACGGTACAATTTTTCGTGAATCAAGGCCATGGATTTTACCCTGGAATGTGTTTGATTGAAAATGGCCTTAGCATTTTCATCTTCAATATCAGCAGAAGTTAGTGAGAAAAGACTGGCCATAATCATTAAATTATTTTTCGTGCGGTGATGAATCTCCCGAACCAACATCTCTTTATCAGTTAAAGCTTTTTGGAGCGTTGTCGATTCCTGTTTAGATTCTTCCAGCAATAACTGATCTGTGATATCAGTGGCATTTATAAAAATGCCAATTATCTCATCATCAGACTCAACAGGCGATATCCGGACAAGAACATGTATTTCATCATTTTCAGGGGTTAAAAAAATAGATCTGAATGGTTCAATGGATTTCCCATTAAGAATAGAATTGATGGATTTGATGAATTTATGGAGATCTTTGATGTGTATTATTTTGATCTGTGAAATTTTGCAATTTATTACCCTATTTTGAGAATCGAGCAGTTTTCTAACAGACTTGGACACTTCTACAATTTTCCCATCCAACCCTAACAAGAACATGTAATCAGGACTAATAGAAAAAATCTTGGTATTAAGAGCAATTTCTTTTTTCAACTGCCTATTTTTCTTTTCTAATTCTTTATTGGTGTCAAATTTTCCTTTTAAAACTGTGTTATTTCCAGCCATCTTTATCCCCTTTAGACGTAATGACGTGCTAGTGGGATACCACCACAAAATATTATATCAACCGCCATTGTTATAATAAAAAATTAGGTTCACATTAAAATAAATATTACTACTATTTTTGGTGATAAATATCACAAAAAGCTGCGTGTTTCATGATTTTTGTAATAATATGCCCTGAAGAATTTAAAAAAAGTATTTTTAGTTTTCCATATTATAATCAAACTTGCACACTGATTGCAGTATACCAGTTGTTGGCTCCGATTCAACGGTTCCAGGTAGGTTTGTCCAGGAATAAGTGAGTTTCATAATGCTCTGACAAATCAAACATAAAAATATATCATGTGGCTTGGTGGGTGCCCATGAACATTTTTTAACAGTCATTGCTCCCCGATTAGCTCTGGAACGGGTCTGGACTTTGAAGCCTAAATTTTCATATAATTGTGAAATCCAGGATAGATAAATTTTCATTTTTTCATCATCATCCAATTCATCATAGGGGGTTTGACTATATTCCCGGGCAAAACTCGTGAAGAGCGGTTTCATATTCTGTTCAAAAAGCCTCATGAAACGTGAAAGGAAAACACTCCTCTCAGTAACCGGCATTTTTGACACGAGTTCTGGTAAAGCGCTGCGCATGAAAATCTGAACATCTTTAAGACCAGCCTTTTTTTCTTCTTCCAGCTCTTTCCTAGTTATTTCATAATTTTTCAATGCCAATTCGATATTATTACGCAAGGTTGCCTCGTCAATGGGTTTGATAAGATACGCAGTTGCCCTAGTATCCATCATCCGTTGAAAAGTTTCCACATCATCCAATGCAGTTAAATAGATCAGGGGAATATCCATAAAACTCTTAATAATAGTAGCAGCATCAATACCATCCATATCTCCCTGTAGGGTGATATCCATAAGAATCAAGTCAGGTTTAAGGGCAAATGCCTCTTGAATTGCTTCATTTCCTGATTTGGCAATGACTGGAACATAGTATCCTAAGGATTCTAAACTCTCTTGTATCTCAATGGCACTTATCCCTTCATCTTCAACCACCAAGATCGTTTCCCCTACCATGATATCACAATTTTTCTCATTTAAAATAACTTTTGTACTTATATTCCAATTTTAATCTACCATGATTTTTGTTTAAACATAATTCTATAAGTACTTATCACCATATGCAGCCTCCAGGATACTGACTCTTTTCATGCCATGAAAATAATATTAGTCACATGCCATGGAAAAAATAATATTAGCCGCATTTATAAAAATCTAAAATTGACATTCCTCTTTATTATTTTATGGAATGTTCGTTTTATATTTGTTTTTATACCATTCAATAAGTTCACCAGCAATACTGATACTTGAAGGGATATTTGGAAGTTCATGGGGGCTAAACCATCTTGCATGGCTTATTTCTTTCCCATCGACCATTATTTCTCCACTATCATATTCAGCAGTAAAGGCTATCATCAGAGAATTAGGGTAAGGCCAGGGTTGACTTCCGAAATATTTAATATTTTTAACATGCAATCCCACTTCTTCTACGGTTTCTCTTAAAACAGCTTCCTCCAGGGTTTCACCAGCTTCCACAAATCCAGCGATAAGACCATACCGCTTACCCGGGGCATGGTTGTGTTTTGCCATTAATAGTTTACCATCCTTTATTATGGCAGTGATCACTGCCGGAGAAAGTCGAGTGTGACTGGAAAAACCACACTCCGGACACACTTTAGCCATTTCATCCTCCTCAGTTTCAGTTGGTGTGCCACATTTTCCACAAAACTGATGATTTGAATCCCAATTAACGATCTGCAAAGCACGACCTGCTAAAAGATAAATATCTTCATCCAAATCATCATATGATTGTCGAAGAGTCTTAAAAACCATTCCTTCAGGAGCACGAGTTTTAGGGATTACTTCTGCCGAATAGCAATAGTGTCTATCCAGTGTTCCAATATACTGAGTTCTGATGGGAGAAATATTTAATTCATCCAAGTTATTGGTGAAAGGAATATTAAGGGGTTTATTGTTGGTATCTATTAATAATTCATTGAGTTTAAAAATAAACCAGTATGCAGGGCTATTTTTAATTGGATGAGGACTGTTTGATGGTTTGTAACGTTTATAAATACTTTCTCGGGGCATATTTTTTTTCTCATTTATTTTTTAATAAACTCTTATTTGGTTTAATTTTAATTAATGATATACTGGTTCATAGGTCGTGTTACGTTCTAAAGGAACACGTCCAATAGCTTCTATTATAGTATGCATTTGGTCCCGGGATAGATATTCACCATGGGATGATCCTGCTGCTGTGGAAATTTTATCTTCCATCATAGTTCCTCCCAAGTCATTAGCACCACAACAAAGTGCCATTTGTGCCATGCGAGTTCCAATTTTGATCCAAGATGCTTGAATATGGGGTAAGTCTCTTCCAAGGATTATACGAGCTATAGCATGCAATTTAAGATCATCCAAGCCGCTGGAACCATTTGATTTTTGTCCCATAACATTGTTTTCTCCCAGGAAGGTCATTGGAACCAGTTCAGTGAATCCTTTCGTAACTCTCTGGATATCTCTGAGTATGAATAAATGTTCAATACGGTCTTCCCAAGTTTCAATACTGCCATACATAATGGTTGATGTTGTAGGAATCTTAAGTTCATGGGCTTTTTTGATTATATCAACCCATTGGCTGGTGGAAACTTTATTAGGGCAGAGTTTCTCTCTCACACTATCCACCAGTATTTCGGCAGAAGCTCCAGTCATGGTATCCAGGCCAGCATCTTTAAACATAGATAAAGAATCTTCAACAGAGATTTGAGAATTCAAAGCAGCATGGTAAACTTCCACAGGTGACATGCTGTGCAAGTGGATGTTAAACTGATCTTTAATTGTAGAAAAAAGGTCACAATAAAAATCAACATCCATATGAGGCATAACCCCACCAAAAAGACATATTTCAGTAGCTCCAAGATCCACCGCCTCTTTTATACTTTCCAAAATTTCTGCAGTGGTCATTTCATAGCCAATATGGTCCCGGAATGAGCAAAAACTACATTTGATCATGCAGTGATCAGTGATATCGATATTTCGGTTAAAAACAAAAGAAACCTCTTCTCCAACTATTTCCTGCCTCAACTTGTCAGCAGTGTCAAATAACTGGAAATGATTTGATTCAACTAGTTTCATAGCGTCTTCTCTGGTTATCTGCCCGTCAAGAGAATTTTGATAAATATTTTCCATCATGATTAATAACTCTCCAAGCTGGATATTTAGATAAGTGGATTAAAAATATATCTAGACATCTTTATTCTCCATGATTAGTATAATACTCTTTATATAAAACATACTCTTAATCTAGACAGCCAGATGGATTTTAATCAACGGTTCAAATCCCTAGATCTTATACAAATTACTAGTAAACTAGAAACTAGATTATAGATCTTCAATATAAATAAAAAAAAATAGTTTTAGGCAGATTAAGAAGAATGCATTAAGTATTCGTCTATGTTACCATTAGATCACAGGCCAATGATAATTTACAGAATGGAATGTGTTTATCTGTGTTTTTTTTATTTTAATTATAAGTTATAACTAGCAAACAATGCTAATTGATATTTTTTTTTAACGATTTTAATTAAATACTATCTTAATTAACCTTCAATTCTCTCCATATTTAGATATCCATAGCTATCCACAAGTTCTTTAAACTCATTAGTGGTTTTAACAGATTCTAATGCTTTTTCAATATCTTTAAGAATGTCCACATCTCTAAGTTTGGTTGCTACATCTGAATAGTCTTTTTTAAGGACTATAGTGACTGAAATTTTTTCGTCTTCAAATTTACAAACCTTATTTCCATCACTATCATTTGAGATTTTTATTTTATTTTCCATTTCATCACCACATTGACAATTTATAATAGTAAACCCATATTCCCATTGACATTTGTATTATTTGTTTTTATAAGATAATTAATTTAATCATTGCTGTTTTTTTTTAAAAAATTATTTATGGATTTGAAAGATTATCTAAAGCCATTCGAGAGGCATTTTGTTCTGCCTCTTTTTTACTACCTCCAAGACCAGTGCCTTGGGGTTTCCCATCTATTACACACGCCATCTGGAAGGTTTTATTATGTGGTTTTCCTTCCTCCTTAATTAGCTTGTAGGTAATACTATGGCCATCTTGGTCACATAATTGTTTTAATTCTGATTTATAATCACAGAAAAAAACATCCCCCCTTTTTATGTGGGGGATCACTGTATGAGAGAGAAATTTTTTCACAGTATCCAAGTCTTGGTCCAGATATAAAGCGCCAATGAAAGATTCAAACACATCACTCTTAATTGAATCTATTTCCCTTCTGGTCAATTCCATGCCATTGCCTAATTTAATATATTGATGGAATCCTAACTCTGTAGAATAGGTGTGCAGTGCCTGTTTACACACATAATTTGAACGTTGACGAGTTAATTCTCCTTCAGTTAGGTCAGTATTGCTGTTGTACAGATATTCAGAAACAACCAGATCAAGAACAGCATCACCTAAAAATTCCAGCCTTTCATAACATTCCGTGAGGTTGTTTTCGTTGGAATAGGATTCATGGAGAAATGCCAACTGGTAAATATACGGATTGTTGGGTTTAATTTTTAGTTTTTCAAAAATTTCCATATTATCAAATTGTAAATATATTGTTTTATAAGTCACTACTTGATAAATTATGTAGCTATTTAATAGATAAATATCATAAAAAAAAGAGAAAATTGTTAAAATTTCGCGGATAGTACTGATCATAAGGAGTCAGAAACACCAGCAGAACCAGAGATAATTATTAATTCCACACATCAGGGATAGTTTAATAATTGTATTTTTAAACTTTTTTTTGTGGAGATTTTGCAAGTGATTCTTTTTCATTTTGCGAATTTTTGAAAAAAAATTCGTTTCCATGGTTTTTTTTAATGAAAGAAAAGTCATCTTCTGGATGGTCACAGTCCATTAAAATACTTTCTTGAAACATGGAATTCTTTAGCATATTTTAGGAAATAAATATTTTTCCATTAAATGCACTTGCTAAGTTTAAATTAGAATATTACACTTGCATAAGAATATGTTGCGTTAAATATGAAAATTTTCCCATCATTGTATTATTAATATAACAAATACACAACACCGTCCTGATTTTAAAAATCTACATGGAATATTTAGGTTATCGTGAAAGGGGTGGTTTTTGGATGATGATATGAATATTTCTGAGCCAATTGTATATATGATTACACACAATTCAGTTAGATCTCGAAAGACTTAATGGAAACCTCAATGAAAGAAGTTTTTCTCGGTATTTTTTGGTGATTGATTATATTCATTGATTTTTTAGTAAATATCATATATTTTCAAGACAAAATAAATTTGGCAACAGAAAAAGCCAGAAAAATTCTTTGCATATTATTTCATTATAATCTGCAGAGATTTATCTTTAGGCAGCACTATATGCTTAAATAACGAATCATTTGATAAATCCTGACACTATCAAATGAAGGGAGAAAAACACATGTCAAATTCATCAAGGCAATCTTCAACCAACGAAACTAAAAAAGAAACTTGGCACGCACTTAGCACTGACGAAACAGCCAAAAAATTGGAAGTTTACGTAGAACAAGGTCTCAACTCTTCTGAAGCCATTAATCGTATTAAAACATATGGACTAAACGTACTTGAAGAAGAAAAGGAAAAACCAGCTTGGCGAAGATGGTTAGAACAGTATAAAGCTTATATGCAAATTGTTCTTGTTATAGCTGCTATTGTGAGTCTTTTCATTGCCGAATATAGGACATTTTTACTTCTTATAGTTTTAACAATTTTCATCGCCAATTTGGGCTATAAACAGGAGGCAAAAGCTTCCAAAAGTGTTGCCGCACTCAACAAGATGATGAAAGTAGTTGCCAAAGTACGTCGGGACGGTGTGGTAACTCAAGTTGAGGCTGAAAACATTGTACCCGGTGATGTGGTGATTCTTGACGCCGGTGATCGTGTCCCAGCTGATGGAAGAGTTATTGTTGCAACCAACCTACAAATAGAAGAGGCAGCCCTCACCGGAGAGAGTATAGCAGTTGAAAAGAATGTTGAAGCTATCACAACACCGGATCCGCCTATCCAAGATATGGTGAACATGGCCTTTATGAACACCAATGTAACCAGAGGTCATGGTGAGATTCTCATCACCCAGACTGGAATGAACTCAGAAGTGGGCCACATAGCTGCCATGCTAAAGGAACATAAGGTTGAAAAAACACCCCTCACAAAACAAATAGACCGAGTCACCCTATTCATCATAGGAATGGCAATTTTCGCATTTCTAGCTATTGTAGTAATTGGAATTTCCCAGGGAGGATCGTTTAAGACTTTGTTTAACATTGGAATATCTCTGGCTATTGGTTCTATTCCAGATGCTCTACCTGCAGTTGTGACTTCCATCCTGGCCATGGGTATGGTGGCCATGGCCAAGAAGAATGCCATCATCAAGAACATGCCTGCAGTGGAAACACTGGGCTCAACATCTGCCATCAACTCAGATAAAACAGGGACACTAACCATGAACCAGATGACTGCCCGGGTTATTTCTACTGTGAAACACCGTTACACTGTTTCTGGAGAAGGCTACAGTTTCGATGGGAAGATACAGAGAATTGAAGGTGAACCAGAAGAAAACCTAGATTTTGTTCTCTTCCCATGTGCTCTTTGTATTGACACTGTCATTAAAGACGGGGAGGTAGTGGGGGACCCAACAGAGGCTGCACTATACGTACTTGCTGAAAAAGGTGGTGTGAATGTTCACGAATTCCGGAAAAATAATCCCAGAATTGCAAGCATACCCTTTGATTCAGAATACAAATTCATGGCAACTTTCCATAACATGAAAACATCCTCTGGAAAGAAAGTAATCCGGGCATATGTCAAGGGTGCTCCTGATGTAATACTTAGAAGATCTACCCATGGACTCCTGCCAGATGGATCAGCCAAAAAGTTAAATTCAGATCATAAAAAGAGGGTTGAAGATGAAAACCAGCGCATTGCAAGTGAAGGATTACGAGTTTTAGCCTTAGCCCAGAAAGATTTCGATCCAGATACATTTGACCCAAAAACAGACCTCATGCCACTTACTGAAAACCTAATAATGACTGCACTTATCGGCGAAGTTGACCCTCCCCGTAAAGAAGCTAAACATGCAATTAAAAAGGCCAAAGAGGCTGGTGTCAGGGTGAGGATGATTACCGGTGATCATGCAGTTACAGCTGAGGCTATTGGCCAAGAATTAGGTATTGAAGGGAGGACTATCACAGGGAAAGAATTTGCAGCCCTAAGTGATGAAGAAGCCGAAAATCAAATCGATGAAATAGGAATTCTTGCCAGAGTTGCACCTGAACACAAGGTCCGGCTGGTGAAAACCCTGAAAAATAAGGGTAATATTGTGGCCATGACTGGTGATGGTGTAAACGATGCCCCTTCCATCAAAGCAGCAGATATTGGTATTGCAATGGGAATTACTGGTACTGATGTGGCCAAAGGGGCTGCTGAGATGATCTTAGTGGATGATAATTTTTCAACCATTATCTCTGCCATCGAAGAAGGGCGTAAGATCTATGATAACTTACAAAAATTTCTCAGAATTCAAATTGCAAACCTTTTCATGTTCATATTAGCCTTTTTGGGATCTTCAATTTTTGCCATTGCAGGCACATCACTTTACACTCCTGGGCAAGTATTATGGATCCACATGCTAATTGTTGCCCCTATCGGGATGATGTTTGGACTTGACATGGCATCGCCTGGTATTATGAATCGTAAACCACGAAAAAATGATGAAAGTCTTATTTCAAAGAGAATGTACTTCAAGTTATTCATCTTCGGAGCATTTATGGCAGCAACATCACTCTATTTGTATAATATGGGGCAAACCATCTATGGTTCCATCCAAATCGGTCAGACAATGGGGCTTGTAACATTATCTCTCATGAACATTTTCCTTGCCCTAAACATTCGGTTCCCTAAAGACACAGTATTTCAAAGAGCAACCTTTTCAAATCACAGACTGATCTATGCATACCTATGGATATTCTTCGGCACATTTTTACTCACAGAAACCAGACTTTTCCATCAAATCTTTGGAACAGTGTCACTCGATGCCTACCAGTGGGGTATTTGTCTTATCCCTGGAATAGTCCTTCTAATTATAGGTGAGATTGACAAAAGATTCATTCAAAACAAAAAATAGGATCTAACCCAATGATCGGTTCATGCCACCTTGAAAAGATAGTGGATTACAGATGATCAGGGCGAAATACAGAGTGGATCATTCCTTTCTGTATTACATTCCAAAAACAGGAAAATATATTGAAAATATGGTTTAGTGAAATCTATTATACTTGTCCGAAACTTTTACTTCACTAAACCCTGAATCCGCTCCAACCGGATAACAATAAACAAATATCTCAGGTGGTATTGATTGAGATAAAATCAAACATCAGCTTATTATATCCTAATTTATTTAGGTATTTATAAAATTTGTAAAACACGTGGTATATCATCAAATTGGTTCAAAAGTTGATTTAATTTTGTTTTTCGTTTTTAAATATTTTTTTTAGACTTATATCAAGTTTGATATAAAATCATAATTACATATGGCCCCACATGGTTAATTAGTGGTGTTTTCGTACAATTAATTTATTGAAATTTTGATTTTGATAAGTTTTCTATAATTATAATATAAATTATCCCTACTTCGTTAAACCTTGATATAACGAAGTAAATTTTTACATTCAAATTTAATCTCAGGAAAGGTGCTGTTTACTGGATGAGTTAGGTTTGTATACGATTTAGTTTTGATGATAGGGATGTGAAGATTTGTGGTTAAAAAAATCACCAATTAATGAAAAAAATGGATTCAAAAAAAAAGCATAGGGAAAATATCAACAACCATAACATTAGAGTCCTATTTTTTGGGGATGGATTTTTTTGGATGGGCTGATCATTTTTTTATTTTTCACTGGTTATAGATAAGCCGGGATTTTTAAAAAAAAAAGTTACGAAAAAACTTGTGAATATTATGATTATCACTATGGTCCAACAAATTCTTCGAAATGAGTGTAAATTGATCAATTAGGATATATGTACAACTCTAAATATGTACCTAAATGAGATTTTCATTTTTTTGACAATTTTTTCATGAATTTCCTAGTATTCTCCTAAAAAATGGGGGGTTTAAAAAATTTTCCTGTTCCCTTAAAAAAAAATTTGCCAAGAGAAGATATTTATACTTGTTTAACATATTGTTTATCAAGGACAATATACTTGGGAGGAGTTAGATGGGAAAATATTATTCACAAAAATTTGAGTCCAAAAAAGATGACACGCAGATTAGTGGAAAATACTACCATATAACTGGCCAAAATAGTGAAAATCTTTTCAGCGAACCTTACGACAACCAAGAACAGGAATTTGTTGAAGATGAAGAATATCATATTCAAGAACATTCTTCTGCTAAAGATTTTCTAAGATCAAAAACCCTCAACTTGTTGGGTTTCAGATAAAAGACAAAAATTTTGAATTTAGGAAACAAAAAAAATCTTACCTGAAATATTGAAACTATTCACTGTGAGGTTTAGTTAATCCTGTGAATTTTCAAGTGCAAAGGGATCCCCCTAATAAACCAAAGATAATTATAGTAAATTGTACTTTTTTTAAGGAAAGACTAATTATTTTAGCATGATTACTTTTTTATCTCCCAGAAGAAGATAACATCCCATATCTTTTTTTATTTAACTCGTTCATTGATAAGTTGTGCATTTTTGAATGCCGAAAACTTGTTTTGATCATTTGGTGAAAATTTCTTAACTGAAATATCCAGCACATTTTTATCCCGGGTTAGAGAAAAGTTTGATGTTATTGTCATACTGTCCTGTAACAGTAAGGGCAGAAATCAGGTTTCCAACTTTTCCCATTTTTTTTATAGAGGCCTGCAAGTATGGGATGAAATGGGTCGTTCTGGTGATATGGAGGTTGATCTGAGTGGTGAGGGTGAAATAATTCTTTTTGGGGAAGTTGATAGGCATTGGGAAGTAGTTGTAGACACTGGACGTGTTGATTTGAGGGAATGCCACCTAGCAGGTGAACAGGAAATAAATCTGACTATACCTGTAGATAGGAGTCGAGTAGGTGAGCATGAAATGTCTTGCTTTGATATGCTGGATAATGGTCTACAAGATGTGAAAAAGAAATTTTTAGGATAACAAGAATATGGTCTTTTAGGTGAGCATGAACGATCTATTTTGGTGTAACTAGAATATGGCCTTTGAGGCGAAATTAAAACATCATTACAGAAGCATCCTGAAGAGGCATAACCTCCATAAACTGAATCAGCAGCTTTAACCTCAACATAAATATTATTAGATGTTGAACTTGCATTGGAGATAGGATTAATAGTTATGGATAGAAATAAAACTCCCATGAAAACAAAAATTGTTAACAAGACCCCTTTTTTTATCAATTTAATTGCACCCTCCTTACAGACAATCTACTGGTTTTTAATTTAAATTCTGTAAAATTTCAACAACATGAATCATTACACTAACATGTTGTTATATTCATACTATTTTATATATTCTGTTGTACCAATACAATCTGTTATACTAGTATAAAATAAATTTAAATAATTTAATTTAAGAAGGTTACAGTAATATTAATGCTACTAAAAGGTAAATAGCCAATGTGGTGATATCAGAAAATATTGTAGCCAGTGGACCAGTGGCTAATGCCGGGTCATAGTTGAATTTTTTCAAAATAAGCGGAGCAAAAGTGTTAATGGCAACTGAGGCAATAATGCTTAAAAAAAGAGCGAAAAATATGATTAGCCCCAATGTTATGTTTTGACGAGTTACATATGCTAAAAAAGCAGCAAACAATCCTGAAACTGCTGCCAGAGCAGTGGCAACGATAATTTCCCGGGTCAGGTATCTTCGTATGTTCAGTCTGGAGTCCAGGGCCATGCTGCGTATAATAAGTGCTTCAGTCTGGGCTCCGGCAGCATCACTCATATAAACCATAACTGGAATGAAACTGGCCAATGCAATGAAACTGGCCAGAAGTTCTTCGAATAGGGCGATCAAGGATGCAGCTAGAATACCTCCAATAACTCCAATAATGAGCCAGGGAAGACGGGACTGGATCATGTGGCTGGCAGTTGAATTAATGGAAGTGTACTCTTTTCCCACTTTATGAAAAATACCACCAAAATTGAATATATCACCTTCAACTTCGTGGTTAAAAATCTGTAAGATAACATCATAGGGTACCACTCCCAAAAATTTACAATCCGCATCTACCACAGGAATAGCCTTCAAACCATTGGAAAGTGCCTTGTATACAACCCTTTCATGATCAGTATTTTGATCAACAGTGATCAGATCTTTAATCATGATATCTGAAGCTTTTAATGTTTTATCATGATTTTGTAACATGTTCTTTATGGATATTACGCCTTTTAAAAAGTTTCCAGAGTCGGTAATGTAAATGTAATCCAAACTGGAGAATTCAGGGGAGTCCTGGACTAAACGCTTTTCAACTTTTTTTAATGTATCATCAACACTGTAAACTGGAACATTGGTTATCATGTTAAACCCGGCAGTCCCCTTAATATAATTATCTTGATCTGGGTCAGTTATGTGAATTCCTCCAAATTGGTTATGATTATGAGGATTATAGATTAAAATATGTTTTAATTCTTACTTAAATGTGTTATACTAATTTGTTATTAGTATACAAAGATTTATTGGGGGAAAATCGATACAAAAAAATGTGAAAACCAAAACAAACAATTGCATGCATTTCCCCCTAATTTAATTCATGCGTTTTGTTATATACAAATCAATGAATTTATTTATTAATAACTAAAACAATTGAAAAATAATGATAAAGGGCGCCCTTTTAAATCTAAAAACTTGTTTTTAGTTGTTCTTTTTTACTCTTCAGTCCCATTGCTAAAATAGTCATTACAATAGCTACTACTCCCATTAACACAAAAGCAAATTCATATCCCCTCAGCTGACCAGCGTAAGAACCTATCACCGCACCAATAAGAGCCCCTCCCACAAGTTGACCCGCACTGGTAATAATGTTTATCAAAGCCTGTCCCGAAGCTCTTTCTTTGGGAGGACTTTCCACCAGCATGATATAACGTGGTGGAGACCCAATGGCAGTGCTCATACCCACACCAATAAGAACCGCGGCAAAGATGAACATGTTAAATCTGGTGGAGTACATGCTCAGTAAAAAAAGGCCGATTATCATTATAAATGCTCCAGTAAACATTATATTTCTGGAACCAAATTTATCCAGAAGCTTTCCTATAATGGGCGCTCCAATAGCCATGGTAAGAACAACTGGAATTAACATCCAACTGGCATCTGCCGAATCCATAGATAAAGCCACAATAGCAAACGAGGGAATAAATACTGTGGCTGCCTGAATCAAACCAGTGCCCACCATTATACTGGAAACCAGTTTAACTTCTTTACTGCGGAATAGATCAACCTGGATAAGGGGATTATCAGTTTTCAATTCTACTTTTAACAGCACAGGGAGTAATATTAAACTTAAAACCAGGAAAGGCCAGACTGACAATGAAAAAATACTGTTAACGAAGTTATTGGTGTCGATCTGGTTAATTCCATAAGCCAAAGATGAAACAAACAACCCTAAAACAATAATACCTGGCCAGTCCAAACGAATATCCGGATTTTTGACGGATTTAGGGAGAATGTAAAGGCTTCCCAATAAAACCACTATAGAAATAGGAATGTTAATTATAAACAACCATTTCCAACCATAATCAAGGAGCAAACCGCCCAGAACAGGACCTAAAACACTGGACAAACCCCAGACAGAGCTTAAAATTCCCAGAGCCCCACCTCTTTTTTCAGGTGGGAAAACATCTCCAATAAATGCATTGGCCACTGGAAATATCCCCCCAGCACCCACACCCTGAATAGCCCTACCAAAAAGGACCATTTCAAAGGAAACCGACGTTATAGTTATAACAGAACCCAATGCAAATAATAAGATGTCAAGTATGTAAATCCATTTCCTACCATACATATCTGAGAATTTAGCCATTAAAGGGGTTCCTATCATGAAAAATAGGATGTAGATGGTGAAAACCCAGCTTAACAATCTTTCATTAACACTGAAATCTGTTCCAATAGTATGTAATGCAGGGCCCACAATTCCAATATCCAGGGACCCCATAAACACACCCACCAGGAGCAGAAGCAGTATGCGAATATTACCATTAGATTCCATAAACCCATATTGGGTTTATTTATTTAAAGATTTTCGCCCATATAAGAAAAAAATGAAGATGCATCAAATCAAAACTAGATAAATTATGATAGTGCAGCCTTCCAGGTAATTTAATTTATTTAAAAAACATTCCTATCAATATAGTCAAAGAGCACTATCCAGTTTATAGGAAAAAAAGTTTTCCAGTATGATGGAGCTACTGGAAGTGCTCTAACACTTTATGCCCTCTTTTTAGCCGGTTAAATAGACACTGATTTGTGCATCAGTTAATGAGGGATACTTGCTAGTATTCTGAGAAGCGACAACTTTTTCTCCTCGATATGCAGTTATATATATTGGGTCAGATTTGTCATCCTTTTTTTCAACTTTAGCCCTTAAAGATCCAGTAATACTTCCCAGATCGAATGATTTATCACCAGTGCCTTCGATGGTACGGGTTCCTGAAGAATCAGTTATAGTGCCGTTCCAATCACCAGTATAGTTAACAACAACTGTAACTGCAGATGAAGCACATCCCGATATTGCAACAATAAAACAAACCACAATCAACAATCCAATTCCAATTTTACTATCCATACATCCTCCCTCCACACTTAGATCAAACAACTTTACGTATTCCTAATTCATAACATTATTTTATTGTTTCAAGAACATAAACATTCCACAAGTACAATTTTACTGAAATATGATAAGTCATTTTTAATGTTGTTTACTTATCAACAATTAAAAAAATAAATTTTATCCTAATTTTTTTGGAGTTTGTAGACAATAGAACTAATTTTGCAATATTTAAGATTAAACTAGTGGGGGTGGCCGTTGGCACAAAGCGTCTCTGGCCAAAAACAAAAAAAAATAAGGATGGGGAATGGGGAGCTTATGGATTGATCATTTTTTTTAAGAAATAAAATATTAAATCTAAGATTATAAAACCTCAATATTCCACATAATCTATTTTTTTTTAAAATATCAACATATTCAAGTATCTTTTATCCCAGAACTTGTTAATTTTACATGTTCTACTCCTTTGAGGCTCATGATTTTTTCGGTGAGTTCTCGGATTTGGTTTACGTCTCCTTTGACTACTATAACTTCCATGCATAGTTTTTCGTTCATGTGGATGTGCATTACTGCGTTGATGTGTTCAGTATATTGGTGTTGGATGTTAGCGAGTTCTTCCATGACACCAATATAATGGTGGTCGTAGATCACTGCGATTGTACCAACCCTTTCACCATCCATTTCATTCATCCATTGGTAGCGGAGTATGTAATCTTTCAGTGCATCTCTTATTCCTTTAGATCTTGAATTATATCCTCGGTCTTGAAGTACATCATCAAATTCCTCCAATAATTTCCGTGGCAGTGACATGCTTATTCTTATCAAGACAATCTCCTCCAACTAAATTCTTATCAATAATAATATTAACATCATCTATATTAATTACTTTCCTTTTCTTATGATATATCGTATTGTTTTCACATTGGTCCATGAAACCATTCCTTTCTAAGTTAATCTTTTTTTTAAAATCTAAAGCATCCTTTCTAACAAGCCAGATTCAATACTTTCACCATTCATCATCTTCAAAATGGCTTCCAAGATGAAGATAGTCCCTTTTTTATGAAGTGGTTTGTTATCATTACCACATTTTGGTGAATAGATACAAGTTGGACAACCCTTTTGGCACTGGCAAGTTTTAACCATGTCCCTGGTGACTTCAACCAGCTTTTCTGTGACTTCCACAGCCTTCTCTGCCAGACCAATACCACCTTCATAGGCATCATAAATGAATATAGTGGCCTTCCCAGTTTGAGGGTGGTGATTTGTTGACAAACCACCTATGTCAAACCGGTCACACAGCACTAATAAGGGAAACATGGAGATAAGGGCGTGTTCTGCTCCGTGCAAGCTCCCGGCATATGAATCCTTTTTCGGGAAGATGTTCTCCAGTGCATCTGCCACCACACCAGGAATGGTGAACCACAAGCCACGAGTATGATACTTCAAGGCTGGAAGTTCCAATTTATTGGTGGCTAATGTTTTACCGTATAACATTTCCTTGTATTTATAGAAATCTTGGGTGACTTTAACTTCACCAAAATGAACCCTGAAATTTCCTATGGTGCGGTTGTAGGCCTCTTTTTCAATAGTAACATCCACATTCTTAAGGGCCTGGGTGTGGTAATCCACATCCATCTTTTTAACGTTTATTTTCTTATTCTGCAGGTTGAAACTATCCACAATATAGGTTTCGCCCTGGTTAATGAGCACAGCACCTTCATGGGCTTCGCTGTAGGCATGCTGCCGGTCCATGGTTTCCATCAACTTTTTATCATGAAACACTCGGAAGTGGTCACTGCTGATTTGGTCCAGGCTGATGTTGATTGAAGGATCTTTAAGTCCAACATAAGTCAAACCCAATAAACCTTCTTTTACCTTCATATTTCTTCGAATAGCATCCCAAGTATCGTAGTCTGTCTGGAAATATTTTTCAAAATCATCCACAGTTAAAGGCAACTCTTTAATAGCGCATAAAATATGTCCTTTGGATATTTTCACATTTTCAAGGTCAATAACTGCATTTTCATGGGATTTGTGAAATAGAAATTCTGGATGTTTCATCAGATACTGGTCCAATGCATTTTCAAAGGCCACCATAACTACTAAAGATTCATTTTCAGCTCTACCCACTCTCCCTGCCTGCTGCCAGGTGCTGATCATGGTTCCAGGGTAGCCGCTGATAATCACACTATCCAGACTACCAATATCCACCCCCAACTCCAAGGCATTAGTACAAGTCACACCAACCAAGTTACCAGTTTTTAATCCTTTCTCGATTTTTCTACGTTCTTCTGCTAAGAAACCGGAACGATAGGCAGTCACACGATTAACCAATTCTGGTTTTCTTTCGCTGAGCTCTTTTTTAGTCCACATGGCTATGATTTCAGCCATCTTCCGACTGACAGTGAAACACAAAGTCTGCAAGTCATTTAAAACCATTAACTGGAACAAGTTCTTGGTTTCCTGGTGAGTGGAAAGATCACCCCATTTGGCAAAAGGGTTATACAATACAAAGTGCTTCTTACCACTGGGTGAAGTATCTTTTTTAATTTCTTTAAAATCCACACCCACCAAGTTGCGGCTGAATTCCTCTGGATTGGCTAAAGTGGCTGATGACAGGATAAACTGGGGGTAAGAACCATAATGGTTGCATATCCTCCTCAATCTCCTAATAAGGTAAGCTACGTTGGAACCGAAAACGCCCCGGTAGTGATGGGCTTCGTCTATCACCACATATTTCAGGTTTTTATAAAAACGGCTCCATTGATGATGCCATCCTAAAATGAGGTGTAACATGTAGGGATTGGTTAGAATTAATCGGGAATTTTCCTTAATCCAGGGACGGATTTTTTTTGGAGTATCACCATCATAGATGTTCGGTTTGAAATCAAGATCACAAGATGATTCCAAATGTTTTAGAACATTAAACTGGTCATTAGCCAGAGCCTTAGCCGGGTAGATGTAAAGGGCGGTTGCCTCAGGGTCCTGGCATAATGATTCAATAATGGGCAGGTTAAAAGCAAGAGTTTTACCAGAAGCCGTGGGCGTGGTTATAAGCAGATTTTCACCCTCCCTTATGAGTTGGGTGGCTTCAACCTGGTGTTGGTAAAGCTTTATATGGCTGTCCTTGAGATATTTCTCTATGGACTCTGGAAGATCCTTTAACTCACCGTACTGGGCTTTCCTGGCACTGAGGGTTTCAATGTGTTCCACCTTCCTCTTGAAAGCACGGTTATCTTCCAAAGTTTTAAGGACATTTTCAAGCATAATTATCGTGTTTTATTTAAATGATTAGATATTACTTTTCCTTCAACGTATTTAAACTAAACGGGCCTGAAAATCCATTTCAACCTTATCTGCTTTCCCATAACCTCTTATGTGTGATATTTCAAATCCCTTTTTTATGAGAGATTGGCCTATAAGGTGATGTCGATGGCAAGCTTTAGGATCTTCTTCACTGCACATTATGACTATCTGATTTTTCCCTGTTAACCTAATTAGTTCATCCAATCCTTCCTGGTACTTTTGGTCTTTTTCCAGACGATGGTAGATGAGTTTATCACCATGGTAAAACTTCTTATCTCGTGGTTTGCCACCTATCTTTTTACCCAGATAAACGTATTGAATCTTAGACTCCTCTAATGCTTTCTGCAAAGGCTTTTTGTTAAAATGTGGGGAGTGTTTACTGTAAGGACTCGTCCTCACATCCACTACCATGTTAATACCTTGATTATGGATTAATTCCAGGAAAGTGGAAAAAAGGTGGTTGCTGTGGCCGATGGTGAAAACTTTAGGAGGCATGTGACTATTGAGGTTTATATTATTAGTTATATTTATTCACCTAGTGGACTGATCATATATAATATAGGGAGGGATCCGATTTGACATATCAAGATGATGAGTTAAAACCCGAAAATATTCGTTACACCCTGGGAATAATGGAACATACCATGATCAATCTGATAAAAACCCATAAAGACCACCAACACGGACTAAAAACCCATGACCCAGTGGTTGTTATTCACAAAGATGATTTTGAAAAAATATTAAATACAGTACAGGATGATGCAGTTAAGGATAAGTTCTATGAAGTCTACCAATCGGTTAAAGACTGGTAATCCTCCAGCCACTGGTAATCCTCCAGCCACTGGTAATCCTCCAGCCACTGGTAATCTTCCAGCCCCATAAATAGACTCTGCCCTATTTCACATCAAGTTTTGGGATTATTTAGTCCGATATTCAACTTTAAAATCCTTCCATGGATTTTTACCAGTCTTAGAGGGTTGTTTTCCATTGAAGGTTATTCGTACTTCCATTCCAAGATCTACTTTTTTCATTAACTCATCCAGGACCTTAGAGCCCCAGATATTCATTTCGCCCTGGCCGGTTTTTATGGTGTACAGTTTGCTCTTGAACTGGCCCACATTTTCTTCAAAGTCTATGTATGTGCCCTGCAAGGATTCTCCCACTGCTTCCGGCTCCCAATAACTTGGTTTTTCAATTTCATCTTCATCTCTTTTAACTTCAGTCCATTCACTCATAATAATTCCCTCTTTAACTATACTTTTCGCATTGAAATTATTCTTCAATTGAATATCAGTCAATTTTCTACTATTTACAATACAATAATTTTTTTAGTTTTATAAGGCTGTAATGGCTTTAATTAAAAACTGGTTGTTGGAGGAAACTTCACATGATGGTATCATCTACATCCACAACAGTTTGATAAACAACGTGCCACCACCTAAAAAAATCCCCATCAAATGCCTTTCTTATCCTTGTAATTTTTCATTGTTTCATCAAATCTTTCTAAGGGCATTAATATAACGTTAAATTGTTCTAATTTTATGTTTGACTTAAAACAGATTTTTTTTAGTTTTTTAAGAGCATCCTCTGGGGCGATAACTAGGTGTTCGTTAGGTGGTTTCATAACTTCAAATTCCCTGCCATCAACTTCCAAAAAAGTTCCCAAATACTGGAAAATTGAATCAGGAGTTAAAGGATTTTCCAGTTCTATTTGTATTGTCACCACTGCCCAGGGATCATCTTCTTTTTCAGGTTTAATCACCCATACATCCAGCTCTCCAGCAGGAGATCTCTTTTCAGTTTTCTTAGTTTCTGCCATTAGATACCATCTCTAAAATTAAATATCTGTTTTTCAAGTTATAATATTAATTATTCCCTTAACTATTCTACTTATGTTACGCGAATACTTAATTTTTATCCCTGGAGGAGATAATAAGTGCCATTAGTTAGTTAACCCTTCCTACTTGGAACACATATGTTTGGGGGTTAAATATTAACTAAGAGCACTATCCCTTGCAGTGGAACGTACAAATCTGCATGGTGTCAAAACAGCTCTTTGCAAGGCCATAACACTTCATGAATTCTTACATAACTAATTTAGCGGCAGAAATAAGTTAAGCTGCGGCAAAAATCTTTTATTTAATATACCCGGAGTTTGCCCAGAAACCAGTGAGATATCAAAATGAGTATGGCAATAGTAGACTATTTACCAGCGAATTTAGATATAATAATCAGGGTGTCTGATCTGGTGTGAAAATTCACCAGTTATCTGACTTTAATTTAACAC